>Ga0207797_1000524_pt1 | contig 29612 bp, 24 predicted proteins | sample PRCRCaboRojoPR_6_FD_187275 | JGI IMG/M metagenome (GOLD analysis project Ga0207797, IMG submission 187275) | Marine sediment microbial community from Cabo Rojo, Puerto Rico - PR CR 10% Liquid 1 (SPAdes) | ecosystem: Environmental > Aquatic > Marine > Coastal > Sediment | place: Cabo Rojo, Puerto... | reverse complement strand
CCTTTCCCGACGGGGATCCTCCTCTCTTTCCGGCGGGAGGAGGAGAACCGGTGCATGAGGTTCCGGACGGAGAGAAGGGGGTCACTCCCGGCCATGGCCACCCTCCTCCGCCACCAGCCAGCATCGGGCCCTTCGGGCTCTCCTCTCCCTCGCCCCCACCTCTCCCTCCCCTGGCTCCGCCGGCGGCCCCTCTTCCCGGGGGGCCTCCACATCCCGAAGCTCCGGCTCCCCCTTCCGACACTGGTCCCAGGCATGGGCACAGCGGGGATGGAAGCGGCATCCCCGGGGCCAGGCCGTGGCTTCCGGCACGTCTCCGGGAATGGGCTCCAGGAGCGCGTCCCGGCTTTCCATGGAGGGTCGGGACCGGAGAAGGCCCCGGGTATAGGGGTGGAGAGGACGGGTGAGGACCTCCCGGGTGGGCCCCTCCTCCATCACCCTTCCCCCGTAGAGGACGACGACACGACGGCACACCCCGGCCACGGCGCCCAGGTCGTGGGAGATGAGGAGGAGGCTCATGCCCCGGCGTCGGCACACCCCCTCCAGGAGGGCCAGGATCTGGGCCTGGATCGTGGGGTCCAGGGCCGTGGTGGGCTCGTCCGCCACCAGGAGCTCCGGATCTCCCGCCAGGGCCATGGCCAGCATGACACGCTGACGCATTCCACCGGACAGCTGATGTGGATAGGCCTCCAGGTGGATTTCCGGGTCCGGAAGTCCCACCTCCTTCAGCAGGCGGGTGGCCTGCTCCTGGGCGACCTTCCCCTTCATGCCCCGATGGAGGCTCAGGGCTTCCCGGATCTGGGCACCCGCCGTCAGGACCGGATTCAGGGAGGTCATGGGCTCCTGGAAGACCATGGCCACGCCCTTTCCCCGGATCTGGCGCATGCCCTTTCCCCGGATCTGGCGCATGCCCTTTTCCCCGTCCCCCAGGAGCTCTTCCCCCCGGAAGCGAAGGGAGCTGCCGGGAAGGATGTGCCCTCCGGGCTCCGGAAGGAGGCCCACGATGGAGAGGGCCAGGAGGGTCTTCCCGGAGCCCGACTCCCCCACCACCCCCACGGTCTCCCCGGACTCCACGGTCAGGTCCACCCCGTCCACAGCCCGGGCCACCCCGTCCGGCGTGTTCACCCAGCTCCGCAGACTCCGGATCTCCAGGAGGCTCACGGAGCGCCTCCCTGTCCCCGCTGCCGGGGATCCAGGGCGTCCCGGAGCCCGTCTCCCACCAGGTTGAAGGCCAGGACCACCGTGACGATGGCCAGACCCGGGAAGGTGGCGATCCACCAGGCATCCAGGAGGTAGTCCCGGCCATCGGCCACCATGGAGCCCCAGGAGGGGGTGGGTGGCTGAACTCCGAACCCCAGGAAGGAGAGACCCGCCTCCAGCACGATGGTGTGGCCGATCCCCAGGGTGGCCACCACGATGACCGGGGCCATGACATTGGGCAGGAGGTGCCGGAAGATGATCCGGGAGCGGGAGAACCCCAGGGCCCTGGCCGCCTCCGTGAACTCTCGTTCCCTCAGGCTCAGGATCTCCCCACGCACGATCCTGGCCGTGAAGGGCCACTGGGTCAGGGCCAGGACCCCGATGATCAGGAAGATGGAGGGTTGGAAGACGGCCACCACGGCGATGACCAGGACCACCCGGGGGAAGGCCATGAACATGTCCACCAGCCGCATCACCAGATCGTCGACGATCCCCCCGAGGTACCCTGCCACGGCGCCCAGAATCGTCCCCAGGGTCACGCTGATTCCCACGGCCAGGAACCCGATGCTCAGGGAGATGCGGGCCCCGTAGAGGATCCTGGAGAGGATGTCCCGGGAGAACTGGTCCGTCCCCATGAGATGGGCTCCGGAGGGCTCGGCCAGGCGCAGCTCCATCTCCCCGGCCTGGAAGGCAGGCTGGTAGGTTGGGTCGAAGGGAGTCAGGAGGGGGGCCAGAAGCGCCGCCAGGTAGAAGAGAACGATGAGGCCCACCCCGGCCACAGCCAGACGATTCCGACGGAAGCGCCGCCAGAAACGCCCCCTCCTCTCCCCCTCCTCCCGCCTCCCCTCCCGAAAGGACCACACCCAGAGCCCCACCAGGACCCCCACCAGAGTCAGGGCCGCCAGCCAGTGGTCCAGCCCCCGGGAGGGAAGGGCCAGGAGGCGGTCGTGGCGAGCCACCGCCAGGGCCAGGAGGAGGCCCCAGAGCAGCAGCCCCCCACCTCCCTCCAACCACCGGCCCCGGCGCAGGGGACGGAGCCCCGGAACCAGCCGCCCCGGGCTCCACCTCTTGCCGACACCATCACCACCGTACCCGGCCATCTCAGGCCGTCCCGGATCGGGCAGTGGGGCGGGGACCGCCCGGATGGCGCCCGTAGCGAATCCTGGGATCCACCCACCCGTAGAGGAGATCGGCCAGGAGGTTGCCCACCACCACCATGACGGCGAAGAGGAAGCTCCCGGCCAGAACCACCGGGTAGTCCCGCTGCAGGATGGCATCCACCAGGAGCTTGCCCATTCCCGGCCAGGAGAAGACGTGCTCGATGAACACCGCACCGCTCAACAGGAAGGGGAAGTAGATCCCGAAGAGGGTGATCACGGGGATCAGGGCGTTTCGCAGGGCGTGTGTCAGGATAACCCGGTGCTCCGGGAGGCCCTTGGCCCGGGCCGTGCGCACGTAGTCCTGTCGGATGACCTCCAGCATGCTGGTCCGGACGTAGCGGGCGATGCCCCCGGCCAGCACCAGGGTCAGGGATAGGGTGGGAAGAACCAGGTGGGCGGCCCGGTCTTTGAGCTGCCCCCAGAATCCCATGAGATCGTGGCCGGCGCTGGTCATCCCCGAAGGGGGGAAATGGACGGGCCACCCCCAGAGGTTCCGGGCATTCACGCTGAAGATGAGAATCAGCATGATGGCCAGCCAGAAGGACGGCATGGAGTAGAAGAAGAGGGCCAGGGCGCTCAGGAGGGAGTCCAGGGCCGAGTACTGGCGCACGGCCTGCACCACCCCCAGGGCGATACCCATCAGGAAGGCCAGGGCCACGGCCCCGCCGGTGAGGAGGAGGGTGGGAGGCAGGGCCCCCAGGATCAGGTCCCGGACCGGCTGGTTCCGGGTGAGGGAGTAACCGAAGTCACCTTGGAGGAAGGCCAGGAGCCATCGCCCGTAACGCACCGGGAGAGACTGATCCAGCCCCAGGTTCTGTCGAATCCGCTCCATGGCCTCCGGAGAGACGCCGGGACCCATGTAGAGGGCCAGGGGGTCCCCGGGGGCCAGGTTCAGGACGAAGAAGAGGATGGTGGCCACCCCCAGAACCAGGGGAATGGCGTAGAGGATCCGGCGGAGGGCGTAGGAGAGCACGGGACCTCACCCGCTCAGGGGCCCTTTCGATGGTCCGGGGCGATCCACCACTCCCGGAGGTTCGCCCATTCGCCCCGGACATCCATCACCACGTTTCGGAGGCGCCGGTTCACGCCGTCCTGGCGGTGGGGGAAGTAGAGAAAGGTGTAGGGTTGGATCTGGATGATCCGCTCCTGGTATTCCTTCCACCGCCGCCGGGCCTCCTCCCGGTCCGGAATCAGCTGCAGAGTGTCCAGGAGACGGTCCAGCACCGGATCCCGGGTGCCGGCGAAGGCGTACCTCCCATCTGCAGCATCGGAGTGGAAGAGGTCTCGTTCGTCCAGCCGGAACTCCGTCTCCCAGGCGATGAGGACCCCCTCGAAGTTCCTCTCCGGCGAGGTGATCCGTTCCGCCAGGGAGGTCATCTCCACCACCCGGGGTCTCAGGTTCACCCCCACCTCCCCCAGTTGAGCCTGCATGATCTCGGCGACCTCCCGGCGCTCCTGGTTCTGGTTGAAGATGAGCTCGATGCTCAGGGGCTCCCCCTCCTCCGACTCCCGGATCCCGTCGGAGTCCCGGTCCACCCAGCCCGCCTCGGTGAGGAGCCGTCGGGCCCGGGGCGGATCGTACGGCAGGGAGTCCACCAGCGTGGAGTCGTAGGCCCAGTGGACCGGGGGCACGCCGGCGTTCGCCAGCTCCCCCCTACCGCCCCGGATTCCCTCCAGGATCTGCCTACGATTCGTGGCCAGGGTCAGGGCCTTCCGGACCCTGGCATCCGCCAGCTTCGGCACCCGGGTGTTCCACCCGGCGAAGAACACGGACCGATAGGGAAAGCTGATCACCCTCAGGTGGTCCTCCTCCCGGATCCGGTCCGCATGGTGGGGGAGGGTGGCCACGTACACGTCGATGTGCTCCGTGAGGAGCTCTGCCAGCAGGGTGGTATGCTCCGGGATGATCCGGTAGACGTAGCGGTCCAGGAAGGGGCGCCCACCCAGCTCCTGGGGAAAGGCGGGATTCGCCACGAAGGTCCAGCTCTCCCCGGACGAGTGGGACGCGAAGCGGAAGGGTCCGTTTCCCACGGGGCAGACGGTGCCGAAGGGATGCCGGGCCAGGTTCTCCGGCCGTACGCCTCCCAGGAGGTGCCGGGGCATGATGGCCACCGTGCGCCAGGGATCCATGTAGTCGCTGTGGGCCTCCTGGAACCGGAAGCGGACGGTGAAGGAATCCACCACTTCCACCGCCTCCTCCCCCGGGAGGTAGTGCTGGAAGAAGCCGGGGTTGGGGAAGCCGGTGGCGGGATCCACCGCCCGCCGGTACGTGAAGGCCACGTCATGGGCGGTGGTGAGCACCCCGTCGTGCCAGTGGACATCGTCCCGGAGGTGGAAGGTGAGCTCCGTCAGGTCGTCGGAGACCTCCCAGGACTCGGCCAGGTATGGGACGGGCTGCAGGTCCTCGTCATACTGGATGAGGGTCATGAGGTTCACGAACATCTGGTGCTGGATGGCCCCGGCCTCCAGAGCCTGGAATCCGTTCATCCCCACGGCCAGCTCCCCCACGGTACCCACCACCGCCGTCCCCCCGTAGCGCTCCGGATCCACCTCCGGCTTCGGGAAGGTGCCCATGAAGGAATCCACACGGGCCAACGCCGGCTGACAGAAGTCCACGGCGGAGATGCCCTGGGGTCTCTCCCCGGACTCGCCACCGCATCCCGTGAGGAGGATCAGGACAGCGAAGAGGGTTGGGACGGTTCGTCCACTCACCATGGTTCCTCGGGGAAGGGGTTTCGTCTCGGAGGTTCCCGTGGAAACATGCGCAGGAGGCCTCAGAGACGCCATGTCCAGGCCGGATCACGGTAGTGGTCCTCCAGCTCGCGGGCGGCCTTCTCTTCCCGGGGCCGGTACCCATCCGTCTCCCACGCTCCCCCCAGGGTGCGGGCCAGACCCTCCCGGAGGGCCCGCTGCAGCTCCTCCAGGGACGGAAGGGTTCCCAGGAGTGAGCGGAGGGTGGCCGGAGGGGGTACGGGCTCGGGATCGGCCCGGAGGCGCCGGACCACGTCCTGGTCCCCGTCCAGGATGAGGGACCCGTGCTGCAACAGGCTCCGGCCCAGGCGGACCTGGGCGCTCCCGATGAGCTTGCGCCCGTCCGCCGTCACTTCCCCCTCCGCCGGCTCCCGAAAGCACGGTCCCGCATCCGGGGGAAGGCTGGTCCCCTCCGGCCCGGCCAGGCGGGCGGGAGCACCCAGGGTCTTCAGCCCCTCCAGGAGTCCCCGGTTCACCAGGCGGTAGGTGGCCTTCAGGCCCCCCAGGGCCCGAAGGGGAACGGCCAGGCCGTAGGTCAATTCCAGGGAATGCAGGACTGCCCGGCCTCCCGTGGGCCGTCGGACGAAGGCGATCCCCTCCTCACGGGCCGCGTCTCGGCGGAACAGGCCCCGGGCCGGCTCGTTCCGGCCGAAGGAGAGGGTGGGAGGATCCCAGCGGTACAGACGGAGAACGCCTTCCCCTTCCTCCAGACACCGGGCCAGGGCCTCGTCCCGGGCCATGTTCACCGGCCCCGGCAGGGGCGGGTCGGTGAGGACCCGCCACCTCACTTGAAGGTCTCGGCGCGTCTCCCTTTCGTCTCCGGGGAGAGGTCCACCCATCAACCCCGACGGCCTCCGGTCCTCAGAGCTCGTACGTGTCTCCAGGGCTCATGATCTCCACCCTGGCCCGGTCACCCACCATCTCCCGGAAGGCCTCCGGATCCTGCTTGATGGGGTCGAAGGTGTTGTAGTGGACCGGGATGACCACCTGGGGCTCGATGAAGTCGATGGCCCGGACGGCGTCTTCGGGGCCCATGGTGAAGTTGTCGCCGATGGGCAGGATGGCCACGTCCACCTTCCCCTTCAGCAGACCCATGTCCGTGAGGAGAGCCGTGTCTCCGGCGTTGTAGAGCCGGGTGGAGGAGAGATCCATCCAGAACCCGCCGGGGACCGTGGTGAAGGCCCCTTCGTCGTCTCCCGACACCTGCCCCCCGTGGAGAGCCGGCGTCATCTTCACGTAGCCGAAGGGGAAGGTGAAACCGCCACCGATGTGGAGGGGATGGACGTTCTCCACTCCCCTGGTCTGCACGAAGCTCACGATCTCGAAGGTGGAGACCAGCTGGGCCCCGGTGCGCTGAGCCAGGGGGATGGCGTCGTCGAAGTGGTCGAAGTGCCCGTGGGTGCAGAGGATGTAGTCCAGGGCCTCGATGTCCCCGGCCTTGATGTCGCTGACGGGGTTCTCGTCGAACCAGGGATCCATGACGATCCGGGTCCCGTCGTCGGTGGTGAGGGTGAAGGTCGAGTGCCCGTGATAGGTCAGCTTGGCCATGATCGCCTCCTTGGCGTGGTCGAGCTTCAGGGGGGCTGCACCCCCACGAAGGGGCCTCCCGGGGAGTCCGGCCTTCGGCTCCGGGAGCCGTCGGTTCTCCTGCGTCTACATCGTATGCCGAGGCCGCCGGGAAGCTCCAGCCTCCCCGGCGGTCCTCCGTCGTCTCGTGCCCCGCCTACCCCTCTTCGGCGTAGGCCTCCGTGGGCTGGCAGCTGCAGACCAGGTTCCGGTCACCGTAGGCGGCGTCCACCCGGCGCACCGGAGGCCAGAACTTGCTGGCCAACGTCCAGGAGGCCGGATAGACGGCCTGTTCCCTGGAGTAGGGATGGTCCCAATCGTCCCGGGCGATCATCCGGGCCGTGTGGGGTGCGTTCTTCAGGAGGTTGTCCTCCCTGTCCGCCACACCCTTCTCCACGTCCTCGATCTCTTCCCGGATGGTGAGCATAGCTTCGCAGAACCGGTCCAGCTCGTACCTGGACTCGCTCTCCGTGGGCTCCACCATGAGGGTGCCGTGGACCGGGAAGGACTGGGTGGGGGCGTGGAAGCCAAAGTCCATCAAGCGCTTGGCGATGTCCTCGTCGGTGACCCCCGAGTCCTTCTTCAGGGGCCGGGGGTCCAGGATGAACTCATGGGCCACCCGACCCTTCTCACCGCTGTAGAGGATGTCGTAGGCTTCTCCCAGGCGAGCGGCCAGGTAGTTGGCGTTCAGAATGGCCACCTCGCTGGCCTCCCGGGCCCCGTTTCGGCCCAGAAGGCGGAGGTAGGCCCAGGAGATGGGAAGAATGCTGGGGCTCCCCAGGGGCGCGGCGCTCACCGGCCCCGTGCCCTTCTCCCCTCCCACCTTCACCACCGGGTGGGAAGGAAGGTAGGGCGCCAGGGCCTCGTTGCAGCAGATGGGTCCCACCCCGGGGCCACCCCCACCGTGGGGAATGGCGAAGGTCTTGTGGAGGTTCAGGTGGCAGACGTCGGCCCCGTAGTCTCCGGGGCGGGCCAGGCCCACCTGGGCGTTCATGTTGGCCCCGTCCAGGTAGACCATCCCTCCGTGCTCGTGGATGATGTCGCAGACCTCCCGGATCCGGGACTCGAAGACCCCGTGGGTGGAGGGGTAGGTGACCATCATGGCCGCCAGGTTGTCGGCGTGCTTCTCCGCCTTCTCCCGGAGGTCATCCACGTCGATGTTGCCCTGCTCGTCCGTCTTCACCACCACCACCTTCATGCCCGCCATGACGGAGCTGGCCGGGTTCGTGCCGTGGGCCGAGGCCGGCACCAGACTCACGTTCCGGTGTCCCTCTCCCCGGTCCTGGTGGTAGGCCCGGATCACCATGAGGCCCGTGTACTCCCCGTTGGCGCCGGAGTTGGGCATCACGGACGTGGCGGCGAAGCCGGTGATCTCTTCCAGCCAACCCTCCAGGTCCTGAATGATGCGATGGTAGCCCCGGGCCTGATCCTCAGGCACGAAGGGGTGGAGCTTGGCGAACTCGGGCCAGGTGATGGGCACCATCTCCGTGGTCCCGTTGAGCTTCATGGTGCAGGACCCCAGAGAGATCATGCTGGTGTTCAGGGAGAGGTCCCGGGCCTCCAGGGTATGGATGTAGCGGAGCATCTCCGTCTCGGAGTGGTACCGGTGGAACACCTCGTGAGTGAGGTAGTCCGTGGTCCGGACCAGGGCTCCGGGGAACTCCACCTTGATGCCCTCCTCCGCCAGATCCCGGGTCGTGACGTCCCCGGTCCCGCCGAAAACGGCCAGCAGATCGTCCAGGTCCCGGGGCTGGACGGTCTCGTCCAGTGCGATCCCCACGGTCCCGTCGCCGAAGTCCCGCAGGTTGATCTCCTTCTCCAGAGCCCTCTCCAGGACGGCCTCCGCCGACAGCTCCCCGGGTCGGACCCGGAGGGTGTCGAAGAAGAGATCGTGGACGATCTCGTGGCCCAGACGCCGGAGCCCCTCGGCCAGGACCGCGGCCCGGTTGTGGACCCGCTGGGCGATGTCCCGGAGTCCCTCGGGGCCGTGGTAGACAGCGTACATCCCCGCCATGATGGCCAGGAGCACCTGGGCCGTGCAGATGTTGGACGTGGCCTTCTCCCGGCGAATGTGCTGCTCACGGGTCTGGAGAGCCATGCGGAGGGCTCGGTTCCCGTCGGCATCCACGGACACACCGATGATGCGCCCGGGCATCTTCCGCTTGAACCGTTCGTTGGCCGAGAGGTAGGCGGCGTGAGGGCCGCCGTAGCCCATGGGAACGCCGAAGCGCTGGGTGTTGCCCACAGCGGCATCCGCCCCGAACTCCCCGGGAGGGGTCAGGAGGGTCAGGCTGAGAAGGTCCGCCGCCACCACCACGTAGGCCCCGGCATCGTGGGCTGCTTCCACGAAGGCCCGGTAATCCAGGACCTGACCGTCGGTAGCCGGATACTGGAGGGCGGCACCGAAGACGTCGTCGTGGAACTCGAAGTCCTGGTGGTCTCCCACCACCACCTGGATGTCCAGGGGCTCGGCCCGGGTTCGGATGACCTCGATGGTCTGGGGATGGCAGAGCTCGGAGACGAAGAAGGTGTTCCGCTTCCCCCGGAGCTCCCCGTGGAACAGGCTCATGGCCTCCGCCGCCGCCGTACCTTCGTCCAGGAGGGAAGCGTTGGCGATCTCCAGGCCCGTCAGGTCCATGACCATGGTCTGGAAATCCAGGAGGGCCTCCAGGCGCCCCTGGGAGATCTCGGCCTGATAGGGAGTGTACTGGGTATACCAGCCCGGGTTCTCCAGGACGTTGCGTTGGATGACCCCCGGAGTAACGGTGTCGTGATACCCCATCCCGATGTAGGACCGGAACACCCGGTTCTCCCGGGCAATCTTGCGGATCTCCTCCAGCAGGAGGGGCTCGGGCGTGGCCTCCGGCAGATCCAGCTCACGGTCCAGGCGAATGGAGTCCGGGATGGTGTCGGCCAGGAGCTCCTCCATCTCCGAATATCCCAGGACCTGGAGCATCTCCTGGATCTCGTCCACCCGGGGACCCACGTGACGGCGAACGAAATCGCTCTCGGTATCTATCTTCACAGCCATGATTGGAATTCCAGCGTTGGCGCCGGTCCGGCGGCCCGCGGCCTGGAGTGACCGCTCGAACCGCTGGCAAGCCCCGGAGCGCCTCCGCCCCTGGACTCCGGTACCGGCTCTTGTCTGTGGCTCCAGCTGAAGGCCTCCCCGGACCTCGGCCCTCCCCCGCCGGCGGTAACGGAAAGGAGCGGCCGTTTTCCGGAGGCCGCCGGGTGGCTCACTCCCCCACGTGCTCCCGATACCCGGCGGCGTCCATGAGGGCGTCGAGCTGGCCCTTGTCCTCCACACGGATCCGGATCATCCAGCCATCCCCGTAGGGATCGGAGTTGACCATGGCAGGATCGTCGTCCAGGGCCGAGTTCACCTCCAGGACCTCCGCCTTCACAGGGCAGAAAAGATCACTGACGGCCTTCACGGCCTCGATGGTCCCGAAAGCCTCCATCTTGTCGAAGGTCGTCCCCGCCTCGGGAAGCTCGACGTATACCACGTCTCCCAGCTCCCCCTGGGCGTAGTCGGTGACCCCTACGAGGTAGACCCCATCCTCGTCCGTTGGTTTCAGGTATTCGTGCTCCTCGGTGTAGAGAAGACCATCGAGAACGTCGGACATTGTTCCTCCATGAATGACAGTCGCCAATCCCGCAGGTCAGCGCCTCGCCGAGCTCCGGGGAATCGGTTCCGGCTCAGCACGCTCCGGGTTTCCGGGCAGATGCCGGAGGGCCACAATAGACGCCGGTTTCACGGAGCGTCAAGGTGCTCACCTCCCGGCCCGGCGGCTTTCCCCGCATCCCTGCCGGGAGTACCTTTCACGGTCCCCCCGACTTCCCGTACTCGAGGGAGGGAGAAGGACTTGAAGCTCGATGCCCTGGTAGCTCCCCTCAGAGCCGACGTGGTGAGCGGCGCCGCGGTCATCGGCCGGGCGGCAGCGGACGTGGTCCGCCGGGCCGTCCTCCGGATCGGGGCGGAGGATACGGGAGCGTTCCGGACCATGCTGGCGGAGCTGAGCATCCGGATCCTGGAGGCCCAGCCCGCCATGGCTCCCCTTGTGACCCTCACGTCCCGGGTCCTGGGTTCCTTCTCTCCCTCCCATTCCCTGGACGAGGCCAGAGAGAAGGCCCTGGCCGCCGCCGAGACCTTCAAGAAGGACCTGTCCGTCTCCGTGGAGAGGGTGGCGGAGCACGCCGGGGCCGTCCTGCACCCGCAGGACCGGGTCCTCATCCTTTCCTCCTCCTCCACGGTCCGGCGGGCCCTCCTTCTCCACGGTGGGGAGAAGGCCCTCCGGGTCGTCTGCCTGGAGGCTCGCCCCATGGGCGAGGGAAAGAACGTCGCCCGGGAGCTGGCCCGATCCGGAATCCCCGTCACCTATGCGGTGGACGCGGCCGCCGGCACTCTGGCTTCCGAGTGCGACCTCATCCTCCTGGGAGCCGACTCCGTGGGTGATCGGGGAATCGTGAACAAGATCGGGAGCCTGGCTCTCTGCTGCATCGCCTCCCGGATGAACATTCCCCTCCACGTCCTGGTGGATCGGACCAAGCTCCTGCCCCCGGGGTTTCCCCAGGACGTACAGCACGACCGGCCGGAGGAGGAGGTGTGGAAGGCTCCCCACGGCGTGAAGGTCTGGAATCGCTACTTCGAGAGTCTGTCCCCCGACTCCGTCCGGGGACTCGTGACGGAGGAGGGAGTCGTGTCGCCCCGGGATCTCCAGGAGATGCGGTCCCGGATTCCCGTTCCCCCGGAGCTCAGGGAGTGGGCCTCGGCCCGGACCCCCTGACCCGGAACCTCAAAGGAACCAACAAGGCAAGGTGTCCTCATGACCTCTTCCCCCGCCGACAACACTCATCCGGCCCTCACCACCCTTTCCGAGGAAGAAGCCATGTTCCGGGAGGCGGTCCGGGACTTCGCCGAGAGCGAGATCGCCCCCCTGGCCATGGGGATGGACCAGGATCAGGCCCTGGATCCGGACCTCATTCCCCAACTCTTCGAGCTGGGGCTCATGGGGGTGGAGATCCCCGAGAGCATGGGGGGCACGGGCTCCACCTTCTTCACCTCCATCCTGGTGGTGGAGGAGCTCTCCCGGGTGGATCCGGGGGTGGCCGTCCTGGTGGACGTGCAGAACACGCTGGTGATCAACGCCTTCCTTCGCTGGGGTACCGAGGAACAGCAGGAGCGCTACCTCCCCCGCATGGCCCGGGAGCTGGTGGGGGCCTACGCCCTTTCGGAGGCCGGCAGCGGCTCCGACGCCTTCGCCCTGAGTTGTCGGGGGACGCCGGACGGAGACGATTGGATTCTGAACGGCCAGAAGCTCTGGATCACCAACGGCAAGGAGGCGGGCCTCTACATCATCTTCGCCAACGTGGACCCCGACGCCGGCTACAAGGGCATCACCGCGTTCCTGGTGGAGCGGGACATGGAGGGCTTCAGCGTTGGGAAGAAGGAGGACAAGCTGGGGATCCGGGCCTCCTCCACCACGGAGCTGGTGCTGGAAGACGTCCGGGTGCCCGCCGGGAACGTGCTGGGGGAGGTGGGCAAGGGCTACAAGGTGGCCATCGAGACCCTGAACGAGGGGCGCATCGGCATCGGAGCCCAGATGGTGGGGCTGGCCCAGGGGGCCCTGGATCACAGCCTGGACTATGTAAAGGAGCGGGAGCAGTTCGGCAGGGCCATCGGAGAGTTCCAGGGGGTCCAGTTCCAGCTCGCCCGGATGGCCACGGACATCGAGGCCGCCCGGCTCATGGTCTACAACGCAGCCCGGCTGAAGGACGAGAACAAGGACTTCGTCATGCCCGCCGCCATGGCCAAGCTCTTCGCCTCCGGGGTGGCCCAGGAGGTGTCTTCCACGGCCGTGGACCTGTTCGGGGGATACGGCTTCACCAAGGAGTACCCCGTGGAGAAGCTGTACCGGGACGCCAAGATCGGGTCCATCTACGAGGGCACGTCCAACATGCAGCTCCAGACCATCGCCAGGCTTCTCCTGAAATGAGGGCGGGACGATCATGAGTTTCGGAGTCGGAGAGATTCTCCTGGTGCTGGCCCTGGTGGTCATCTTCTTCGGGGCCAAACGAATTCCCATCATCGCCAGGGGCCTGGGCGAGGGGATCCGGAACTTCAAGGCTTCCGTCAAGGAGAAGGACGGAGACGACGACGAGGCCCTGCCCCGGGACGACTCCGATTCGGAGCCCCGGCTCCCCGGGGACCGGTAGCGCCCCGGGGAGGTTCCCTCCCTCTGCGTCCCGAAGCCCCACCGCCGGCCCGTGACCCGAAGAGAGCCGTCCGGAGCCCCCCGGGGACCGTCCGGCAGGACCCGTCTGGCCATCCTCTTCCTGACGGTCTTCCTGGACCTGGTGGGGTTCGGGATCGTCCTGCCCCTCCTCCCCTTCTACGCCGACCGGTTCGGTGCCTCCGGCACCCAGGTGGGCCTGTTGATCACGGTGTATTCCGTGGCCCAGTTCTTCCTCGCTCCCCTCTGGGGCCGGCTCTCGGACCGCTGGGGGCGGCGTCCCATTCTTCTCCTGGGCCTGGTGGGATCCGCTGCGTCCTACGTCGTCTTCGCCTACGCCGGCAGCCTGGCCGTCCTCTTCCTCTCCCGGGTCATGGCCGGGGCCGGGGGAGCCACCGTGCCCGTGGCCCAGGCCTACATCGCCGACATCACGCCCCCGGAGCGCCGGGCCGGGAACCTGGGTCTCATCGGGGCCGCCTTCGGCCTGGGCTTCATCTTCGGGCCGGCCCTTGGGGGTCTGCTGGCTCCCCTGTCGGTGGAGGCCCCGGGTCTGGCGGCTGCCGGACTGTGCTTCGGCAACGCGGTCCTGGCCTTCTTCCTCCTACCCGAGTCCCTCCCGGAAGAGGAACGACAAGCCCGGGCGGTCCATGGGCCCGGGGAGCGGCTCCGGAACCTGGGGTTGGCCCTCCGAGACCCCACCACGGCACGGATTCTCCTTCTCTCCTTCCTCTTCACCATCGCTTTTGCCGCCATGCAGCCCACCTTCCCTCTCTTCGGATCCGTCCGGTTCGGGCTGGGAGAGCGGACCATGGGCTACCTCTTCGCCTTCCTGGGGCTCATCTCCGCCATCATGCAAGGGGGTCTGGTCCGACGCCTGGTGCCCCGTCTGGGAGAGGTGAGGCTCATCCAGCTCTCCGGCCTCCCGTTCATCGCCGGATTGCTCACCATCGCCTTCGCCCCCTCGGTCCTCCTCCTCCTCCTGGGGCTGGCCTTCCTGGCCGTGGGCTTCGGCGGCACCCTGCCCAGCATCGTCAGCCTCCTGAGCCGGGAGGCTCCGGCGGAGCTCCAGGGGAGCGTCCTGGGCATTGGCCAGAGCGTGGGCTCCCTGGCCCGGATCATCGGGCCCTTTCTGGCTGGGGTGGTCTACGACCTCCAGGGCATCGCATGGCCCTACCTGGGGGGTGCCTGGATCGCCGGCGCCGCGCTTCTGGTGGCTCTGACCCTCTCCCAGCCCCGAGGGCGTGTGCCGGCGGGTTGAAGGGCTGGTGACTCCAGGGGAACATGGGAAACGGACGGAGGGGGCGTCGCCTTGCCTTCCCCTTCCCACCGGCTCATTCTCCCGGCCATGGAATCCCCGAAGCTGGAAGGAACGTCCGTCCTGGACAACGTGGTAGTGGTGCTCTACGAGCCCCAGAACCTGGTGAACATCGCCGGGGTGGTGAGGGCCATGAAGAACATGGGCCTCACCCGCCTCCGCCTGGTCCGGCCCGGGGAGTTCGACGCCTGGCGCATCGGGGGAATCGCCCACCGCACCGAGGACGTGGTGGAGAAGACCCAAATCGTGGACACCCTCCCGGAGGCCCTGGCCGACGCCATACACGTGGTGGGCACCACGGCCCGGGCCCGGACCGCCCACCGGAACTACGTGCGGCCCCGGCGGCTGGCCCCGGAGCTGGCGAAGAAGGCGGCCCAGGGGGTGGTCTGCCTTCTCTTCGGCCGGGAGGATCGGGGACTGGAGAACGAACAGCTTGATCTCTGCCACTCCGTGGCCATCATCCCCACCAACCCGGATCACCCCAGCCTGAATCTGGCCCAGGCCGTTCTCCTGCTAGCCTATGAGATCTTCCTGGCCCTGGGAGGGGGCGAGGAAGAGCTCCCCCGGGGCAAGCGATCCACCCGGTTCGCCACCACCGAGGAGCTGGAGGAGACGTACACGGCTCTGGAGACGGGACTCCACCGCATAGACTTCTTCAAGGCCCGCCGGCCGGAAGCCATCCTCCGGACCCTGAGGACCGTCATCGGGCGGGCGGAACCCGACATCCAGGAGGCGGGAATCCTCCGGGCCATGGGATATGAGATGGTCAAGGCCCTGGACCGGGCCCTGGAGGGGGGGGAAGACCGTTCGAAGAAGGGCCGAGAGGAAGACGGTGGAGGGGGAGTCCAACGGCCCGGCGAGGACGGCTCCGAATGACCTCCCGAAGAGGCGGACGGGAAGAAGGTCCCTGGCGCCCGTAACCGGGCTCGCCCCCCTTGTTCAACAGCCCTTTTGGGGAAACCCGTATTGTTCGCCCGGGGGATCCGAACCTATTATGGGGCGTTGAAGATTCGCCCCGGAACCGATGCTCCGGGATTCGTCCGTGTCTCCCTCGACCCGGCAAGAACGTCCCATGACCCCAGCGGAACAGAAGCTGAGCCGCTCCAGTCTGGGGGAGCGCTATCGGGTCCTCCTGGACATCAGCCACAACCTGGCCAGGACTCTGGGATCGGAGAATCTCTATCGCTCCATCTACAAGGAGACCACCCGGGTCCTGGAGGCCGCCGGGTTCTACGTGGCCCTCTACGACTCCACCCGGGATCTGGCCACGGTGGTGTTTTATGCGGACCGGGGCGAGGAGAAGAGGGTGGAGATCACCTTCCGGGGCTCGGACAGCCAGGTCCTGCGGACGGGAGAAGGCACCATCGTCCGGGACCGGGTGGAGAACCGCTCCCTCATGGTCCTGGGGGACGAGAATTCCGAGATCACCCGCTCGGCCATCTCCGCCCCCCTTCTCTACGAGGGCGAGGTGGTGGGATCCATCAGCACCCAGAGCTACGAGCCGGGCGCCTACGGGGAAGAGGACCTGGAGCTCCTGCAGGGGATCGCCGACCTGGCCGCCGTAGCCATCAACAACACCCGACACGTGTCGGAGCTGGAAGCCCGACGTCGAGAGGCGGAGCGCATCGAGGAGATCGGTCGGGCCATCTCCAGCTCCCTGGACGTGAAGGAGGTCCTGCGGAAGGTCATCGACGCCGCCCTGGAGCTTCTCCACGCCGATGTCTCCACGGTGTGGCTCCTGGAGGGGGACCGGGCCCGGGTCGGGGCATCGGGAGGGCCCTGTCGTCATCCGGAAGGGGCCTCCTGGGAGATCACCGGTTTCCTCCGGCGAAGGGTGGTGGAGGAGCGTGAGCCCCTCCTGGTGGACGATCTTCCCCGTAGCGGGACCATGCCCCCGGCCCTGCTGAAGAGCCTTCAGGCTCGCTCGGGACTCCTGGTGCCCCTGATCCTGGACGACACGGTGGCCGGCGCCCTGTCGGCGGGCAAACGGGAGATGGGAGCCTTCAGCCGCGAGGACCTGGATCTCCTGGAGCGACTGGCGAACCAGGCCGCCGTGGCCCTGGTCAACGCCCGCCTGCACGAGGGCATCCAGGCCCTCTCTCTCACCGACCCTCTCACGGAGCTTCCGAACCGGCGTCACCTGGACATCCACCTGGAACGGGAGGTGGCGGCGGCCCGCCGGGGGCGTCCGGTGTGTCTGGTGATCTTCGACCTGGACAACTTCAAGCGATTCAACGACGAGCTGGGCCACCTGGTGGGAGACGAGATCCTCCGAGCCTTCGGACGGGTCCTGCAGAGCGAGACCCGGGCCATGAACCTGGCGGCCCGGTACGGCGGAGACGAGTTCGTCTCGGTCCTCACCGAGATCGCTCGCAACGAGGCGGAGATCCATGCCCAGCGTGTATTGCGCCGGGTGAGAACCGACCCGAAGCTCTCTCACCACGGAGTCCAGGTGAGCTACGGCATCGGAGAGTTCGACGTCTCCACCATGAGGGAGGTGGTGGATCTCATCCGGGCCGCTGACCAGGACCTCTACCACTCCAAGGAGAAGCGGAAGGAATAGCTTCTTTCTCCGGAAACCACGGACCTCTCCCTCCTCCTGCATCCCCCTGCAGCCATCCATCCCCTTGAGCCATCCATCCTCTTGAGCCATCTATCCCCTGCAGCCATCCATCCCCTTGAGCCATCCATCCCCCTGGAGCCATCCATGAGTTCAGACAAGCAGGAGCTCGCCCAGCTCCTCCACACCGCACAGTCCCTGGCTACCCGGGCCGGGGCCATCACCCTGGAGCACTTCGGCGGAGTTCTGGCGGCGGAACGCAAGGGGGACGGGACGCCGGTGACCGTGGCGGATCGGGCCGCCGAGTCCCTGATACGGGAGGGCATCCAGGCCCGCTACCCGGATCATGGCATCCTGGGAGAAGAGTTCGGGGAGACCAATCCCGGTGCCCCGGTTCGGTGGATACTGGATCCCATCGATGGCACCCGCTCCTTCATGCGGGGCGTGCCACTCTACGGGGTCCTCATCGGCGTGGAGGTGGAGGGAGAGCCCACCGTGGGTGTGGCCCACTTCCCGGCCCTGGGGGAGACGGTGTCCGCTGCCACGGGTCTCGGCTGCCAGTGGAACACGGAAGCCACCCGGGTCTCTGACGTCCGGGAGCTGGCGGAGGCCGCCGTCCTGACCACCGAGCCCGCAGACCTCCTGGAGGACCCCCTGGCCCGCGGTTGGGAGCGCCTGGTTCGGGAGACCACTCTGGCTCGGACGTGGGGAGATTGCTATGGCCACATCCTGGTGGCCACCGGGCGGGCAGAGATCATGGTGGACCCCATCCTCTCTCCCTGGGATGCCGCTCCCTTCGTGCCCATCCTGGCCGAGGCCGGGGGCCGCTTCACCGACCTTTCCGGCGAGGCCCGGGTGGACGGGGGGTCGGGCCTCTCCACGAACGGGATCCTCCACGACCGGGTCCTGGGGATTCTCGGGCAGGGATGAAAGGGCGGGGGTCTGAACGGGTTACTCAGAGACCTCCCATCCTGAGATAGAGAGCTTGCCCGACTACGAAGCAGACGAGTGCGACCACCAGGATGAATGAGATCGCCACGAACATATCCCGCTTGGGTCTGGGATTGTGGTGGACCACATACGCAGACTCCGCGACTTCCAAGCCGATCTCATTCGTGAAGAACTCCCGCTGACCGGCCCTCAATCCCTCCCACCAGATGTTGCGCAACAGTCCGGTGACCTCCCTGGTTCCGGAAAACGCAGCATAGGCCTCCTCATCGAGTCCATCCACCCTGGCAAACACAGCCACGGGGTCCCGTCGTTGCCAGTCGTCACCCACCATGGGGACAAAGATCTGCCTGATGAGCCCTCCGTGCCGCTCTTGACTGTTGACCATGGCCATCTCCAGGAGCGGCCGCCCGATCACGGTCAGATTCCGAGGGCGGGATTCGAAGTCAGGAGAGGCGAAATCACGGACGTCAACGGTCCGGTGCCCCGAATCGAACCCGTGGACGATCATCGGCATGAACAGAAAGGCGAAGGCCGTTGTGACGAGGAGGCCAACCACGTGCGGCAAGAGCGCCTTGATGTTGGGTCCGTGAATCAGGCGCCTGATTTCTTGGGGTGTCTTCCGGGCTATCTCCAGATCAGGGCATCGCTCACCCAACGCCTCCAGCAGCGCCGTTGTGCCCTCGTCATGCCGGCTGACGGAGAAGCTCAAGCCACTCAGGTAACCCTCCTCGGTCTCATAACCGAACCGCACCTCGGTCTCGAGCCCCGGTGCATCGCTCAAGTAGACGTGACGGAGCTCGTCGATTTCGATTTCCCGAGTCATGTTCCGGCGGTCCTCCAGGACGAGCTTCTCCTCCCCCAGGATCGCCTTGAAGATGGGTATTTCGCCTAGCTTGAGCTCGTATTCTCGGGCTTGCATCGTACCCTCCGACTCCGACGACTCCTGGGCGCTGGCCGGTAGCCCCATGAACCCGGAGGCCGAAACTGCGAGGAGGACCGAGAGCAGGGATTTCCTCACTTCCATCACCGTAGTAGCGCCTCGAGGTGCTCTTCGGAGGTGGACTTCCCCAGAGGAAGTAAAGACTGCTGCCCGGCTACCTTCCCGCCGTACCGGGAGCCGCTTCCTCCGCCGTCTGCCCCACGCCCTCCGGCACCTCCGCCTCCAGGGACTCGGGCTCGCTCATGGGCTGCCAGACCTGTACCGCCGGGAAGGTGCTCAGGAACCACCGGACGCTGAAGAGGAAGAGGCCCAGGAAGAAGAGGCCCATGGCGGGCTCCAGGAAGGTGATGGTGGGCCCTCCGTCGTGAAGGGACGGAACCACCATGAGATAGCGCTCCAGCCACAGGCCCACCAGAACCACGGTGGCGAACAGACGAAGGATCCAGGGGGTCATCTTGGGCTTTCGTCCCAGGAGACCGGCGAAGGGGATCACGAAGCAGAGGACCAGGGTCAGGACCGTGAGTCCGCTCCAGGGATCCTCGGCTCGGTGGATGAGCCAGGCCTGCTCCCAGGGGAGCTTCCCGTACCAGATCACCAGGTACTGGGACCAGAAGAGGTAGGCCCAGAACACGGTGAAGGCGAAGGTGAGCTTGCCCAGGTCATGGAGCTGCTGGACCCCCATGAGCTTGTTCAGGTCCGGGTCCTTCTTCTTCGAGTAGACCGTGGCCCAGGCCGTGGCCGCCACCCCACCCCAGAACGCCCCCATGAAGAACCAGGCCCCGAAGATGGTGGAGAACCAGTGGGGCTCCAGGGACATGATCCAGTCGAAGGAGACCATGCTCAGTACGGCGGCGTAGAGGAGGACAGCGGCGGGAGCCAGACGGGTGAGCTTCTTGTGGCTCCGGATCTCCTCCTGCTCCTGTCCCCTCCAGCCGCCCGTCAGCCGCTCCACCCACCGGCTCCGGCCTGAATCCCCCGAGGCCTTCCCGCCGTCTTTCACCAGCCCCATGTCGGGGCGAAGGTGCAGGTACGTCATGTAGAGGAAGACGCCGAAGAGGAGGGCGAGCCCCACCAGGTTCCTCACGATGAGGAAGGGGATGTTCAGGTACGCCGCCTTGTTCTGGACGATGGGATCGTAGGCCATGGCCTCGATCCAGGGGAAGTACCCTTCCCGGAGGCCCAGCATGGGCAGAAGAAGGAGGAAGGAGAAGGGCAGGAAGGCGGCGAATGCGAAGGTGACCCGCCGGACCGACCAGTTCCACCGGGCCTTCGTGATGGTGGTGGCCGCCGCCAGGGCCATGGCCCCGGCGGCGATGCTGGTGAAGAAGAGCCAGTTCACCACGTAGGCCCGCCAGGCCCGGGCCGGATCATCCAGGAGGGCCACCACGAAGGCCACGGCCCCCACCGCGACCAGGATCCCGAAAAAGGCGCTGGCCCCTCTGGATCGGGTCAGGAATCGAACCGGAATCTCGCTGGGAATATGGATCTGAGCCATGCTCTGGACCTTATCTGGAAGACTCCGGCTGGGGAACCACGCCCTGCAACACCCGGAGGTAGTTCACCACGTGCCAACGGTCGAAGTGGTCCATGCGGGCGCCGTAGGCGGGCATGAGACCCCGCCCCACACGGATCATCCCGTACACGTATCCATCGGTGAAGCCCTTGACCCGGTCCGTGAGGAGGGGATAGGGGGGATAGCCTGCCTCGATGATGTAGCCCGTCACCCCGGCCCCGTCGGGGCCGTGACACGCCGCGCAGAAGCGGAGGTAGAGCTCCTCCCCCCGGGCGATGGAGGCCTCGGTGGCCGGCACGGGGTTGGCCAGGTTCACCACCACCTCCGCCTCGTTCAACACATCCAGCTGCGTGAAGGGGGGCGGCACCTCCTCCAGCCCCTGGGGCTGACCCAGGTTCACCTCACCCGGAGCCGCCGGCAGGTTCCCGGCGGAGAAGGGAACGGCACCTTCCGGAGCCGGAAGGGGATCTTCGTAGGGGTCGAAGGTGGACTGGTCTCGCATGCTCCGGCCGAAGATGGCCACCATGGCATCGTCCAGGGGCGTGCAGCCGGCTCCGGCCAGAAGGAGGAGCAGGAGGCCCGCGACCCCTGCACGAGTCATCCTACCGGAGAGGAGTCGGGTCTCAGGCATGGGCCACCTCCCCGGCGTCTTCCAGCAGCTCGGCGGGCTCCTGGGCCGCGAGAATGGCCCGGGCCTCATCCATCCGCTCCGGGGGCGGCGCCACGTGCACCCCGAAGCGGCCGGCGCTGAACTCCGGGTCGTACACCACCAGGGGCTTGAAGCGGGGCAGACGCAAGTTGATGAAGAGGCCGATGACCGTGGACAGGGCTCCGAAGAGGATGGTCAGCTCGAAGGCGATGACCACGAAGGCCGGAATGGAGACGATGGGCTTGCCTCCCGTAACCAGGGGCCAGTCCATGGAGGTGAAGATCCCCAGGGCGAAGCCCGCGGCCGCGCCGGTCAACGCTCCCACCAGGGCGAAGACCCGCACGGGACTCTGCCCGTACCCCATGGCGTGCTCCAGGTTGTGCTCCGGCATCGGGGCGTAGGCCGTGAGGGTCTTCCTCTTGAATCCCGCCTTGCGGAGGGCCTCCACGGCTTGCACCGCCGAGTCCAGGTAGTCGTAGGATGCCAGAATCCCCGGCCGAGATCCGCTCATGGAGCCACCTCCTTCTTCCCGGCGCCCCGGAAGGGGGGCGGCAGCACCTCCTTCAGCTCCGCGATGGCCACCGGGGGCAGCAGCCGGGTGAAGATGAGGAACCAGAAGAAGAACCAGCCGAAGCTCCCCACCATGATCCCCATCTCCACCAGGGAGGGCCGGTACACACCCCACGCGAAGGGCTCGTACTCGTGGGAGAGGGACGTCACGATGATGACGTAGCGCTCGAACCACATCCCGATGTTGATGAAGAGGGAGATGACGAAGAGGGCGGGAATGGAGTGTCGGACCCGTTTGAACCACAGGAGAACGGGGACGAGTCCGTTACAGATCAGCATGATCCAAGACGCCCACCAGTAGTGTCCGAAGAGCCGGTTCCAGAAGAGGGTCCGCTCCACCTCCTCCCCGCTGTACCAGGCCATGAAGAACTCGGTGAGGTAGGCGTAGAGGACGATGAGGGAGGTGAGGAGGATCAGCTTCGCCATGGCATCGAAGTGCTTCACCGTCAGGTACGCCTCCAGCTTGAAGATCTTCCGGAGGGGAACGGTGAGGGTGATGACCATGGCCACGCCGGAGAAGATGGCACCGGCCACGAAGTAGGGGGCGAAGATGGTGGCGTGCCATCCCGGGACGATGGACATGGCGAAGTCCCAGGACACCACCGAGTGCACGGAGAGAACCAGGGGGGTGGCGAAGGCCGCCAGAAAGACGTAGGCCTTCCCGAAGTGGTGCCACTCCCGGTCCGTCCCCCTCCAGCCCAGGCTGATGAGCTGATAGAGCTTCTTCCGCAGCCCCTTCGCCTGATCCCGGGCAGCCGCCACGTCCGGGATGGTTCCCAGGTAGAAGAACACCGCGGAGACGGTGAAGTACGTGGTGACGGCGAAGACGTCCCACAGAAGAGGGGAGCGGAAGTTCGGCCAGAGGAAACGGGCGTTGGGGTACGGGATGAGCCAGTAGCCGTGCCACACCCGACCCAGGTGGATGAGGGGAAAGAGACCCGCCGTCATGACGGCGAAGACGGTCATGGCCTCGGCGGCCCGGTAGATGGACTGCCGCCAGGGGGCCCGAAAGAGGAAGAGGATGGCCGAGATGAGGGTCCCGGAGTGGGCGATTCCCACCCAGAAGACGAAGGTGGTGATGTAGACGCCCCAGCCCACCGGGCTCATGAGGCCGCTCACCCCGATCCCGGTGATGATCTGGTAGATCCAGCTGACGAAGAACAGGCCCACCCCGAGCACGGACAGGATGAACAGTCCCCACCACCCCTTCCCGGGGCGGGAGAGGATCTTCAGGATGTCCCGATTCACCTGCCCGAAGGACGAGACGTCCGGGTGGGTCTGGGCTCCTCGTTCCGACTTGTCTGTCACCGTCGCCATTCGCTGCCTCTCGGCTCCCTTGAAGGCGGCGTCTCCCGGATTCAGTGCTCCCCGGAGTCCACCTCGTGGAACGTGACCTTCTTCAGGTAGGTCACCGCCGGCTGCGTGTTGATGAGCTTGTCCAGAACCCGGTAGTTGCGCTGGTTCTGGCTGATCTGGGCCACCCGGGAGTGGGGATCCCGGATGTTCCCGAATACGATGGCCTCCGCCGGACAGCTCTGCTGGCAGGCGGGCACCACTTCCCCGTCCCGCACGGGACGCTGCCCCTCCACCCGGGCCCGGTTCTCCGCATCACGGATCCGCTGCACGCAGAAGGAGCACTTCTCCATGACCCCATTGCTCCGGACCGTGACGTCCGGGTTGAAGGCCCACTGGAGGGGCTCCGGGACGTCACTGAACCCGTACCAGTTGAACACCCGCACCTTGTAGGGGCAGTTGTTCGCACAGTACCGGGTGCCCACGCACCGGTTGTAGACCTGGGCGTTGAGCCCTCCGGGGGTGTGGTAGGCGGCGTAGACCGGGCAGACGGGCTCGCAGGGGGCGTTTCCGCAGTGCTGGCAGAGCATGGGGAGGAAGCGGACGTCCACGGGCCCGGGGCCGGAGGCGTCCACGGTCTCGTAGTAGCGCTCCAGGCGGATCCAGTGCATGTCCCGCCCCATGGCCACCTGCTCCTCCCCCACCCATGGGACGTTGTTCTCCGACTGACACGCCGTCACGCAGGCGCTGCACCCGGTGCACTTGTCCAGGTCGATGGCCATGGCCCACCGGGGGTAGGCCTCCGGGTCGTACTGGCCGTACTGGCTTCCCTCCAGGGGGAAGTCCTCCGGCCGCCCCTCCGTGGGCACCGGAGCGAACCCGCCCATGGCCTGAAGCTCCTTCAGCTCGCCGTGACCGTGGCCCGCCTCTCCGTGGGTCTCTTCTCCGTGGGCCTCCTCTTCCTGTCCGGCCTCCTGGTGCCCGGACCCTTCCTGTCCCTGGTCCGTTGCCGGCTCGTGGACCCCTTCCTGGCCTCCACCCGCCTGCTGGGTCCCCACGTCCTGCGTCTCCCCTTCCGAGGCCGCTTCTCCCCCGTGACCCAGGGCCGCGAGGGTCACGGCCGGTGCTATGGGTCGATCGTACTGGTCCGCCGAGCCCTCGATGGTGGCCAGGGGCCGTCGAGACCCGGTGGCCTCCAGGCTCACCCGGGTGGCCAGGGTCAGGAGGGCTCCGGAGGGTTGCTCCACCTCTCCCGGAAGGAGGTCCATGGGGTTGACCCCCTTCCCGCTGGCGAAACGCCCGTACTCCCCGTGCCCACCACCCATGGCCAGGGCCACGGTGTCCTCCCGGATCCCGGGGTAACGCCAGACCGGGACCTCCACCTCCCCATGGGGGGAGCGGACCCGGACCACGTCCCCGTCCTCCAGGCCCAACTCGTCGGCCGTCCCGGGATTCACCTCCAGCCAGGAGTGCCAGGCCATCTTGCTCACCGGGTCCGGAAGCTCCTGGAGCCAGGGGCGGTCGGCGTGCTTGCCGTCGCCGAAACGGAGGGACGGATGCACGGTCAGGATCAGATCCCCATCCCCGTCAAGGGCCGGGACGTCGAAGCTCAGGGCCGTGTCCGGGGAGCGGAGGGGCACCAGGCCTTCCGTCGTCCCGGGCAGCTCCACCACCCCCTTCCGCAGGCTCTCCCTCCAGAAGGTCCCGAAGTCCGTCCTGGGAGCCGCCAACCCTCGGATCTGATTCCAACGGCCCTGGAGGTAGTCGAAGAAGCTGGCCGCCCCCAGATCCTCCTCCATGCGGGTGGCCACGCTCAGCAGCACGTCCCCGGCCTGCTTCGAGTCGAAGTGGGGAACGGGTTGCATGGCCGGCTGCTGGAGGGCGTACAGGCCGGGCCGGGGACTGGAATCCCCCCAGGCCTCCAGGAAGTGCCGGTCCGGGAGAACCAGGTCGCAGAGGGCCGCTGTCTCGTCCATGCCGGAGGCGAAGGAGACCCGGAAGCCGGCGGATGCGAAGGCCTCCCGGAAGCCCGCTGAGGCGGGCACGGAATAGGCCGGATTCGTTCCGTGGACCATGATGACCCCGGCCCGCTCCATGGCCCGCATGGCGGAACGGAGCTCGGCGAAGGGTCGGGCCGGAGCGGCCTGGTCCACGCTCTGGAGCCGGAGGGTCCGGCCCACGTTGCCCGCCACGGAGTTCAGGATCATGACGGCCAGGTTGGCCGCCGTGGCGTTCCGGTGGTGCCCGGCCACGCCCGGCCCCACCGCCAGGCTTGGAGCCTGGGAGGCGAAGTCCCGGGCCAGGGTCTCGATCTCCTCGGCGGGAACTCCGGACACCTCCTGGGCGCTCCGAGGGTCGTAGGCGTCCAGGACGGCCTGGAAGGGCCCCGGGTCCCCACCCTCGGCGGCGATGACGTGGGCCATGGCCAGGGCCACCACCGCCTCGGAGCCGGGCCGGAGGGGGATCCACTCGTCGGCGTTCTGTCCCGTGAGGGAGAGCCGGGGGGCCAGGAAGACCATTCGCCCCTTGGATCCGTGCTCGTCCACCCCGGCCATCCGGGCGAACTCCCGCTGGTACTGGACCGGGGAGAGCCAGGTCTCCAGGAAATCGGCCCCGAAGGAGAGGACGAGGCGGGCGTGGGCAAAGTCGAAGCTGGGAACCACGTTCCTGCCGAAGGCGATGCGGGTGGCTTCTCGCAGGGGAGCCTCGGAAAGTCCCTCGTACTCCACCCGGGTGCCCCCCACGGCGGACACGAAATTGTCCATCAGGTCCCTGAGGGAGGGGCCCGTCCGGCCGGTGAGGAACAGATGGTTGTCTCCCTCCTGGAGCTTCTGCGCCAGAAGAGCCTCGGCCTCCTCCCAGGTGGCGGGGCGGAGCTCGCCGTTCTCCCGGACCATGGGTGAGGAAAACCGATCCGGGTTGTAGAGGCCCTGGGGCGAGGAGTAGCCCCGAGAGCAGAGGGCGCCTCCGGAGACGGGATGGTCCGGGTTGCCCTCCACCTTCACCACACGCCCTTCCCGGGTCCGAATCCAGATCCCGCAACCACTGGGGCATTCCCCGCACACCGAGGTGTACCAGGTCGCCACGCCGGGGGTGATCTCCTCCTCGGGCACCACGTAGGGAAGGAGCTTTTCCACCCTCTCGGTGGAGCATCCCACCACCGAGGCGGCGGCGCCTCCGGTGCCCACAACTCTGAGGAAATCCCTCCGTTTCATTCCATCGGTCATGAACTCAGCTCTCTCATGGGCAGGGCCCGAAAGCCATCACGGCGTCCGGCGGCCCGGCCAGCCGCCGGGGGGCCGGGGTCAATAGTGACACACGGTGCAGTCGATGGAGGCATCGTTCTCCCGGTGACAGTCGATGCACCAGCCCATCTTCAGGGGCTCCTCCACCTCCTGGATCACCTCCATCTCCTCCACGGTGCCGTGACACTCCTGGCACTCCAGGTTTCCCGCATCCGCGGCCACATGACGCATGTGAGGGAACTTCACGTGGTCCGCCACCTTGTAGATCCGGACCCAGGGAATGGTCTCACCCCGCTCCCAGTAGTCCCGGAGCTTCTGGACCTCCTCGGGCTGGTTCCGGCCCTGGATCACCGTGTGACAGCCCATGCAGGACGCCACCGAGGGAATCCCGGCATCCACGGACCGCTCCGCCGAGTAATGGCAGTACTCGCAGTCGATCTGGAACTGGCCCGCGTGGGTGTCGTGGGGGAAGGCGATGGGCTGGACAGACGGGGCAGACTCGGGGGGAGGAGTGGACTCCTCCTCACGGGTCTGAACGAAGGCTAGCGTGCTCAGGGCCGCAATGCCTGTTACGGCCGCGACGATCCACGGCTTTCTCATAGGCTCTGACCGCCCGAAGATGCCGGATCTGGCCCGGCTCGATTTCACGTAGTGTGGCCGCAGGGAAACGGTGAGGCAAGCTAGAGAAGCCATTCAGAGGTGTCAACGCTGGACAGACCCCTCCCGAAACCTTTGAGCCTCGACCGGGGTTACACACGCCCGAGCCAGGCCCACGGGCCTTCCTCCACCCTTTTCCCGTCGTCCACGGTACGAGCTCCATGCCTGAGATCGCAGCCTCCGCCTCCTCGCCCCCCCGGCTCGCTCTCCTGGAGGACCTGGTGGACGAGGTGGAGGGGGTGTTCCACGGGAAGCGAGACGTGGTCCGTCTGGCCCTGGCCGCTCTCCTGGCCCGGGGTCACATCCTCTTCGAGGACGTTCCGGGGGTGGGAAAGACGACCCTGGCGCACGCTCTGGCCCGGAGCCTGGGCCTCACCTTCCGGCGCATCCAGTTCACCAGCGACCTTCTTCCCTCCGACGTCCTGGGCGTGTCCCTCTTCAACCCCCGAACCACCGAGTTCGAGACCCGGCCCGGCCCCATCTTCACGAACATCCTCCTGGCGGACGAGATCAACCGGGCCCCTCCACGGACCCAGAGCGGACTGCTGCAGGCCATGCAGGAGGGGAAGGTCACCATCGACGACGAGACCTTCCGCCTCCCGGCTCCCTTCCTGGTCCTGGCCACCCAGAACCCCCTGGAGCACCATGGGACCTACCCCCTCCCGGAGAGCCAGCTTGACCGGTTCCTCCTCCGTCTCACCATCGGCTATCCGGACCAGGAGGCGGAGCGCCGGATCCTCCTGGAGTCCTCCCGCCTGGAGGAGATGCTGGAGGGAGTGAGGGCCGTTCTCCTGCCCAGCCAGGTGCTGGAGCTCCAGGCCCGGGTGGACGAGGTTCGGGCCGAGACGTCCCTGGTGGACTTCCTCATGGAGATCGTCCGCCGGACCCGGGTGGAGCCCAGGCTCACCATCGGGGTGAGCCCCCGAGGGGCGGTCTCCCTCTTTCGGGCCGCCCGGGCCTTCGCCCTGGTCCAGGGGCGGACCTTTCTGGTCCCGGATGACATCCTGAGCCTGGCCGTCCCCTGTCTGGCCCATCGCCTCCTCCCCGCCGGCACCGCCGCCTCCACCGCCGAGGCCCACCAGGAGGCGGCCGTGATCGTGGAGGAGATCCTGCAGGACATTCCCGTCCCGGTCTGATGGGAGAGGTGGCGGCCACCGTCTCCCGGGTCTTCCGGAGAAGGGAGCCCTCCCGCCTCTCTCCCCGGGAGGTGTGGCGCCGCCTCCGTGCCTGGAGGCGGATCCGGTTCACCGGGGGAGGCGGGGTGTTCACCGCCGGGGCCTTCGCCGTGGGGTTCGCCGCCATCAACACGGGGAACAACCTCCTCTACCTGCTCCTGGGAGCCATGCTGGGCTTCATCGTCGTCAGCGGTTGGCTCTCGGAACAGGTCCTCCGGAAACTCACGGTGCACCGCCGGGTTCCCCGGGGAGTCACGGTGGGTCATCCGGTGCGGATCGACTACCAGGTGACGAACGGGAAGGCCCGCCTCCCCTCCGTGGCGCTGGAGCTCACCGAACAGGGCCTGCCCGGCCGGGCGTTCCTCCCCATGGTCCTTCCGGGAGCCACGGCTCGGGGGCGGGCGGAGAACCGCTTCGTGGGACGGGGGGTCTACCCTCTCCGGGCGGTGACCGTCTCCACCGCCTTTCCCTTCGGCCTCTTCATGAAGTCCCGGGACCTTCCCCTGGGAGGTGAGCTGGTGATCTGGCCCCGGGCGGACCGGAACGTAGAAGACTTGCCCCGGACCGGTGCGGAGACCGGAGGGACCCGCCTGGACGTGGGCCCCCCGGGGCCCGCGGGCCACCGGGGGGAGTACCGGGGCCTCCGGGGATACCGGCCCGGGGACGATCCCCGGGACATCCACTGGCGGAGCACGGCCCGGTTGGGGGACCCGGTGGTCCGGGAGTACGAGCGGAGCGAGGGGGAGACGGTCTGGGTGGTCCTGGACACCCGTGGGACTCCGGGGGAGAGGGCCGAGATCGCGGTGGAACGGGCCGCCTCCCTGGCCGCCCGGGCCTACCGGCAGGGGCGACCCTTCGGGTTCGCGGCTCCGGGCTTCCTCGTGGAGCCGGGGCAGGGCACAGGGCAACTGGAGAGGGTACTGGATGCCCTGGCCCGGGTGGACTTCCGCCCCCATGCCCCGGCCCCCACCTCCCCGGCCCCTCCGGAACGGTGTGTCCTGGTGTCCCCTGCCCAAGGGAAAGACCGGGCTGAAGCCCCGTCAGGACTCGAGGACATGAAGAGGGGACGCCCATGAAGCTGGACCGGCTCCACCGGCGCCTGGCCGTCCTCATGGGACTGGCCAGCCTCCTGGCTTTCGCAGGAGGGAGCGGCTTTCAGGCGCCCACGGCGCTCCTGGCCGGAGCCGGACTCCTGCTGGCCCTCCTCTGGCAACCGTCGCCCTCCCTCTCCTCCCACCTGGAGAGGATCGCCCTGCCCCTCACCTTCCTCCTGGTCTTCCGGGCCCTGGCCCACGTGTTCGTGGTCCGGGGCGACGTGGTCATGCCGGTGGTGGACCTCATCTTCCTCCTCCTGGTCACCGAGGCCCTCCGCTCCCTGGACCGGCAGAACGACGCGCGCCTCTACGCCCTGTCCTTCGCCCTCCTCCTGGCGGCTTCGGCCTACCGCCCGGACCTCCTGTTCGGCCTTGCCTTCGTGGCCTACGTGGTCCTCGCTACCCTGGCTCTCATGGTGGGGCATCTCCGGCGGAGGAGTCGAAGCCAGGGGGTGGAGGAGAGGACCCTTCCACCCCGCCTGTTGGCCACCACGGTGGGCCTGTCCGGGGTGATCCTGCTCATCAGCGGCGTGGTCTTCCTGAGCTTCCCCCGGGTCTCCCGGGGATGGGCCGGCCGGGGGAGCCCACCGGCGGCGGTCCTGGCCGGCTTCTCTGACCAGGTGGCCCTGGGGAGTCACGGTTCCGAGATCACGGGAGATCCCCGGATCTACTTGAGGGTGGAGTTCCCCGACGGGCCGCCACCGAACCTGGACGCCCTGTACTGGCGGGGACGCTCCTAC
>Ga0207797_1000523_pt1 | contig 29654 bp, 25 predicted proteins | sample PRCRCaboRojoPR_6_FD_187275 | JGI IMG/M metagenome (GOLD analysis project Ga0207797, IMG submission 187275) | Marine sediment microbial community from Cabo Rojo, Puerto Rico - PR CR 10% Liquid 1 (SPAdes) | ecosystem: Environmental > Aquatic > Marine > Coastal > Sediment | place: Cabo Rojo, Puerto... | reverse complement strand
CCCGCCCCAGCATAGGGAACCACACCATATAGAAGGGGCCCATGAGCGTCGTGAGGGCGGCGCTCATCGCGGGGGCAAAGGGACGGATGAGGAGCTGGATCAGATCGACGGCGTTGGCGATCCGTCCCGCAGGCGGCCACCTGCGCGAAATCGCTACTGCGCAGCATAGTCACGGAGATCATCACTCCCGCGTCCTGGAGAAGAATCCCGGATACGTACGCGCCCATGCTGCTCCACATGTCGGAGGCGATTACCGCTTCCGCCGCCACGAGTTGAGCGCGATCCGCATCGCTGGCGGCCGCCGAGCTGGTTCCGCGCACCGACAGTGGCATATTGTCCTCCTCATTCGCGGGAGTCGCTGCGTGCCAATTCCCCAGCCCAGTCCGCCGCTCGCTCCAGCTCTCCGTCTTTCAGCGGACCCTCCCTCCCTTCCACCACGAATCCCTCGCCTGGGGCGACGAGGGTTCCGCCCGCCTCCTCCAGCGCGCCGGCGATCTTTGGAGCCGCGTAGCCAAAGATCCGCACCCACTTCGCCGCCAGGCGAGTGTCGAAGCCAGCAACGCGGGTTCCAGCGGGAAGCGATCCCTCAAGGCGGTCCAGGAGACCCTGAATCGCCTCTGTCGGCCTGCCTCCGTGGGTTGGGGAGCCAACGACCAGCAGCCCGATGGCCCCCACATGGGCGGGATCCGCGCGGTCGGCGCGCATCACCGTGGCGTCGGGGCCCAGAGCGGATCCCACCGCTCGGGCGACCTTCTCCGTGTTCCCATACTGTGAATCGTATACGACCCATGCCTTCATCGTGATCCCCCTTCTAGATCAATCCAATGGCTTGGCCTGCCGATCCGGCGTCTCGGCCAGTCTTCTGACTAATCAATTATACAACAGAATAGCCGATAGATGTCAATCATTTCCTTAGGTTGGTCCAACCTCCAGGGATCTGCTGAGCAGATTGCCGCCAGTCGCATGCCGACAGCCTCGTATCTCTCGCTAATGCGCGTCCTCAGGTCACGAACCGCCCGATGACGGACCCGGCGACCCGGGCCAGCGTCACTTTCACTCGATTTGCCCGATGCTCGATGTAGAACGTCTGGTCGGGATCGAACCAACCTTGCCCTTTCCAGTAGGCGTAATCCACGGTTCCTTCCGCGTCCTTATGCTGCCAGGCGTCCTGCTGGATCTTGAAGATCATCAACGAGAGGAAGGACGGCCGCAAGTAGCTCCGCTGGGAGACAGCGTGAAACAGTGCCTCGGCAACCCCGGCAGTCTCTCTCCGATAGCGGCTTTCCATCTCGTCCTGGGGCATCAAGGCACCCATCTTGAATCCCGCCTGCCCCACGACGTGGAAGCCCCAAGTGCGCAGCGCGGTATTCATCGTGCGCAAAGTGTGGCTCGTCGGACTATCGGCGACCGTGGCGATCAAATAGGCACACTTCCCGGCAAAGGCGGGCCGATGACAGACGTAAGCCAGCCGATCGATCCAGTTCTTGGCGACGCCGTTCACGTCGTCGACGTAGACGGGGCTGGCGAGTATAACGCCGTCGGCCTCGTCGATCTTCGCTTTGATAGCCGGCACGTCGTCCTTCAGCGGACACCGTTCCTCCCCGTGGTCAAAGCAGGTCCGGCACCCCCGGCACATCTGGATATCCATGTGCGCCAGGTGGAGGGTCTCGAACTCGAGCGATCCGTTTCGAGGTGCCGCAATCGCCTCCATGTGGCCCTCGATCATCTCCACGATACGGGCCGTGTTTCCCCTTCTCCTGTAGCTGCTCACGAGGGCGAGGATCTTCATAGGATACACCTTTTCTTTCTACGGATAGTCGAGCCAGAATGTCGCTCTCAGTCAAAATCCAAGGCCACGCACGACGTTAGATATCAAGATCCCCCCTGCATCGGAATTCTTGCACATACAAGTCAGGATACCAGGATCCGTCCAGCCCAACTCGCAGCCCGCTCGAGCTCCCCCTCCTTCAGTGGCCCCTCAGCGCCCTCCACGAAGAAACCTTCGGGGGGAAGCGCCAGCTCGCCCCCTTTCCGTTTGAGCCGATCCGCTATCGGTTTGGCGGCGTAGCCGAAGAACCTGACGAAGAAGCCGAAAACAGCCGACCCTGCGTCCTCCACCGACATTCGGGTGTCGAAGGCCGCGACGGTGACGCCCTCCAGAGCGCCCGCCGGGATACGCTGCAGGAACTCCCTGGCCGCCGGTGACGGCCGAAAGGCGTGGGTCGGAGCGCCCACGATCAGGACGTCGAGTTCCGTCAATCTCTCCGGATTCACCTCCGCCACCCGCCGCGTCTCGATCTCCTCCGGGGTGCCGAGAGCACCGGCAATCGCTTGAGCCACCTGTTCGGTGTTGCCGTGAATCGAGTCGTATACGATCATTCCCTTCATCGCGATCCCTCCATCCCTTATGGTCTGTGACGTGGGCAGTCGATCCTTAGTTCATACGCCTCGCCCACTGCATCGTCAGTCCGACGCCTATCCGTCCTCGAAGTCGTTAGACCATAGTATACCACACGATAGAAGCAGAAGATCAACGTCTTGTTAGCTTTCTTTTAACGATGTCGAGCGCCAGCGATTCATGCTGCTGCGCCACAGTCGCTCTCTCTGCTTTCTACGTACTCGGCGCCGGGAAGTTGCATGATCAGAAAGCCTCAATAGACCAGAGTTCGCTCGGCCCAGAGCGCACATGCCTCGCTCGCCAGATCCAGCCAAGGAGCAGCATCCGACGATCCACTGGTAGCGATTTTCGATCCAAATCTTGCTTTTTCCCAGATTTGCTGTAGACTGGGCATAAGCTCAGGAGAGACGCATGCGAGGCGTGGGACTGAAAGGAACGACCCATTTGCGTCTCGGATGAGTGCCCGATGACCTACCTCTAGCACCTTTCCAACACCATAGAACGACGGCGCGCTGCAGGGAATACCTGCACGCGCTCCTCCGACTCATGGCGTCCCCATCCGGGGGCGGATGAGCGATACGGCGCCGGGAGCGATCCCGACGCCCGCCGCGTTTGCAAAGGAGGCGTCTCGTCCCTCGATGGATCATCGATGGGCGTGAGCCTCCTTTTTTCGTGGATCGTCGACGGCTCTGCGACCCGCAGAAGCTGTCCCATACCCCACCCATGCGGCGGGGAAAAGATGAGGAGATCTGAACGATGAAAGGGAATATGGGACGCGCGCTGTTCGTGGACCTGACCTCCAGCGAGGTCACCACGCAGGAGATCCCTGAGCAATGGTTCAGGGACTACGTCGGCGGCGAGGGTGTCGCCGTCCGGCTGTTCTACGATCTGATGGACCCGGATCTGGATCCCCTCGACCCGGGCCAGCCGCTGATCTTCGCTACCGGCCCGCTGACCGGAACCGCTGCCCCCACCAGCGGACGCTGGAATACCGTCTTCCGTTCGCCAGCCACCGGCACGCTGGGGCTCGCGAACTGCGGTGGGAAGCTGGCCCCCCAGATCAAGCGGGCCGGATACGACCTAATCGTGCTGACGGGCCGGGCTGAGAAGCCGGTCTATGTGTCCATCCTGGATGACGACGTGCAGATCCACGACGCGGCGAATCTGTGGGGCAAGGGCATCGGCGAGACCGAGGACCTCATCCAGAATGCCCTGGACGTGAAGGGCCTCCAAATCGCGTCCGTCGGACCAGCGGGCGAGAATGGCGTCCTCTTCGCCTCGGTGATGAATGATAAGCATCGCGCCGCGGGTCGCGGAGGCGCCGGAGCGGTGATGGGCTCCAAGAATCTGAAGGCCATCGCGGTCAAGGGCACCCAGAGACTCCCCATCGCCGATCCCGACACACTGAAGGAACGCGCCGCTGCAGCCCGCGAGGAGCTCTTCGAGGAGGCCTTCGTGGCCGACGAGCTGGCCCCCTTCGGCACGCCGTCCTTCTACGACGCCATCGACGCGCTTGGCATCCTGCCCACCAAGAACTGGCAGCGGACCACCTTCCCGGAGGGGCTCGAGACCCTGGGGCACGCCGCCTATCACGAGACCCTGGACGTCAAGGCCTATGCCTGCTACGGCTGCCCAATCGGCTGTGGTCGGGTCACCACCATCAAGGACGGCCCGTACGCCGGGATGCACGGCGGGGGGCCCGAGTATGAGACAGTGGCTGCTTTCGGCAGCAAGTGCCTGGTCACCGACCTCAACGCTGTAGCCGCCGCGAATCACCTCACCAACGATCTCGGCATGGACGTCATCTCGACGGGTCAGGTTATCGCCACAGCAATGGAGTGGTACGATGAAGGCCTGCTCAACGACGAGGATACCGGTGGCCTCGATCTGACCTGGGGCAATGGTGACGCCGTGGTCGAGTTGGTGAAGAAGATCGCACACCGCGAGGGACCGGGGAATCTGCTGGCCGACGGGGTGAAACGTGCGGCCGAGAAAGTCGGTCCCGGTGCCGAGAAAGCAGCGCTGCACGTCAAAGGGCTGGAGATGGCGGCGGACGGCGTTCGGGCCAGCAAGGGCGAGGCCGTCACCCACGTCGTCTCGCCCCGCGGCGCAGATCATCTCCGCCCCTACGCCTCCGCGATTGACGCCTTCGGCTACCGCGAACCGGAGCTCGGCATCGAACAGGACGTCGACTACCTGGAGGACGGCAACAAGGAATGGGTCAAGCCCCTCCAGGAGCTCTCGATGGCTACGAATATGCTGGGCGTCTGTCTGTTCTCCTCCATCACGCTGGCCATCAAGCCCTCCACATGGGCCGGACTCCTCTCCGCGGCCGTAGGTCGGGCGGTGACCAAGGAGGAGCTACTCCAGGCTGCCGAGCGGGTGATCAATCTGGAGCGGATGATCAACGCGTCGTTCGGCTTCGACCGCACGGATGACGTGCTGCCCGCCCGCTTCCTGCAAGAGCCGGCCCCCGATGGTCGGGGTGAGGGGCAGACCGTCGATCTGGACGTGGCCCTCGAGAGCTACTACGCCTCGATGGGCTGGGACGAGACGACGGGGTTGCCCACCTCTGAGACGCTCGACAGGCTTGGTCTCGGCTGGATGGCATAACCGCAGACTCAGCAGATCCCATTTTGCCCTGGCGGGAGGACGCTTTGTCCTCCCGCCTTCTAATTTGGGGTCACCTCCCTAACGACCACGGAGAGTCTCACCCGACCGTTTTCGCCCACGCATACCTCAACAACCTGGACGTCACCCGATTGCCAGCTCAACCCGCTTATGCTATCCTTTCAGTCACTGGATTCTGATACCGTGACTGGACCCTGGAGGGACCCTATGCCAACGAGGACTGTCGCATTGATCGCCCACGACGGCAAGAAGGCCGACATGGTCGCCTTCGCCACCTTCAATCGGGAGAAACTCGACAAGTTTGAGCTGATCGCCACCGGCACGACCGGCGGCCTGCTGATGGAGAAGGTAGGACTGACCATCAAGCGCATGCTGTCCGGACCCCACGGAGGAGACGCCCAGATCGCGGCGGGCGTGGCGCAGGGAGAGGTGCACGCCGTCATCTTTCTGATCGATCCCCTCGACAAGCATCCCCACGATCCGGACATTCAGACGCTGCTGCGCGTCTGCAACGTCCACGACGTGCCCATCGCCACCAACCTGGCCACGGCGGACCTGATCATCTCCGCCGAGTCTCTCGAGTCGCTCTAGCCGACAGCCAGGTTCGAGCCGCCGGCGCACGGCTGGACATCGCGCTCGCTCGGCGGTCCCGGACCGCGAGACCCCTGCCATTTGGGCAACGGGAAAACCCGTGGTAAGATCGACGCATGGCGAGCGTTCCACTCCTGACCACCAAGCTGTACAGCCCGCCACCGCGGCCGGACCTGCTCTCTCGGCCGCGCCTGGTCCGGCGCCTGGAAGAGGGGCTTCGCCCCGGTCACCGGCTCACCCTCATCTCCGCCCCCGCCGGCTACGGCAAGACCACCCTGCTGAGTGAGTGGGTCGCCCAGACCGACAGGCCCGTCGCGTGGCTCTCCCTGGATGAGGCGGACAACGACCCCGTTCGCTTCTGGACCTACCTGATCGCCGCCCTCCAACAGGTCGAGCCGGACCTGGGCCGCGGCATTCCGGAGGCCCTCCGCTCGCCCCAGCGGCCCCCGATCGAATCGCTTCTCACCCCGCTCATCAATCAGATCGCCACCCTTGTCGAGCCCGTCGTCCTCGTCTTGGACGACTACCACCTGATCTCCGCCCGTCAGATCCAGGAGGGGATGACCTTCCTGCTGGAGCACCAGCCGGGCACTCTTCACCTGTTGATCGCCACCCGTGCCGATCCCCCGTTACCCACCTTTCGCCTCCGCGCTCGCGGTCAGCTGGACGAGCTGCGGTCCGACAATCTGCGCTTCACGGCCGAGGAGACGAAGGCATTCCTGAACGCCGTGATGGGTCTCGACCTGACACCCGAGGACGCACACGTGCTGGAGGCCCGCACCGAGGGATGGATCGTGGGACTGCAGCTGGCCGCCCTCTCGCTGCGGGACCGGGACGACACGAGTGAGTTCATCGCGGCCTTTGGCGGCAGCCACCACTACGTGCTGGAGTACCTGATCGAGGAGGTCGTACGGCGTCGTCCGGAGCCGGTGCAGCGTTTCCTGATGGAGACGTCGATTCTGGACCGTCTGTGTGGACCACTGTGCAATACGGTGACGGGCGAGAGCGATGGGGATGCCATGCTGACCCATCTCCATCAGCGCAACTTGTTCATCACGCCCCTGGACGACGAACGTCGCTGGTTCCGCTACCACCACCTGCTGACCGACCTGCTCCAGAACCTGCTCCGCAAAGAGCGCTCGCCAGAGCAGATCCGAGCGCTCCACCGCCGCGCCAGCGACTGGTACGCACAGAACGGAATGGCGATCGAGGCTGTGAACCACGCGCTGACCACCAAGGACTTCGACCGGGTGGCGGAGCTGGTCGAACAGAACTCACTGGCTATGGTGACCCGGGGCGAGCTGTCCACCCTGCTGCGCTGGATCGACGCCCTCCCTCAAGACCTGGCGCTCAGCCGGCCATGGCTATGTATTCATCAGGCGTGGCCACTTACCTTCGCCGGCAAGAGAGGTGCAGTGGAACCGCTGCTCCAGCAGATCGAACGGCACGTGTCGCCGGACGACGCAGCGCCAGAGGAAAAGGAGATACTAGGCCATGTCGCCGCAATGCGTGCTATGTTGTGCACGATGCATGGCGATATGCGCCAGGCCGTCGAAATGGCCCATCAAGCGGATGAGCTACTGCCCACTGGCAGCTTGGGCCCACGCAGTGTCATCTCCTTTGCGTTCGCCAATGCCTACTACGCCCAAGCTGATCTGGCGAAGGCTGAACAGGCACTGACTGAAAAACTGGAGACGGGTCGGGCGTCCGACAATCTCTGGATACTTGTACGGTCATTGTGCGATCTGGCGGACCTGCGAGTCATCCAAGGGCGCCGCCGGGAAGCACTCGATCTTGTTCAGGAGGCACTGCAAGAGGCTGAGCAGCGCAGAGCGCGGCAGTTTGGCACAGTGGGGTACGTATTGGTCAAGCTTGGCGAATTGTTGCACGAGCGCAACGATCTGACGACCGCCACAGGTTACGTGCTCGAGGGCATCGACCTGATGCAAGGGTGGCAGCAGCCCTATGAACTGGTGAGCGGCTACACCGTGCTGGCTGCCGTACGCCAGGCAGAGAACGACGCTCAGGGCGCGATGGCGGCTCTCCGAAACGCCGAAGAGATCCGGAAGCGGCATCCAGACTACTACAGATTGAACCATCTGGTCAGACTATGCCGTGTCCGATTGCATCTGAGCCAGCATGGGGCCGAGGAAGCTGCGCGCCAGGCGCAGGAGGCCCGGCTTGGGGAGACCGGGCCCCGCATCTACCGGGAGAGGGAGCTGATAGCCCTGGCCCACGTGCTCGTAGCGCATGAAAAGTGGGACGAGGCACTCCGTCTGTTGGCTCAACTGGCGGAGACTGCTGAGACAGAGGGTCGGTTCGGGCGTTTGATCGAGATCCTGGTTCTTCAGGCCGTTGCGTGGCAGGGACTGGGGGACACGGCCCGGGCCCTGACCGCGCTGGAGCGAGCCCTCACCCTTGGTGAACCGGAGGGCTACGTGCGCGTCTTCATGGAGCACGGGGAACCGATGGCGAGGGTGTTGCGGAAGGCAGTCAGGCGCAACATCGCCCCGGACTATGTGAGCCGGCTGCTGGACGCCCTCGGAGTCGAAGCGGAGGAGCCCGCCCCCACGAGCCCCTCCCCTCTCTTCGAACCCCTGACCGACCGCGAGGTCGAGGTCCTCCGCCTCCTCGGCGAGGGATACTCGAACCGACAGATCGCCGACGCGCTGTTCATCACCCTCAACACCGTCAAGAAGCACACCAGCAACATCTACGGCAAGCTGGGCGTGCGCAGCCGCACCCAGGCCGTGGTCCGCGCCCAGAAGCTGGGCCTGCTGTAGGACACCCTCGAACAACTGGTCCGCTGGACGCTGGACCGCCGCGCACCAGGTCACTCCGCGGCCGGTCGGCTATGGGAAACCGAACTACATACCTTACAGACTAACACCCCGCGTCGTCCCATTACCCGCTCGTGTAATACCTCTTCGCTTTCGGGCCTGCGCAAGACTACACCTTTGCGTGCCGACAACCGTGCCGGAATCAGGTACACTGATGCCAGTCAATCATAACAAGGCAGGTTAGCCCAATGTCCGAACCCATATTCTACGAAATCCGAGTCGAAGGTCACATAGGACTCAGCTGGTCGTCCTGGTTCGAGGGGTTGACCATCCACTGCGAGGAGAGCGGCGAGACGGTCCTCACCGGCCCGATAAAGGACGAGGCCGCGCTGTACGGCGTCCTGATGAGAATCCGCGACCTGGGCCTGCCGCTTGTCGAGGTGAAGCGGGTCCCCGCTGAAGACCAGCCGACGGGAGCACAGACGTCCAGAGAAAGGAGGTAACCGATGACATACAAGAGCGTCGTCGCAACCAGAAGAGGAGGGCCCGAGGTCCTCCAGGTCACCGAGAACGAGCTGCGCCCCCCCTCGGCGGGGGAGGCGCGGATCCGGATTCTGGCCGTGCCCGTGGTCCAGGACGACGTGGCCGTTCGGAAGGGTGAGAGACCCTTTCTCCCCAGGCTGCCGTTCACGCCGGGTTACGCCGTTCTCGGCGTCGTCGACGCGGTGGGAGAAGGGGTTACCGCGGTCTCGGTGGGCGACCGCGTCGCCGCCCTGACGAACTACGGAGGATATGCCGAATACATCACCTGGGACGCCAAGGAGCTCGTCCCTGTCCCCGAAGCGCTCGACCCGGCGAAAGCCGTGGTGCTTATCCTGAACTACCTGGTTGCCCACCAGATCCTGCACCGCGTCGCCCGGGTTGAGCCCGGCGACGAGGTCCTCATCGTCGGCGCGAGCGGAGGCGTGGGCACCGCCTTCCTGGAGCTGGGTCGTCTGGCCGGCCTCAAGATGGTCGGATTGGCGTCCCCGCGCAAGCACGGTGTCCTCCGCGAGTATGGGGCGACGCCCATCGACTATCACACGCAGGACGTCGTCCAGGTGATCCGGCGGGCGGAGCCCGAAGGGCTCGACTTCGTCTTCAACGGGATGGCCGAGGAGTACTTCGAGCGGGGGTTGGCCGTCCTGCGGCGTGGCGGCATGCTGGTCCACTACGGCGGTCCGCGGAGCTTCGGGGGCTTCTTGCTTCTCATTGGCAAGCTCTTGCTCTACACGGTGCTGCCGAACGGGAAAGCGATCAAGGGGTACGGGACGCATCGGGTGGACGCCAGCCAGCGCAAGGAGGATTGGACGCAGCTTTTCAAGCTGCTCGAGGAAGGGAAGATAGACCCGATTATCGCGGAGACGTTCCCCATCCTGGAGGCCAGGGCCGGCAACGAGCTGCTGGAGAGCGGCCAGGTCGTCGGCACCATCGTTCTGTTGGCGCCGGAGCTGCTGTAGGGCTATCGGCTCCACAACAAACTATCCTATAGCCGAAGGAGGCAACATGAGTACCCAATCACGAGTCGTAGGCGCAGGACTGCTCTTCGTCTTCATCTTCCTTTCCGGGTTCTGGTTGAGCAGCACAGGGAAGCCGTATAACGTGGCCGCCTCGACGCTCCACAAGCTGCTGGGCGTGGGCGCGGCGGTCCTCCTCGTCGTCACCATGGTCCGGACGAACCAGGCGACCAGGCTGGGCGGCCTCACGACCATTGCGGGCGTGGTCACCGGCCTGTTCTTCCTCAGTCTCATCGCCACCGGGGGCCTACTGATGATCGACCGGCAGATGCCGGTGGTCGTCGCAAGGCTCCACCACGTGGCGCCGTACCTGACGGTGCTCTCCAGCGCCGCGGCCCTGTTCCTCCTCTAGAATGCACGGAAGGAACCGGACAGCAATCCGTACCCGTTCATAAGTCGAAGCAATCTACAGAAGGAGAGTCAACATGACGCGCAACGAAGTGACCGCATACATCCAGGACGTCCACTTTGGCTATCTGGCGACGACCGGTACCGACGGCGCACCCCGGGTGAGGCCGGTGGGGATGCACACCATCTACGGCGACTGCCTCTATTTCTTCACCTTCGGCAACACCCGCAAGGTGGCCGAGATAGCGGGTAACCCGCAGGTCGAGGTCGTGTGGTGCAAGCCGCAGGAGCAGTCGCAGTTGCGGATCCGGGGGAAGATGTCGCTTGAGGAGGATGAGGCCATTCAGCAGCGCTTCAAGGAGGACAACCCGATGGTGGCTCGCATGCTGCCCGAGGAAGCCCAGCACCTGTTCCGCCTCTACCGGTTCCGGCCCGACGCGGTGGAGATGGCCCGCGGGTTGGTCCCTTATACGACGGTCGAGTGGTAGCGCAGCGAACGGGCCAGCCATCGCCGGCCATTCGACAGCAGACAGCCCCCGGCAGGACATCCCTATTCGGGGGCTGTCCTATTGCTCGTCCACTCTAGTCACAGCGGTGTTGCCAGGCCAGGCCCGGTGGTGTAGAATCGGCTTATCCGGAGCACCCGATTCGTGAGCGCGGCTTGCCTCGGAGGGCCACCGAATGACGTGCAGACGGGGTTCGACCCGTCACATCCAAGTCGGACCAGGCGGGAGCGAGATTGGCGCGAGAGCGGGAGGAAGGGGGTCCATGACTATCGTCATCACCGGCGCGAATCGCGGGTTGGGCTACGCGACGGCGTCAGCGCTGGCGGCCGACGCGACGCGCACGATCGTGCTGGCCGGTCGCGATGTGGCCAGCCTGCGGGCAGCCGTGCAGCGCATTGAGTCGAGCACGGGCAACACAAGTCTGGTGCCTATGGCGCTAGATCTGGCTGATTTGGCCTCGGTGCGGGCGTTTGCGGCCAACCTTCGGACCCGCAACCTGCCACCACTGAGAACGATCATCTGCAACGCTGGCATCTCCAAGATGACAGTCCAGGAGCGCTCGGCCGACGGCTATGAGGTAACGTGCGCCGTCAATCATCTCGGCCATTTCCTGCTGGTCCACCTGTTGCTTGACCAGCTGCAGCCGCCCGCGCGCATCCTCTTCGTCAGCAGCGGCGTCCACGACCCGAAGCAGGCTAGCGGTCCGATGGAGGCCCCGCGCTACGTCAGGGCGGCGTGGCTGGCCCGCCCGGAGCACGACCCCAATCTTCCTGCCGATGACGAGAAGGCCGGCGGGCAAGCATACGCCACCTCGAAGCTGTGCAACGTGCTGACCACCTACGAGATGGCGAGGCGTCTGGCGGCCAGCGGCCTCAGCACGCCAGAAGCGCCCATCACGGTCAACGCCTTCGCCCCGGGTCTGATGGCGGGTACCGGCCTCGGGCGTGACAGCGAGGGGCGCACGCGCTTTATGTGGTACACCGTGATGCCTCTTCTCAGTCGCCTGATGGGATTCGGGACGACGCCCGCCCAGTCCAGCGCCGACCTGGCGTATCTGGCGACCGATCCGACACTGGTTGACGTGACCGGCAAGTACTTCCAGGGGCGGGAGATGGTCGAGAGCTCGGCCGAATCCTACGACCGGGACAAAGCAGCCGACCTGTGGCAAACCAGCATCGCGCTGTGCCATCTACAACCGCACGAATCCCCTCTCGTGGAAGAGCCCTCCAGGGTGCATACAGCATGAGACAGTCAGCACGCACTCAAATTGAGGATCCCACGAGCTTGACGCGGGACATCTTGCACCGCCGGGTTCACAGTATCAACCCGATAAGACGTCGTCGCGCCCGCTTTCGTTTCGAGACGCCCATAGCGGCCGGGTTGGACTTCCGAGTCAGGCGCCACTCAGGAGATGGGAAACCCTCAGGCCCTGCACCGCTGGGCCGTCATTCCGATCGGATCGGAGCGCAGCGTAGTGGAGTGGAGGAATCTCAAGGCCGCGACGAGGGAGATTTCTCGACTCCCTAACGGTCGCCGGAAATGACGCGTTTCTTGGTGGCAAAGGAGGGACGCGGGGTGAAAGCACTACGCGCGGCAGTACACGCTATCAAAGACGCAAAACGGCCGTACGTGATCCTGAATCTCATCTACTACGGTCTGGTCGCCTGCGGAATGGCGTATGCGGCCTTCGACAGATCGATCCAACAGTCGCTGTTGGAGGCCGTCGGCAATGCGCTGACCACAGGGCCTCTCGCCACCGTGGCGGAGGCTTACGGCACGGAACAGGTGGCGGTGGCCGTCGGGCTGACCGTCGGGATCAACCTGGCAGTGGGGAGCTTCGCGTCCATCACCCTCCCATCGCTGATCATTCCATTCAGTGGACTGCTGGTGGCAGGAATACGCGCCGTCACCTGGGGGCTGCTCTTCTCTCCCCAGACCGTGTCGGGCGTGACATCGGCGGAAGCGGTGACGGGCGTCCTATTCGTCGTGCTGGTGATTCTGGAGGGGCAGGGATACATCCTGGCCGCGATGGGAGCATACCTTCAGGGTCGGGCCTTCCTGTGGCCGCAGCGCGTAGGGGCGACCGGACACCGGCAAGGATACTGGCGCGGCCTGCAGGACGCAGCGCGCATCTACCTGCTGGTAGCCCTGGTTCTACTGGTGGCGGCAGTCTACGAGGTATGGTTTGCCGTGGCAGCCGTACCAGCGCTTCGCTGAAGGGGCCAGGCCGACGGTGAGCAACCCTGTGCTGGGCGCGTCCTGGAGCAACTTGACGACTCAACACGACGGTTTCCTCTGATTGACAGGAAAACGTAATAGTAGATTCTAGGTATCGTGATGGATAGCTTACTCGCGACGAAACTACGTCGTCCTGCCGTCCCTCCCCGGCGCGTCGATCGGCCGCATCTCCTCCAACGTCTGGACGAGGGAATGGTGCTCGGCCGACAGATCACACTGGTGTCAGCGCCCGCTGGATTCGGCAAGACGACCTCCGTCAGCGAATGGGTAGGCGGACTCGATCTACCGGTCACCTGGCTGTCCCTCGATCCGGCCGACGATGATCCCGGACGCTTCTTCACCTACCTCGTTGCCGCACTCCAGAAGGTCGACCCGACCCTGGGCCGGGAGATTGAGGGGGTGCTGCATTCCGGGCAGTTGCCCCCCAACGACGCCATCAGCACCGTCCTCATCAACGACATTCTCGAGGCCGACCGCCGCCTCCTACTGGTTCTAGACGATTTACAGGTCATCCAGGATCGGGTGATCCTGCAGGTTCTGGAGAGGCTGCTCACCAACCCGCCCCCGCCGCTTCACCTCGTCCTCATCACCCGCGAGGACCCCCCGCTGCCGCTGGCCCGGCTCCGGGCAAACAATCAGCTCACCGAGATCCGGGCGCGGGATCTGCGCTTCGCTCCCGACGAGGCCGGCCGGTTCCTCAACGCGGTGATGGACCTCTCCCTGTCCAGCGCGGACGTGGCAGCCCTGGAGGAGAAGACGGAAGGGTGGATCGTCGGACTCCAGCTTGCCGGCCTATCCATCCAGGACCGGGCCGACCCATCCGGCTTCATCGCCGGTCTGAGCGGGAGCCACCGCTTCATCCTGGGGTATCTCACCGAACAGGTCCTCAGCCAGCAGCCGGAGGAGGTCCAGCGCTTCCTGCTCCAGACCTCCATCCTCGACAGGCTGACGGGTGACCTGTGCAACGCCGTCACGGGGCACACGGATGGCTCCGTCCTGCTAGAAAGGCTATTCAGCGCCAACCTGTTCCTCATCCCCCTCGACGACGAGGGGCGCTGGTATCGGTACCACCATCTCTTTGCCGACCTCTTGCGCGACCGTCAGCGGGCCCTCGAGAGCGATCAGACCGCTGAGCTCCATCGCCGCGCCAGCCGCTGGTACGCGCAGTCGGCGGAGGACGACTCCCTCGGTCCGGGTGGACGCGGCGCCCTCGTCGGCGAAGCCGTCGAGCATGCCCTGGCCGCCGCGGATTACGAGATGGCCGTGGGCCTGCTGGAGAGCCACGCGACGGATCTGATTATGCAGGGGTATGCGCGGACGGTGCACGGCTGGGTAGAGGCGATTCCACCCGAATGGCACTCCCAGAGCCCCAGGACGAACCTGGCCTTCGCCTGGATGCACCTGCTCCGCGGTGCCTACGCCGCGGCATCCCCCTACCTGGAGCGGTTAGAGGTGGCGTCGAAACCCTCGGCTGCCCAGCCTGACCTGGAGGAAGAGCGTCCGGCTCTCGAAGCGGAATGGCTGGCGATGCAGTCCCTCCTGCTGAACAAGGATGGAAAGGTAGAACAGAGCCGGGCCGCGGCTTCCCGGGCGCTGGAGATCGCGCCGGAGGAGGAGAGCGGCGTGCAGAGCCTGGCCTGGTTCGGGATGGCCACCGCACACAACGCGAGCGAAGACCACGACAACGCGGTGGAGGCCTACCGAATGGCCATCCAACACGGCCGGGCGGCCCAGAACCCGGTCGCCGAGCTGATGAGCGTCGCCGGCCTGGGCGGGATGGCCCTCCACAGCGGTCAGCTCCACCTGGCCCTCGAGATCACCTCCCAGGCAGTTGAACGGATAGAGCGCGACGGCCTGCTGCCCCCGATCAGCGCCGTCGTCTATGGCGCCCTCGGCGAGGCCTGCCTCCAACTGTACCAGATTGAAGAAGCCCGGCGCCACATCCTGCGCGCCACCGAGCTCAGCAAGTTGGGCGGCTACGGCTCGGGGAGGACCTACTGCCGGGTGCTGCGTTCGCGCCTCCACCAGGTCGGGGGCGACGTAGAAAGCGCCGCCCGCGAGATCGAGCGAGCCGTCGACGTGATGCAGGGGGACGCACCGGACGACATCCGGCAGGAGGTCGCCGCCCAACAGGTACGCCTCTTTCTCGCCCAGGATCGCCCCGTCGCGGCCCAGATGGTCCTTGAGAAGCAAGGCTTCTCCTTCCGAGGGCAGTTCTCCTTCCCCGATCTCCCGCCCGACCGGCCCACCCGCCATCCCGTGGGGCTCCTGTACAACAGCAGTCTCCGTCTGCTCCTCTACCGAACTGAGCACGGGGAGGATTCCACCGGCCTGGAGCGAGGGATCGCCGTGGCGGATCGCCTGATCGCCGGCGCGCTGCAGGGCCAATACGTCCTCGTCGCCATCGAATCCCTTCTACTCCGCGCCCGGATGCGCGATGCGCTCCGAGGAGACCAAGCCGGGGGAGCTACTAGCCGGTCGGACTACGTCCGGGCGCTGGAGCTGGGGGAGCCGGAGAGTATTATCGGCGTCTTCATGGAGCAGGGTCCGCCCGTCGCCCGACCGCTTAAGGACCTGCTCCAGGAGAAGACGCTTGAAAGGGTCGATCTCACGTACGTCGAGCGGATTCTGACCGCGTTCGGCGGATCGCAGCCGGAGGTAGCGCGGGAGGCGCAGCCCGCCCCGGACGCGCTAATTGAGCCCCTGACCGCCCGGGAGCTCGAGGTTCTCGGGCTGATGGCCGAGGGGCTGACGTACAAGGAGATCGCCAGCCGCCTGTTCATCTCCCTGAACACGGTCCGCTTCCACGTGAAGGCGATCTACGGCAAGCTCGGAGTCAACAACCGCACCCAGGCCCTGGCGAGGGGTCGCGAGCTGGGACTCTAGGCAACCCTGCGCCAACTCTGACTCCGGACAGCCACCTCTCTACCCCTGCCCATAGGCGCCCGTTCCACGAAACCCACATCTTTTTCCTGCGCAGACCACATCTTTGTGTGGTGTGGGGCGCTTCAAGTTGGGGTAAGATAGGGATGTCGATGACCGGTTTTCGCCGAACGGGGGAGGCAGGAGGAAGGAATGGTGAAGGACGTGCACACCTACCGAATCGAGATGGAGGGCCGGGTGGATGAGCGCGACGTCAACGCCATGAGTCCGCTCCAGGTGACCTTACGGCGGAGGGACGAGGGTGCCACCCTCCTTATGGCCCGCACCGATCAGGCCGGCCTCATCGGCCTTCTACGTCATCTCCACGGACGGGGGGACGTGCTCCTGTCCGTAGCCCGCGAAGGATGAACTGCGACTCTCAGGAGAAGAGAATGCCCAGAATGTCCACCAGAACCGTATCTACCAGTCAGCCGGAGGATGCCCGGATCCCTCAGTCCCCGTCCGCCCGCCTGCCACTCACCGGGAACCTCACCTTTGCATACGCCCTCTCGTCGGTGGTCGCCGCGCTGGTGACCGTCGCTGCCGCCGGCGGTCTCCTGCTGCGTACCTCCGTCTATCCCACAGACGAGCTGATTCTGTCCTTCCTCCCCGTGGACGCGTTCCATCTCGCCGTCGGACTTCCCATCCTGCTCGGCGCAATGTGGCTGGCGCGGCGGGGGCAGCTCATCGGCCTCCTCTGCTGGCCCGGTGCGCTCCTCTACGTCTTCTACAGCTACGTCTGGAACCTCATTGGCGTACCCTTCGGCGTGCTGTTTCTCCCGACCCTGCTCCTGATCCCGATGAGCGCCTACGCCACCATCGCCGTCGTCGCGTCGGTCGATGGGGAGGCGGTGCAGCAGCGGCTCGCCGGTGCCGTTCCAGCCCGGGCGGCCGGGGCCGTCCTCGTCGTTCTGACGGCCCTCTTCGTCCTGATGGCCGTCGGAGACGTCGTCATTGCCGTTGTGACCCACAGAGAGGTCGGTCCACTGGATCTGACGCTCTGGATCGCCGATCTGACGACGATCTCGCCGGCGTGCCTCATCGGCGGCGTCCTGCTGTTTCGGCGCCAGCCGCTCGGGTACGTCGGCGGCGCCGGGCTCCTGCTGGCGTACGCTATGCTCTTCATCGGCCTCCTCCCCGCGATGGTCTTCCCGGCGCTCTACAATGGGTCGCGGATCGACGGGGTCGGTATCGCCCTGATGCTCGGGGCCGGCCTGATCTGCCTGGCCCTGCTTGCGCCCTTCGTGCGCGCCGCCGCGTCCAACGAGAGGCGAACGGCACCTTCGGTCTGATTCCTGAATAAGGAGAATGCGTAAAATGACAACACACAATGTGAGTAAGGGGGGATTGAATCCTACCGGGACTGGGGCCATCCCGCCCCGATCACCAGATGTAGGCCGGGAACGGGGATTTGGCAATCCCTCGGGAGCGGCGCTGAATTCAACGAAAACACGTCTGAGATCACGCCTGGATGGTCTCAATGCAACATGCATCATCGTCACCACCATCGGCGTGATCTTCGGACTCGCCGGCTTCAACCACGGGTTCTTCGAGTTCCTCCAGGGGAACACCCCCACCGACGGCCTCATCATCCAGGCCATTGGCGAGGCGCAGCGATTCTGGCCTCTGGGCACTGAGGAGGCCTTCACCATCATTCCAAACTTCCTCATCTCCGGCATCCTGTCGATGGTCCTGGGACTGACGATCGTCGTCTGGTCCCTAGGATTCATCCGAACGAAGCACGGGCTAACCACGTTCCTGGGGCTGTTCATCCTCCTCTTCCTGTTTGGCGGCGGGATCGGCCAGGTAGCATTCTTCCTACCGGCGTGGGCCTTCGCGACGCGCATGGACAAGCCGCTGACCTGGTGGCGCAGGGTCCTGCCTGAGAGGACCTGGCCGCTCCTCTCCACGCTCTGGATGCCTGTACTCATACTCTCCTCAGCGATCATGCTGATGGGGCTCCAGGTCGCCATCTTCGGATTCGTCCCCGGGATGACGGCCCCCGGGGTCGCGGACCCCGGGGTCGTGGACCCCAGGCGCATTCAGAACACGAGCATGCGCCTCGTCCTGTCCTCGGCCGTTCTGAACGTGATCGCGTTCATCGCCGGGTTCGGCCACGAGCTTCGCAGAAGAGATCAAAACAAGGGAGGCGTCACATGCTAAGGATCATCGTCGCCGTGTTCATCGTGCTGCACGGCCTGGTTCATCTGCTGTACGCGGGGCAGAGCCAGAGGGCGTTTGAGCTTCAACCTGGAATGACCTGGCCCGATGGGTCGTGGGCGTTCTCGAGTCTTCTCGGCGTGGCAGGTACGCGGGTGGTGGCCAGCGCGTGCTGCGTGTTAGCGGCCATCGGGTTCGTGGCCGGCGGGGCAGGGCTCCTCTTGAAGCAGGCGTGGTGGCGTCCGGTGGTCGTGGGGGCCGCCGCGTTCTCAGCCACCATGCTTCTTGTCCTGTGGGACGGTCAGATGCAAAGGCTGGACGACCAGGGTGGGATCGCCGTCCTGATCAACCTGGCCATTCTGAGCTTGCTGCTCGTATTCCAGTGGCCAGATTTCGGGTTCTAGGGCAAGTCTCCTTTGCTGGCCGGACAAGATGTGGTAGAATCGCGTCATCTAGAACATCTGGTTCACGGGTGACGCTGGGCCCAGAACACCGCCGGGAAGGGCGAAATGACCATCCCCCTCCTGCAAACTAAGCTCTTCGTTCCACCGCCGCGCCCTACTGTGCTGTCGCGGCCGCGTCTCGTCCGGCGTCTCAACGAAGGACTCCGTCGGGGTCAGCAGCTCACCCTCGTCTCCGCCCCCGCTGGCTACGGAAAGACCACCCTACTCAGTGAGTGGGCCGCTGGCACCGACGAACCCATAGCCTGGCTCTCCCTGGACGAAGCGGACAACGACCCAGTGCGCTTCTGGACGTATCTGATCGCGGCCCTCCAGCAAGTCAACCCCGACCTGGGCCGGGGCCTTCCGAACGCGCTCCGGGCGCCCGAGCAGCCCACGACCGAGGCACTCCTCACCCCGCTCATCAACCAGATCGCCGCCCTCGAAGAGCCTCTCATCGTAGTCCTGGACGACTACCACCTCATCTCCACACCCCAGATCCACGCGGGACTCGAGTTCCTGCTCGACCACCTGCCCGGCCACGGCCACCTGATCATCGCCACCCGCGCCGATCCCCCGCTCTCCCTGGCTCGTCTCCGGGGGCGCGGAGAGCTCACCGAGATCCGCCAGGCGGACCTCCGCTTCACCGCCGAGGAGGCCGCGGCGTTCCTGAACACCATCTTTGGACTCGATCTCTCGCCTCGGGACCTCACTATTTTGGAGGCACGCACGGAGGGGTGGATCACGGGGCTCCAGCTGGCTGCCCTCTCGATGGAGGGACGGGATAGCGTCGCGGCCTTCCTGTCGGCCTTCGACAGCAGCAACCGCTACGTCCTCGATTACCTCACGGCCGAGGTCATTCAGCGCCAGCCCAACGAGGTCCAGACCTTCCTCCACCAGACCTCCATCCTCGATCGGCTCAGCGGGCCGCTCTGCGATGCCGTGATGGGTAGCGGCAAGGAGGCCGGCCGGCGGGAGGGCAAAGCGGCACCGTTTCATCCCTTCGACGATTCACAGATGCTGTTGGAGCACCTCGAGGCGGCCAATCTCTTCGTCGTGCCGCTCGATGACCGACGCGTCTGGTACCGGTACCATCGCCTCTTCGCCGACCTGCTCCAGGTCCGTCTGATGGAGCTGCACCCCGAACGCGTGCCTGAGCTCCATCGCCGGGCCAGCACCTGGTACGAGGAGGCGGGCCTGGTGGATGATGCAATGAAGCACGCCGTCGCCGTGGGCGATGTGGCACGAGCGGCACGCCTCGTAGAGACCCACGGCCGGTCGCTCCTGTTCCGCGGCGAGCTGACCACCCTGCTTCGCTGGATTGAGTCGCTTCGCGAGGAGGAGATCCAGGCGAGCGCACGCATCTGCGTCACCCACGCATGGGCGCTGCTCCTGACCGGGCAGCCAGAGCCTCTCGAGGTCCGCCTGCGCCAGGTGGAGCAATCCGTCGCGCCTGACAATCCCCTGTTGGGCGACGTCGCTGCCATCCGCGCCTACGCGACCGCAAGGGGAGGCGACATTCCACACACCCTTGAGCTTGCCCGATCAGCGTTGGAGAAGCTGCCCCTCTCGCGGCTGGGCGAACGCGCTGTTGTGTTCTATGTCCTGGGTGGAGCTCATCTGTGGGAGGGTGACGTACGTGCAGCAGCGGATGCCTTCAGCAAGGCAACCACGGTCGGTCAAGAGGGCGGCAACCTCCATCTCGCGTTGCCAGCTCTCACCTCCCTGGCCGGGATTCAGATCAGCCAGGGGAAGCTTCGGCAAGCCGAGGCAACGGCGCACGAGGCCATCCACCTGGTCGCCGGGCCGGAAAGGCGTCCGCTCCCCATCGCCGCCGGGGCGGTCTCCGCCCTGGCCGAGCTGGCCTACGAATGGAACAGACTCGATGAGGCCCTGGCGCACGCCCGTCAGAGCGTCACGCTCGCTCGCCTATGGGGTAATGCGGATCCCCTCGCCTTCGCCTATCTGACGCTGGCGAACGTGCAGATCGCTCTTGGCCGCCTCGACAAAGCCCGCGATACGCTGCGCGATGCATCGCGTCTGAGCGAGGACGCCACGCTGTTCCCCTCCTTCTATCCGGCGCTGCAGGCCGCGCAGGCGCGGCTCTCTTTGAAGGAGGGCGACGTCGCAGCAGCCGGACAGTGGGCCGAGGAAGTGACGATCGCACCGAGAGGTGTCACGGGGATGGGAGAGATTCTCACCTTGGCACAGGTCCATCTGGCGAGGGGACGACTCGACGCCGCCCTCGACGCTGTCTCCACGGTACTCGAGTTAGCAAGAGCGCAGGGGCTGACAGCGTGGCTCGTCAGAGGGTTGGCGCTGCAGGCCATAATCCATCGTGCGCATGGCCACCATTCGCGTGCACTATCCACCCTGGCCGACGCGTTGACCCGGGCTGCCCCGGAGAGATACGTCCGCTCCTTCGTCGACCTCGGCGCGGCGATGGCGCCGCTTCTGCGAGAAGCAGTCTCTCAGGACATCACCCCCGACTACGCGAAGGGCTTGCTGTCAGCATTGGGCGTGCCCGAGGAGATGTCCGGGCCACCCCAGCCCCTTATCGAGCCGCTGAGCGACCGAGAGCTGGAGGTGCTCGCCCTGGTCGCCGAGGGACTGTCCAACCGCGAGGTCGGCCACCGGCTCCACATCGCGGAGAGCACCGTGAAGTCCCACCTCAACCACGTCTACGGCAAACTGGCCGTCGACAACCGCACTCAGGCGGCGGCGAAGGCCCGCGCGTTGAATCTGATCGGCTGACTTCTCGACCTCGGGCGACCTCTGGGCAATCGCCTGGCGAACGAATCGAGACCCACGGAGGCAGATTTAGTAGGTCCAACGTTGCTGTCAAAGGAGGTTTGACCCGGTTCCCAGATCGTCGCTCTTAAGCTGGATCTGGCGATCGGGTCATCTGACCCAGGGATGCATCCCCCAGGCACGCGCCGTAAGCCGGGCAGCATTGGATCTGCTGAAACCTCGATTTCGCGGGTTTCGACCCAAGACGTGAGCCCCCGGCAGACCCGCCAGTCCAAGTCAACGCGATCCCTTGACGTAGGGCTCCCCCAGCGCCGCGGGCTTCTCACTCCGACCTCTCTGCCAGAGAAGAGCCAGGAGGGTAAGCAGATAGGGCAACATGAGAAGAAACTCATAGGGGATGGCGCCGACGCCCCGGTCCAGCTGACTAAGGGCCTGGAGACGATACTGGAGCGAGTCCGCCAGCCCAAATAGAAGCGCACCGACTAGAGCGAGCGAGGGCCGCCAGCGGGCGAAGATCACCAGCGCGACGGCGATCCAACCCCTCCCGGCCATAATCCCCTCCCGGTAGAGCCGCAATTGGACCACACTCAGCACCGCCCCCCCCAGGCCAACCAATCCGGCGCCGATGATCGTGGCCGCGTAGCGGATGCGCTCCACGCTGACGCCCGAGGTCTCGGCTGCCGCCGGATTCTGGCCGACAGCACGGATGTTGAGCCCCCAGGTGGTGCGGAACAGAAGGTACCATACGCCGACGACCAGCAGGGCGGTAAGGTAGACAGGTGGCTGATGATTGAAGAACATGTCGCCAAGCACCGGAACGCGGTTCAGGCCCGGGATCGGGAGGAGCTCCAGTCCGGTCACGCGAGCGGTGAGGGTGCTGAACGCCTGCCGGTAGAAGTAATTGGATATGCCCACACCGAAGACGACGAGGGTGATTCCGCTGATCACCTGGTCGGTTCGCAGCGTGACGCACAAGAAGGCCATCAGAGCGCCCATCGCCATACCAGCCAGCATGCCGCCGCCCAGACCCAACCAGGCGATCCACGGGCCTCCACCCGCCAACAGAGGCCCGTTCTCCAGATAGTAGGCGACCACAAATCCGGCGAGGCCGCCGACGGCCATGATCCCCTCCAAGCCCAAGTTCAGGATACCGGATCGCTCGGTGATGATCTCCCCCAGTACGGCCAGAAGCACCGGGACCGCCAGCCGAATGCCGGCGACCACCAGAGAGACCAGGAAACTCCAGCGGAATACGAGGCCCCAATCCATTACCCGCTCCTTTTCTTGACCAGCGCATCGACCGCCAGGACAGAGAGCACGATGATGGCCTGGATAGCGTCGGCGAGCTCCGGCGGCAGCCCCGCCACCACGTGCATCGTCTCCGCGCCGATGACCAGGGCCGCGAAGAAGAGGGATGCCACAGCAACCCCGAGCGGGTTCATGCGGCCCAGCAGCGCGACCAAGATGCCGCTGAATCCATACCCGCCGGAGATGCCCCCCTTGAGCCGGGTATGGATGGTGGCGACTTCCATAATCCCGGCAAGTCCAGCCAGGCCGCCGCTCATCGCCAGCGCGGTGACGATCGCCCGCTCCACGTTGATCCCGGCGTACTGTGCGACCGAGTCCCGGGAGCCCACCGCCCGTAGGCGAAAGCCCAAGGGCGTGTACCAAAGCAGGTAGTAGACCAAAGGAACCAAGAGCAACACGAAACCGACACCGGCATGAATCCGGGTGCCCGGCAGGGACGGCAGGCGCGTTGCCGGATCGAATTTCGCGCTGGTGGGCAGGAACCCACCGGGCTCCTGGAGAGGTCCGCGCACCAGATACTCCATCAACAGAATGGCGACGTAGTTGAGCATCAGCGTGGAGATGATCTCGTTCATCCCCGTTCTTACCTTCAGGAGCGCCGGGACCATCGCCCACAGGATCCCTCCGACGACCCCGCCCAGGCACATCACGACGAGCAGCAGCGGGCGCGGTAAGTGAGCGAGATACAGAGCGACCAGCCCCCCAATGAGAGCACCTATGTAGTACTGCCCCTCACCGCCGATGTTCCACACACGGGCACGGAAGGCCGCGGTCAAACCCAGGCCAATCATGAGGATAGGAGCAGTCTTGAGCACCGTCTCCGTGATCTGCCGACCCCCGCCGAAGGCACCACGCACCATCGTGATGTAAGCCTCAATGGGGTTGGCTCCTGCCAGGAGAATTAGAAGCGCACCGATTAGCACGCCGATTATCGCCCCCAAGATCGGTGCCGCAGCTGACAAGACGGAAGCATCAGCACTGCTCTGGGCCGGCTTCGACTCAGCCGTGGCTGTCACAGGTCCTCCTCACCCAATCTACAGGGATCCACCCCGCCCATCATCAGGCCGATCTGTTCCACGTCCGCCTCGGACGCATCCAGGGTGTCGACGATCCGCCCGCCGCACATCACCGCGATTCGATCGCTCAGTGCCATAATCTCGTCCAGCTCCGTAGAAAACAGGAGAATGGCGACGCCCGCGTTGCGTCGCTCTACCAGGGTCCGATGCACGAACTCGACGGCACTCACGTCCAATCCTCGGGTTGGCTGAGCAGCCACCAGGACCTGCGGGGCACGGGCGAGTTCCCGGGCCAGAATCATCTTCTGCGCGTTGCCACCCGAGAGCTTGCCTGCCGACGCCTGAACCGAGGGCGTGCGGACGTCAAAATCGCGAACGAGTCGCTTGGCCTCACGTCGAATGGCCTGCCAGTTGAGTCGATGCATCCGCGTGAAGGGAGGCTTGTCCACCCGCTGCAGGACCAGGTTCTCCGCCACGGAGAAATCGGGCAACAGGCCGCGGCGATAGCGGTCGGATGGAATGTGGGCCAGCCCGCATTCGCCGACCTGGCGCGGCGACGCATTCGTCACATCCTGCCCGCATACCTCGACCGTACCGGACTCGGCTTTGCGCAGCCCGGTGATCACCTCTTCGAGCTCAGCTTGACCGTTCCCGGCCACACCGGCGACGCCCAGAATCTCACCCTCGCGTACGTCAAGGCTGACGCCGTCCACGGCGATCAATCCCCTGTCGTTGCGGGCCCGCACTCCGCCGAGGCGGAGCGCCACGTCCCTCGGGGTAGACGGTTCCTTGCTCACTTTCATCACCACGTCGCGCCCAACCATCATCCGGGCGAGGGTCTCGCGGTTCGTCCCCTCGGCCGGCACCGTGTCGACCACGTGTCCATCCCGCAACACCGTGATCCGATCGCTCACGGCCAGCACCTCACCCAGCTTGTGGGAGATCAGGATAATCGACTTCCCCTCCCCGGTCATGTGACGGAGGACCTCAAGCAGCTCGTCGACCTCCTGTGGCGTGAGCACGGCCGTTGGCTCGTCCAGGATCAGGATCTCGGCCCCACGGTAGAGCGCCTTGAGAATCTCGACCCGTTGCTGCTCACCCACCGAGAGCGTCCAGACCGGGGCCTCGGGGCTCACCCGCAGTTTATACTGCTCAGAGACCTGCTCGATCCGGCGACAAACCTCGGTCATGTCTTCCGTAAGAGGCTCCCGCGGCGATGGGATGCCGAGAACGATGTTCTCGGCCACGGTGAATGGCTCCACGAGCATGAAGTGCTGATGGACCATGCCGAGCCGGTGCTGGATCGCCTGCCGGGCGGAAGAGAAGTGGACCTGCCTGCCGCGTAGGAACACGGTCCCTCCATCTGGCTGGTAGAGCCCGTAGAGGACGTTCATCAGCGTCGTTTTGCCTGCCCCGTTCTCTCCTAGCAGGGCATGGATCTCCCCGTCGTACAGAGTGAAGTCGATGCTGGCATTGGCTACGACGCCAGGGAAGCGCTTGACGATGCCCCGCATCTCGACGATAGGTTCCCTCGATTCGGTCACGCGAGACTCCTTTGCCGTCGCTCGTCCGTCTGTTCAGTACGGAGGAAGCCCGCCAGCAGCCCCAGGCCGGCCACGTTGAAGAGGGTCGCCGCAGCGACATTGGCCGTCAACCCCCGGCGGAATAGCCAGGGCCCTGCGGCAGCCCCCAGCGCGTCGCCGCCAGCCATAGCGGCCACGTTCGCTGCCATCACGGTGGCCCGGGCGCCCGGCATCAGCTCTGTGAACAAGGAAAGAGCTGTGGTTATGGCGAACTCGAAGCTGAGAAAGAAGAAGAACAAGGCTGTCAGCGCCCCGAAGAGGCTGTCACTCAGCAACGGCAGCAGAAGCCCTGATGCGGTCGTCACCCCGATGCCCATTCCTACCGCCAGCCGTTTCCCGATGCGGTCGGAAAAAATGAAAACCAAGGCGACCCCCGCGATTCCGGCCAGTCCCAGCACCGACGACGCTGCCCCCAGCTCCTCGATCTGGAGTCCAAAGGCGGACTCCATCCACGCACCGTAGACAATCGAGATTGCCTGATGGGCCATCAAGATCAACACGGTGAAAAGGGGTCCAGCCCAGGCTCGAGGATAACGAACCACGTGGGCCAGTCTGCTCCATGGCGATTCGCCTACCGAGTGCCCGATCCCATCGCCTGGCAATAGCCAGGTCAGGACCGCCAGCAGAATCGCCCCCAGCAACGCCAGCCAAAGAAACGGAGCGCTCCAGGTGGTGCGAGAGATCAGCCAGCCCGCAAGCGGCACCCCGACCAGAAAGGCACCTGACCAGCCTGCCTCGATAACGGCGATCGCCCGCGCACGACGGTGGTAAGGGAATCGATCGCCGACGTAGGCGTAGATGCTCGAATCGGTGATGATATTCCCTAACCCGGAGACGATCAGACCGATCAGAACCACGGGATAGACCGGCCAGATAGCGATAGGAGCCGTGCCAACTACGAAGAGCGCCAGGCCGACCGTCATCCCTCTGCGGCGGCCCCAGGCATCCGCCACGGAACCGAGGAACGGACCGACAAGCCCGAGAGCCGACCGAAACGTGACCAGCAGCGCGGCGGCCTCCAGGCTGACGCCCATCCCCCGAGCGATAGCGGGGAGAAATGGAAACATCAGACGGAGGGAAGTCGCCAGGACGAGACGGGTGACGACAAAGGCCGCAAGCTCCAGCCCGACGGGTCGATGGTTCGATTTCACTCGCCACTCCTAGCCAGCGATCCGATGCCCAGATGCACGCCACAATTGGTCCGAGCGACCCGACCACTCCATGCGATCCTCCTGTCGCCCCCCTTGCACACCGATTCCCCTACCCTCGATCACGGTGTCGGCAGGTCTCCTTCATCGCACAGTAGTCGCACGTACGCCCCTGATCCGCCACATTCTTGCCGAGGCCAATCATCATCGAAAGAGATTTGAGAGGCGTCATCACGCCGCCGGGTTTTAGCGCGACGCCGATGCGTCCAGCGTCAACGAGCTCGAAGATTTGCGGTTGGCCCTCCTCCACCGCCCAGCCGATCATACCAGGGCTCAGAGGAATAGTCGTCTTCAGACCCCGCTCCGCAGCCTCCGATTCGACCTGTCGGCAGACGGCGTTGGCCAGCGCTTCGACGGCAGCGGAGCCTACGCCGTACAGGGCCAGTCCACGGACGATGTCGTCGTTCATGACAGCTGATGATCTATCGTCCAAAGCTGGTCCGATCGTGCACACGACGACAGAAACCTCCGTGGTCGGTGCAAGGTGATGGACAATCCCCGCTCCTTTGAGGGAGGCCCCACCCTTCAGTTGGAGCCGGTCGTGCCCCACCGACGCGACCGAAAATCGTTCCTCCGCCACCTGCGGCTGGGCCAGTCCCAACCCTTCTTCCAGCGCCTCCTCTGCCAGCTGAAAGAGGCGCGGGCTCCTCGCTTTGACCGCTGCTGGATCAGCGCCCTGCCCGCGCAGGACGTCATCCGCCGTAATCTCTAGCTTCCAGGTCTCCTTGTGACGCACCTCACCTCCTGTCTTTTCGTCGCGCAAGCGCGGCCATCTCTAGCGGTCGTGCCGGGCAGATAAGAGCAAGCCCTCATGGGATGAGGGCTTGCTATCCAACGCTTGGGCCCGACTCGCCGCCGCGCCTAGCCCACGCCGAGCAGCGACTTGCACAGCTTGACCGCTCCAGCGGCATCCTCCGAGAAGCCGTCGGCGCCGATTTCGACGGCCCACGCATCGGTCACCGAGCCCCCGCCTACGATCATCTTGTACTCGTCCCGGACGCCGACCTCCTCGAAGAGACCGATCGTGCTTCCCGCGGACGGCCGGGTCGTGGTCATCAGCGCCGACATGGCGACGACGTCCGCTTTCTCCTTCTGCGCCGCGTCCAGGAAGGCGGAGGGCGCCACGTCCCGGCCCAGATCGACGACTTTGAACCCGTGGGAGCGCATCAGCGTGCCGACGATGTTCTTGCCGATGTCGTGGACGTCGTTCTCCACCGTTCCGATGACGACGGTGCCCAGCGAGGCACTCTCCTCTCCGGCACTCGCCATCGCGTCCTCCAGAATGGCCGTGGCCGCCTCCGCCGCGTCGCCGGCCGCCATCAGCTCGGGGAGGAAGATCTCCAACCGCTGGAAATCCTCACCAACGTCCGTCAACGCCGGGACAATCGCCCCGCGAATCAGATCAAGAGGCTCCACACCCTGTTCCAGGGCCCTCTCCGTGACTGCCTCCGCACCCTCGATATCGCCGGCGCGTAGCGCCTGGACCAGTTCTTGCTCAATCTGCTCAGGGACTTTAGCCATGTCGCACCTTCTTCCACGCGCCGTCGAGGTCCAATCCCATCCCCTGCACCTCGTCGCGCACCTGATGATAAACCTCCAGCCAAGCCTCCTTCGGCTCGACCGTGTTCTCGTCGTAGACCTCGGGGAACGGCTGCCCCCGGTTTGGATTGTTGAACGTCTCCTCGTAGTGGGTGAGCAGCTCGAGCACCAGCTCGTTCGCATCCCGCCGGCTCATACCGAGACAGGCGTGGGAGACCTCCCCAATGAAGCGGGCCTCGAGACCCGTGGTGTGGTCGGTCTCGAAGCCGCCGGTGGTGCCCGCTCCCTGCATATTCATCCCCGAGACGGTACCGGCGACGGCGCCCGCCGCACATTCCCACAGTAGCTCGGGCGCCCCGGGGCCCGAGACGGTGTAGATGTCATTCAGAGCGGGGATGGGCGTGTTGCGGGACAGGGCCTGCCCAACCATCGCCTGCATCCATAGCCCCATCCGGTCCGTGTTGTTCACCCAGCGCAGGTGCGTATGGCTCATCATATGATAGGATGCGCTATAGAGAACGACGCCGAGGATGTGACAGGCGATGGTGACGACGGCGGTTCCCTCCGCCCCACCGCCCAGTCCTCCGATCAGCGGCGTCATCAGGTCCACGATGTGCATATTGGCCGCTTTTAGATAGGCCACCCGGGAGAGCTGGTCATAGTCGGTCTTCAACTCCACCATCTGTGAAACCAGGAACGCATCCGAAGGCCGCAAGCCATTCTCCCGGTCCACCGCCGCCAGTTTCCCCTGGCACGTCAGCGACACGGCTACGTCGCTGATGTGCATCCCTGGGCGACCAGCCTTCCGAACGGCCTCCCGGGCGACGACGGCGTCGCGGCGGGAGCCCATCATCTCCAGCGGCGTGCCGGGAATGATCTGATGGCCCATATAGGTCGAGACGGAACCGGCACCCAGCATATCGACCAGTGGCTCCTGGGCACAACTCAAGAGAATTAGGGGGTGATACTTCTCGCTGCACGGCGTTCCCGTCGGGCCGCTGAGGACCGTGGCCGGCGTCGTCCCCTCGACCTCCCGGTGGCGCATAATCACGGTGTCTTTTCCCGTGCCCAGCTCCAGCCGTCCAGGGGCCAGCGCCACCAGCTCCTCCACTTCGTGCCGCTCGAACAAAATGCGCCGCTCGGTCGACTGGTTGTAGACGCCCATATCGAGAAACAGGTCCAGGCCAGCCTGGTAGAGCCGGTCCGCCATGTCGTCGTCGGACGGCACGGGGACATCGCCGTCGAACGCCAGGCCGTACTCGCGCACCAGCTCCCCGGTACGCCGGGAGAGCGCGCGCTCAAAATCGCCCTCCTTCATAAACGGCCCGTTCTCGGACCGTTTGACGATCTCGGGCAGGATGTTGCTATGCATAGTCATCTCCGTAGATCATTAACAAGCTCAATTTGCAGACAGGTCCGATGCGAGGGAAAGCTCTTCCACCTCCCACAGCGGCCCATGCCCTCCGGCTCGCGCCGGGCAGCGCGCCGGGCCCGGGTCGTTCAAGCTATCCAGTGACCCCACGCGCTGCTCCGGAGCTGCGAAAGTCGTTCAAATCGAAGCGATTGCGGGTTACGGACCCAGCTCGCCCTCAGGCAGGTAGGGGACCTCGATCTCGCCGGCGATGATGCCCTCGAGCGCGGCATCCGCCGCCTCGCGGGCCTCGTCCGGGATCTCGTCC
>Ga0207797_1000522_pt1 | contig 29794 bp, 30 predicted proteins | sample PRCRCaboRojoPR_6_FD_187275 | JGI IMG/M metagenome (GOLD analysis project Ga0207797, IMG submission 187275) | Marine sediment microbial community from Cabo Rojo, Puerto Rico - PR CR 10% Liquid 1 (SPAdes) | ecosystem: Environmental > Aquatic > Marine > Coastal > Sediment | place: Cabo Rojo, Puerto... | reverse complement strand
TTGCCCATTCGCCCTTTGAAGTTCCTGTTGGCCGTGGATATCACCGTAAAACCATCTGCAGGTATCCCCTGCCCGGTGCCCAGACATGGCCCGCATGAAGGACTGAGCACGGTAGCCCCGGACTTCACCAGGCTGGTGACGATGCCTTCCTCCACTGCCTGTAGATAAATTTCCCTCGAAGCCGGTATGACCATTAGCTGGAAACCCTGCTTCACCTGTTTTCCCCTGAGAATATCCGCTGCCTCTTTCAGATCTTCCAACCTCCCGTTGGTACAGGTACCGATCAGTCCCTGATGCACGGTGGTCCCCTCTACCTCGGAAACTGCCCTGACATTATCCACATGGTGGGGTGCTGCGGTAAGCGGATAGATGTTGCCAAGATCTATCTCTATTTCCTTTGTATACCGGGCATCTTCATCTGCCCGAATACCTTCAATACTGTCTTGTCCATAAAACGCTGCCAAAACACCATCGGGAGGAAACACCGCGTTCTTGGCCCCCATCTCTGAAGCCAGGTTGGCCAGGTTCATGCGGTCGGCAACCGATAAGGTTTTCACCCCTTCCCCATGGTATTCCACGGATATATAATTGGCTCCCGCCGAACCGATCATGCCAATGATCCAAAGAGATAGATCCCTGGCATAAACACCCGGCTGAAGTTTTCCTTTCAGGATGATTTTTATGGATTCCGGCACACGGAACCAGGTTTCTCCCCTCTTCCACAGCCCCGCAGCTTCGGTCCGGTCGATCCCGACAGCCATGGTATTAAAGGCACCGGCCGTGCAAGTGTGGCTGTCACTTCCGACAATGACCATACCCGGCCGGGCATGATACGACATGATCTGGTGGCAGATGCCCCGGCCCGCATCATAGAAGTTCTTTATTCCCTGCTCCTTTACAAAATCACGAATGAGCTGATAGTTGTTCGCCAGGTTTGCGTTGGTAGGGGGTGCATTGTGATCCAGCACCACCAAAAGCTGACCGGGATCAAACACCTTACCACCTCCCATTTTTTCAAATGTCTTTTTAATACTGGCGGTGTTGTCATGGGTCAGCACGATATCGGGCTTTCTGAATACAATGCTGCCTGCCGGTGCATTGAATATTTTTTCTGCAAATGTGCGTGGCATGGCATGTTTATATTTGATCTATTAATTCTTTAAAACAATCCTCCATTCTGATAAATTTCCATCTGGATTTCGGGGAATGGTTCTACATAAACAGATTGATCATTCTTTTTACTTGTAATCTCACCGGTTTTAAAATTCACCCGGATCTCATCTCCTGTTTGCAGATCCAGGGATTCAAGCGTATCATATCTCAATATGGGAAATCCCGCGTTAATGGCATTCCTTTCATAGATCGCTCCAAAGGACTTTGCCAGTATGGCCTGAATGCCAAGGGACCTGAAACATTCCACCGCCTGTTGCCGGGAACTTCCGCTACCGAAATTTTTTCCCGTGATGACAATATCACCGGCCCGGGCCCTGTCGATAAAATTCCCGTAACCCTCCAGGTTACTGAAAGTGTACCGTCCCATTTCCTCCGGGTCGGTAACCGATAAATACTTGTTGTGATAGATCATATCGGTATCGATATCGTCCCTGTCAATCAGCCATACCCGACCTTCAATTTCAATCGGTTTATCGTGTGTAACGGTTTTTTTATGGGATTTCTTTTCCTGTTTGATCGTTCTTTCTATTGGAGTAAAAACAGCGGGTTCAACCGGAATATCATCGGGTGAAGTTATATAGCCGGCTACTGCCGAGGCAGCAACCACTTCCGGAGAAGCAAGATATACATCTCCCCTGCCCTGTTTACCGGGGAAATTTCTATTACCGGTGCTGATGGTCACCTCGCCCGGCCCGTTCTGCCCTACCTGGCCGGCAGCGCAACCCGCACAACCCGGGTTGGATACCAGGGCGCCTGCATTCTTGAATATTTTCAGCAAGCCTTCTGCCAAACACTGATTCCAGATCTCATTTGTAGCAGGAACAATTTTAAGCACAACACCGGGAGCCACCTGCCTGCCATTCAATATTTCTGCAATCCTCTGCATGTCTTCTAATCTGCCATTGGTGCAGCTTCCCACAAAAGCACTGTCGATCTTTGTTTTCTTTACTTTATCCATTTCAACTGTATCATGGGGTTTACCGGGCCTTGATACCATGGAGGAAAATTTCCCCAAATCCAGATGGATTACCTGATCATACAATGCATCCCCATCCGCTTCAAATTGTTCTATTCTTCTTCCAACGCGGCTCTCACAATATTTCATGACCGCATCGCCGGGAGTAAATAACAGAATGATCGCCCCCATTTCGGTTGCCATAGAGGCAATGGTAATCCGTTCATCCAGGGTCAGGTGTTCCACTGCCTCTCCATAAACTTCCACGGCATAACCGAGCAAGGTTGAAGAGCCAAAATGATGAAGCAGGTTAAGGGCTATATCTTTTGCAGTCAGTCCCTGCGGACGTTCACCGTCCAGATACAGCTTTATCGATTTTGGCACCTTGAACCATACTTTTCCCCTATGCCAGGCAGCAGCAATATCCTTATCCCCCATACCCTGCCCAAATGCACCGACAGCACCAAGGATATTGGCATGCGAATCGGTTGTTACCGCAGTGCAACCGGGATAAGCCAAACCTTCCTGGATCATCAGGTGAGTCCCTATCCCGTTGTCAATGTCGTACACCTTAATGCCGTGTTCCCGTGCATAGGTTCTGCAAATATGCTGATTTTGCGCATATCGCTGATCCGATCCGCCGGGATTACAATCGAATGTAAAGAAAGTCTTTAGCGGATCGGCAATGCTCAGCTCATAATCCACCATGTTCTTTACCACATTGGCACCACCAAAATCCCTTGCAGCCCTTACATCGACATCAATATCGGTAATATCACCGGGTTTCAGGGTGCTGTAGGATGAATGTGCGGAAAGGATCTTTTCTGTAAGTGTCATCCCCATGATTAAATGATTAAGAATTCGTCACAGTAAATTTAATATTTTTTGGCGAATAAAAAGATGATTATTCAGGTCATTTGTGGTCAATTATGGTCATTTATTAGCATTCGCAGATTTGCCTTGTTGGACGGTTAAATACAATACATCTTTTATAATTCTGATTAGTTCCATTACATTTGCCGACAATCTGAATAATGAATGGAGCCAAACCTGAGAGCAAATATTGTTAAGCTTTACCTGATAAAGACCTCCAAATGGTTCATGCTTTTCATGCCCATCATTGTGCTTTTTTATCAGGATAATGGCCTAAAAATGCAAGATATATTTGTTCTCCAGGCCATTTACTCCATTGTTATCGTAATTCTGGAAATACCGTCGGGTTACCTGGCAGATGTGCTTGGCCGAAAAACAACGCTGATCATAGGCACCATCCTGGGATTTTGCGGATTTGTGATTTACAGTCTATCCTACGATTTCTGGGGTTTTCTGACTGCAGAGATAACCATGGGAATAGGGACCAGTCTCGTAAGTGGTTCCGATTCAGCCATGCTTTATGACACACTGAAAGCCGGCAATCAAAAGGAAAAATACCTCAAGTTTGAGGGAAAGATGGTATCAATTGGGAATGCTGCAGAAGCAGTAGCCGGAATCCTGGGAGGGCTCCTGGCTGAAATCAGTCTTCGCACGCCGTTCTATGCACAAACGGTTGTTGCTTTTATCGGTATTCCCGCTGCCCTGATGCTGATTGAGCCCATCCGGCAGGAAAAGATCAAAAAAATGAATTTCAAGGATATTCTGCAAATCGTCAGATATTCACTTTATGAGCATACCCATTTGAAATGGAACATTATATATTCATCCGTCATTGGAGCCTCCACCCTTACCATGGCGTGGTTTGTACAACCATATTTTAATTATGTTGATCTGGAATTATCTCTCTTCGGGGTATTCTGGACACTGCTCAACCTTTCGGTAGCCATCACCTCTTTTGTGGCCTACAAAGTGGAATACCGGCTGGGCCAGGTGAAAATGATCGTTTTCATTACACTGCTTCTGCCCTTGTTTTATTTCATCCTAAGCCAGATAGATGTAATCTGGGGAATAACAGTGTTGTTCCTGTTTTACCTGATGCGCGGACTGGCCACTCCTGTACTCAAAGATTACATCAACCGCCTGACTGAATCGAGCACCCGGGCAACCGTGTTATCGGTGCGAAATTTTATGATCCGGTTACTCTTTGCTGGTATCGGGCCATTCCTGGGATGGTACACCGACCATTTTTCCCTGTCCCAGGCACTGGCACTGGCATCCATTGCATTTTTTGTTTTGGCAGTTGTTGCAGGTGGATTCTTTCTAAAAACCCGCAGACTTAGCAATCGAAATATGCATCAATAGTGTTAGATAAAAATCTAAATGATCAAAAACCGGAGTTCCCAGATTCCGTTTGGAATTTGGAATTTTGATCATTTGAAATTATTTGTAATTTGGATATTGTGATTTGATGCTTTACCCAATCCCTTTTTCACATTGCTCTCATTGTCACCCTTGCCTGCTTTAACAGGATATGAACGGAGCGTTAATCTATCGGTTCATATTCTCCTTTTCCAACACCACATACCGGACATTTCCAGTCGTCCGGGATTTCTTCAAACGGAGTGCCGGGTTTGATGTTTCCCTGCGGATCTCCTTCTTTGGGATCATATACGTGTCCACATACCCTGCATTTATAACTTTTCATTTGCTTAGATTTAATGATTTATAATTGTTGATCAGAACTCACATATTGATCAGCATCAATCAATCGGTTTGAATTCCTTCTTTTCGGCTGTGCACATCGGACATCGCCAGTCATCCGGTAATTCTTCAAAAGGGGTTCCCGGTTCGATGTTGCCCTGGGGATCACCTTCTTTCGGATCATAAACATATCCGCATACACCACATTTGTATCGTTTCATACACTAAATTTATTTGGGATTCTACAATATTTCCACTATTCGGTCCTTACCTTTCTGACGGCATCCATTACCGTGCCATCTACCCATTTCACCACAGCTACAATTTCATCATCCAGCTCAGGTTTAGCAGGTTTTCCGCAAATCTTTTCGGCTTCTTCCTTCAATTCTTCTATAGATTTCACAGGCACACCGGCATCCTTCGCCTTATCAATCAGATCGGTCCGAAGGGGATTAATGGCGATTCCCCTTTCCGTTATAACCACATCAATCAGTTCACCCGGTCCACAAACGGTGGTCACCTCATCTTTAAGGATGGGTACACGATCACGAAACAGCGGAACAGGCAATATCACCGTTTTAGAGAACAGGCAGTTCTGCCATCCACCAATACCATGTAAAAGATAGCCGTCGGAATGGGTTACCACGTTGGCGTTGAAATTCACATCCACTTCGGTAGCACCCAGGACAACAACATCCACCATGCTAGCAAAATTACCCTTTCCGTGATAATTATAGCTTGTAAAGGGACTTGTCCACAAATGGTTCGGGTTATCCCTCATGGATCGCACGCCTTCAAGGTCGAAGGTCTGCCCGTCGAGGATGTATTCAACCAGTCCTTCTTCGAGCATGTTAACCAGGTATTTGTTGCTGCCGCCGCGGGCGAAGCGTGCTTTGATGCCTTTCTTCCTCATTTTTTTGGCAATGAAATCGGCAGCAGCCAGGGAGGTACCCCCTGCGCCGGTCTGGAATGAGAATCCATCCCTGAGAATACCTGTTGCATCACAAAAATCAGCAGTCATCTCGCCCAAGAGCAAGCGGTCGGGACTTTTAGTAATGCGTGTGGTGCCGGAAACGATCTTCCCGGGATCTCCGATCTGCTCCATTTCTACTGTGAAATCCACATAATTCCCCTGGATCTGCCATGGAAGACAGGGAAATTCAACCATATGGTCCGTAGCCACAATCACCTTATCGGCATACCGGGCATCTGCGAGTGCAAATCCAAGCAGTCCGCTGGCGGAAGGGCCATAAAGTCCGTTGGCATTGCCAAAAGGATCGGCACATCCTGCACCGATCACCGCAATGTCTATTTGAACTTCACCATCCTGCACTGCCTGGTAGCGTCCACCGTGGGAACGAAGTACCCCCGTCCCTTTCATCCTGCCTTCAGATGTAAATTTCCCGAGGGGACCGTTCATACTGCCTTCAATATGATCAATGGTTCCATCTTCGAGGTAAGGGATCAAATGCTCATGGCAGGGAAATGAAGCAGAGGGAAACCATACCAGGTTTTTCACTCCAAGATCGTGGATGGCATCAAAGAGTTGATTAACCAGCAGATCACCATCCCGGAAATGATGGTGCGTGGAAATGGTCATACCGTCGCTGATACCTGCCTTTTCTAGAGCCTCCTTAAGGGAAGCCAGCCTTTTATCGCCATTGGAAGGATAGTCGGCGCAAGAACGAATGGAAGGTCCAAACTGATTACCATAAGGCCTGTATTGATCAACGCCCTGGTAGGGTACAACTGAATTGCCGTTCACTTTTTCCGGAACACGTCTGCCTAATGCATTTTTTACAAGATCACTGCCGTGTTGCCCCATATATAATATAATTGACTGTGATTACTCTGAAAATAAAAAATTCCAATAAACGGTTTATTTTGGTAAAAATAGATAAAAAGGGATGCATATGCAAACAATCCCTTCAGTATATTAGTTTTTCTCTCCAGCTTTCAGGCACAAGTTCGAGGAATATCGCCAGATCAAGTGTCTTCTGAGCTCTTTTTACCACCGGCGGATCGATCATTTTCGTGCCCAGTGCCACCACGCCCAATCCTTTTTCATTTGCTTCATAAGCAGCATCGACGATTTTCTTTGCCCTGTCAATTTCTTCTTCTTTTGGGGCAAACGTTTCATGTATGATCCGTATCTGCCGCGGATGAATACAGCCCATTCCCTCAAAACCCAGCGCCTTGCTTTCCTTCACTGCAGCTTTTAAGCCCTCCTCATCTCCAACATCCGAGAACACGGAATCTATAGGCTGAATACCGGCTGCCCTGCAAGCATTTACGATTCTCGAACGGGCATAAAACGATTCATGGGCCAGGTTGGTACGTTGAACGCCTATATCTGCTGTATAATCTTCCAGGCCGATGGCCATGGCTACCACCTCATCCGAAGCAGTGGCAATATCATAGGCATTCTCAACACCCTGTGCATCTTCTATGACGGGCATTAAAAATATATCATTCCTGGTCTGATGCTGCTCTTTTATCTTATGCACTTCTTTTTCCACTTCATAGACGTGTTCTGCCACTTCGCATTTGGGTATAAGAATTACATGTACATTATGCGGAACCACATATTTCAGGTCCTTCAGTCCTGCCGGGAACTGATTGATCCGGACCATTCGCTCGGCTCCATAAAAGTTTATTCCCCTAAGTGCATTGCGAACCAGATAGCAGGCTTCCCGCTTGCGGTCAGGGGCCACTGAATCCTCCAGATCCAAAATAATGCCGTTGGGATTGTGGATCCCGGCGTTGATCATCATTTTTGGTGTATTCCCCGGCAGGTATAAACGTGAAAAACGAAACCGATCCTCCGTGGAAGCATATTTGTTTTCTTCCAGCATGGGCATCAGGTAAGATTCTCCCGGATCCATAAGCTTTTTCAGTGCCGCTTCAATTCGGGCTGCGATAACCAAAGGCAGGGCACCCGTATCTTCGATTTGTAAGTGGCAGCTTTTTACCTCAAAAAAATGCAGTATGTCTTTGGCGAGGTCATATATGGATTCTCCGTATAGCGAATCTACCTTGCTCTGAACATCGATTTCAATGCCACCCCTGTACCTCAGTTCAAGGGTTACAAAACAGTCCGATCTGACATTTTCACCTTTGTTCCCGGCATAAGCGATATTTTCACTCATAATGATAATGTGTTGGTTATGAATAAATGGTTATGAAATTATTTGGCAAATAGATCATTAGATTATCAATCATATTTCACGGGGTTTAATAACCAAATGAACATCCTAAGATAATAAATAATTTTAAGCATGGGAAAGACCTTTAAAAGAAAAGCACGGATAAAGGATTAAATAAAGCTTTTTCATACAATAAAAAGGCACACAAATCAAGTATATTAAATGATTTCAGGCAAACTCAGTCAAACCGAATGTTTTCCTTCTCAATGTATTCACGGAGGGTACAATTCGACCACACCGTAGTATATTTATCATTCGTGGCCACATAGATCTCCAGCTCGGTATCTTCCAGGTATCCAAGATTATCTAGTAATTTTCTCACAGTATCAGGCTTAGTCAGGATTTTGTACAACGAACTTGAAACCGTGGAATTATAGATCCTTTCCAGAAATTTAAAATATTTCTCCCTGTCTTTCGGGGCAATATACGTATACAGATAGCGGGTATCTTTCAGAAATGACTGAAATGCCTGCTGCTTTTGCATTAATTGATCAAAATCTTCCATGGCGTCAAAGGATTTTGATTTTCTCTAAAGATACAGAATAGATCAATTGGGGTCAATAGATTGAATGGATATCAGAGTGAAGGAATTCCATTCCATGGATTTAATCAGGAAAGCAAAACACAATATTTATTTGGTTTTAATAAAAATACACGCTCTGACCAACAATTTTATTTGGAAATCTTTTCATGCAGCCAGATGATGTTTTCGGCCAGGCGGGTAACAATTTTATATCCTTCTTCGTCATTCTGCACTTCTCCCGGTTCTTTGGCAACCCCCACATTCCAGTATTGCGATCCGGGAACAATCATATCATTAATAAAAAAGAAATTGTTAATGGATTGAAATGCAGGCATCATCCCGGCCCGGCGGGCAACGGTTACTGCAGCACCGATCTTCCGGCTCAGAAAGCTGCCATTGCCTTTAATCACATAACCACACCGATCGATAAAAGCTTTTGTCTCAGGTGTCATTTGTGAAAAATAAACAGGAGACCCAATTACGATGGCATCGGACTTTTTCATCTTCTGAATATAGTCATTCACTTCATCCTCCTCTATCACACATCTTTCATCCTTATTCTCCCGGCATTCCATACACGCTGTACAGCCCCTGATTGGCTTACCCCCCAGTTGAATCAATTCTGTACGGGCATTCTTCCCGGCAAAGACATCTTTCATCCGTGTAAGTAAGTGAGCGGTATTGCCATTTTCCCTGGGGCTCCCGTTAAAAAGCACTACATTCATAATAAAATGATTATATAATTTTTGCTTGTAATAAAGAAGTAAGAGTTATCAGAGCATTTGTTAAAAGCTGGAGGCCGAAAATAAAACAAAAAAATGAATTTTTAAAATCTGTTCATCTGAGCATGCTGTCAGAAGCCTGTTTCAACTTAATTAAGAAAATTAATATTGAAGGGTGCAATTTTATGATTAGCTTGCGCCCCATTTTTGTTAATAATCAATTTAAGGAAGTATATGCTAAAAGACTTGTTTGAAACAGGAGGATCGACCAACAATTATTACCAGTCCATCAACAAAACTTATGTGAATGTATTCAATAAATACCTGATGCTACATTATCCTTTTTTTAAAGAAAAGAATGAAAGCCTCGAAAAAAGGCAGGTTAATTTAACCGAGCATTGTATATCCAGGGTAGGATCCATGCATGACAAGACGATTCTTGAAGTAGGCTGTGGTAATGGTACCCAGAGCATCTATATGTATAACAATTTTCAACCGAAAAAAACAATAGGCATTGACATTAACCGGAATAACATTGAATTGGCACAGAACCTGAAAAACGGACATGAAAAATTAGAATTTCATGTCGATGATGCCCAGAAACTTGAAAAAATACCGGATAATTCAGTTGACATTCTGGTTTGTATTGAAAGTGCCTTTCACTACCCGCATAAAAAATTATTTTTAAAGCAGGTGGAACGGGTATTAAAACCCTCGGGAAAATTTCTTATTGCAGACATTCTCTCCAGATCCAATAAAAAAAGGATTCCACTAATTGAGAAATGGAAAAGAAAAATGAGCTTTCATCACTGGACGGAAAGTGAATATGCGAAATCTTTCCGTCAGAGTGCGCTTACTGTGGAATACCAAGAAAACATCACACCCCGGGTGATCAAAGGCTATAAAGATTTTGGAAGCTGGATAAAAAGAAAACAAATCCGCAACTATTTTACCTATCTTTTGCTTAATCTTTTTGTCTTCATCCAGGTCACCACGAACGTGATCCTTTTGCAATACAGGAGAAAATACCTGATTTTTGTTGGCCTGAATAATGCAAATGAACCATTATCCCAAAACAAATAAAGTGAAGTTTTTGAATATAGAGAGCGTGTGCCAGGAATACCTCCCCTCCTGCAAGCATCCGGGGGAGGGTTATCCTGCATTATAAAAACCGGCTTTTCATGAAAGTAGCTGATATGGCTACAAACAGATCTTATGGATAATTACCACGATGGCTTGGTTTGATTTTGCTAAGATGGTGCATTTTCAGCCTCAATCTTTAGATGATTTTTCCCTTATAGCCAGGTAGAAATCAATCTCGGGGTTTTTCTCTCGCGAGCTTCTTTCATCATGGTATTCAAAATCATCAATGATTTCTGCCTGCTCATAACCAGAATATGGAAGCCAATCATTGTAACTATATCTTCGCATCCGGGAGAGAGCCATTCCACTGCTAAACCTGTTGGGAGGCCTGATTGTGAACAATGCATAAGTAATGGCGGGAATTTCAAAAACATAGTATACACCCGGAATATGATGAAAACTGTTTATGACGTGTCCTATAATATAGGTGCCTTTTTCCTGATCTTTGTAAAAACTTTTGCTTACGATAGCAAATGCTGGTGGATTCTTTAAATCGGGGATGGGATATTTCCGGATGAGCGAATCCAACCTGGAACTCAACCTTTTCAGGTCCCTAGTGGTCCTTTTTAAGCTGATCTTCCTGGACAAACCCGCAATCCAAATAGGTTGCTCAAGGGTAACTATTCTGGGTTCAAGCCCCCGTCTTGAATTAAGCTGAAACATGATAGAGTTGGTATAAAAATACTCCACAGATCTTTATTATCCTGCTTTTACATATCTCTAACAACCCATTAGAAAACGTAAAAAAATGTATTTTAGTCAAAATTCACTGGTGATCATCCTGTTTTTTTCTGGTCCTCCACTTAATCGTCACTTCTTTCCGACCCCATTCCAGGGCTTTATCAATATCATTTCCCATATAGACATCGATTTTTTTTGTCCACCTCCGGTGCATCTTATCGGTCACCATATATTCGCCGGGAAGACCTTCAATATTTACTTTCACGCCATAGGTCAAACCGGAATCCAGAAGATCCCTTGATACAGCAATAGCCTTGATTCCTGGCTTAAGCGTATCACCCCAGGCAGCAACACGGGGATTGCCTAAAGTTTGACTTTTATGTGAATTATATGCTGTGGCGGTCACTTCCATTTGATGCTCTTCATAATCAGGACCGCATGAAAGAAAAGCCACAAATATCAAATTGATCATTAAAAGAAAAATTAAATTCCTATTGATGTCTTTCTGAATATAACCCATAAATTCAATCTTCTTTAAATAAAACAGGAATAATTACCCGCTAATAACGTTTTAAATTTCAAATAATTGTCAATTACGGTGAAGCGCAATTACCGGGAAGTATAAATTCCAGCTTGAAGGTTACACGTAAATCTGCTCTTAATCAGATCTTGATTTTATTAAACAGGAAGCTACCCAACAGGAGTACCACTACCAGGAAACCACCAAGTGCAGCAAAGCAAATCAGGGGATTTATCTGGGAGGCCCCCAGCATACCGTAGCGCATGCCTTCCACACCATAGGTTAGAGGATCCAAATATGTGAGAAAGGAAAGCCAGTCGGGAATTCTTTCCAACGGAAACAAGGCGCCGGAAAGAAAAAACACGGGAAATATCACAAAATTGACGATGAGTTGAAAACCATGAGTATCTTCCATCCTCGAAGCAAAAGCTATGCCTACTGAAGTGAATGAAAGACCGATCAGAAACATAAAAACCAGGGATATGAGGATACCTGAAAAGCTGGGTAGATTAACACCAATGGCAATAGAGATAATAAAAACCAGTAATCCCTGGATTACAGCAGTAGTAGCTCCACCTATGGTCTGCCCTATCATCAGATGCAGCCTGGATACCGGGGCAACAAGGGTCTCCTTTAGAAACCCGATTTGTTTGTCAATTACCAGCTGAACTCCTGAAAACATACTCGAAAACAAAATGCTCATTGAAATGATACCCGGTGCAATAAATTCCACGTAGTTCACCTCCATACCTGGTACAGATATGGCAGAATTCAAGCCAAATCCAACAATCACCATAAAGAAGAATGGCATACCCAAACTTCCTATAATCCGGCTTCTCATCCTCACATATTTCAATACATTCCTGTACCAAATGGTATATATTGCACTTAATCCACTCATCGTCGTGCGGCTTTTCTTTGTTGTCTCATCCTGTCTTTAGCACTGGCTTCCTGTTCTCTTATCGTTTTACCGGTATAATTCAGGAAAACATCCTCCAAAGTGGGTATTTTCAAAGAAACAGAATCAATGGTCACCTCATTCAGCATTTTAATCACTTCGGCTATTCTTTTCTCTGCATTCTGAAGGGTAAGATCCACAAAGCCATTGTGCAGGGACAGGCGCTTCAGCCAGTCCACGTCGGCCAGTTTTTCCCTGACCTTTGTAGTCTCGTTTGATTCAATCCTTATCACACTTCCTCCAAGCTGTTCTTTCAAAGCACCCGGGGTATCCAGAGCAATAATTTTGCCCATGTCAATAATTGCCACCCGGTCAGAAAGTTTTTCCGCTTCATCCATATAATGCGTTGTGAGTATAATTGTTACTTTCCTCTCCCTGTTCATGTTCCGAATGTAATCCCATAAATGGTTCCTGGTTTGCGGATCCAGTCCCAGGGTAGGCTCGTCGAGAAACAATATCCTGGGTTCGTGTAACAATCCCCTGGCAATCTCCAGCCTTCTTTTCATCCCGCCCGAAAAATTCTTGACCAGTTGCTTTTTGCGATTCTCCAGCTCAACCAGGCGAAGCAATTCATTAATCTTATCCTGGCTCTTCTTCATACCGTAGAGCCGGCGGTGAATATCCATATTCTCCCATGCGGTCAATTCCTCATCCAGTGTGGGATCCTGAAAAACCACGCCGATGGACCTTCTTACATCTGCTTTTTGTGTGGTTACATCATAACCATTAACGGTTGCTGACCCCTCTGTAGGCGACAGCAGCGTAGACAATATTGAAAGCGTAGTGGTCTTTCCTGCTCCGTTCGGGCCCAGGAAGCCAAATATTTCTCCCTCCCGGATGGAAAAACTGATGTCGTCCACCGCAGTCAGGTCACCAAACTGCTTTGTCAGATGTTCCACTTTAATCAGTTCCATAAATTTTCAATTCGTAAAATCTGCCGGCAAATCCGTTAGATCATAATCACAGTTGAAAAGATTTTCAAAATTGCAAAAAAATAACTGCATGCCGAAATTCTTACACAATATGCTAAACGCCACTATTCCTTATATGTTCAATTCAATCAGGCCTAAACTGAAATATTCACCAAAAATTCCGGCTAAAACAATTGATTCGTTTCAGATGTTATACGTATAAGTTGCATTATATAAATAAAGCAGACTATTATGATATCAGGCATTCTCTTTGATCTTGATGGAACATTGGTTGACACGTGGGAACTTTACCGTGAAGCATACCGGTATGTCGTTCAGCCTTACGTAAGAAAAACCCTCACTTCGGAGGATATTCGGGGATCAAAACCAACCCCTGAAAGGGAATTTATTAAGCGATGTGTTCCCGAAAAGGAAAGAGAACAGGCATTCAGGCGTTTTCTTACCCATTACAGCAATTTCCATGATTCATTTTTCGGTGGAACGTATGAAGGGGTTGAAGACATGCTTGATCAACTGAGAAATTCAGGCTATCCCCTTGGAATCGTAACGGGAAAAAGCCGGGCGGCCTGGAAAATAACCAACCAAAAATGTAATTTGGGTAATTTTGATTTAGTGATCACAGATGATGACGTAGACCAGTACAAACCCAACCTCGAGTGTCTGCAAACTGCAATCAATCAGATGAAGATGGAAAATACCGAAATTCTGTATGTCGGAGACCATTCCAGGGATTTTGAAATGGCCCGAAAGGCCGGAACACCATTTGCAGCAGTTTTATGGTCAAAATTCCCGGAAGAACAGGCTGAATTCAGGGATGAACTGAAAGAAGATGAAGCGATATGGTTTTTGGAGCATCCGAAGGAGTTGCTTCAAAAACTCGGGATCTGATCCATGATCCAATTTTTCGTTACCTGCCCGATGATGGTTGAATCTGTCATTATAACCATGATTAAAGAAAAGATTTACACCTGATTCAGTTTCCATCTGCCACGCTGAAAAATCCATAAGCTAATGACCGTCATGGAAGTTTCAGAGATAAGAATTGAAAGGTACACACCTCTCTCTGCCAATCCAAATGTAACGGCCAACAAGTAAGCAAGGGGAATTTCAATGATCCAGAAACAGATCACATTGATCTTCATCGGAGTAAAGGTATCCCCGGAGCCGTTAAATGCCTGCACCATAACCATACCCAGGGCATAGAAAATAAAGCCGTAGCTGATGGTCCGCAAACAGATCTTACCTGCTGCTACCACTTCCGGATCTTCTATAAATAAGCGGATAAAATAACCGGGATTCAGCACAAACAACAAGGCAACAAATCCCAGAAATACCATATTCACCACACCGGTAATCCATACTGAGCTTTGTGCCCGATCAGGCTGGCGGGCACCCAGGTTCTGACCCACCAGCGTTCCGGCGGCGTTGCTCAGGCCAAATGCCGGGAGAAGAATGAAAAGAATAATCCGCAAGGCTATGGTATATCCTGCTATCACTGTAGAACCAAATTCAGCAAGTATACGGACAAGTATAATCCAGCTTGATTCCGTGATCAGCATTTGTCCTATTCCTCCTGCAGAGAGGCGGACAAGCTTGCGAAAAATTCCAAACTCAAGTCTCCACCTGATGCCCCTTAAACTGATCCTTTTCTTCCCGTAATAAAGCATATAAAACTGGTATAGTACAGCCAGTCCTCTTCCCACAGAAGTGGCAATGGCTGCTCCCTTCAATCCCAGCTCAGGGAAAGGGCCCAATCCAAAAATCAGGCAGGGATCCAGGATGATATTGAAAATATTGGCTACCCACAATATACGCATCGACAGGGCAGCATCGCCGGAACTACGAAAAATGGCATTGATAATAAAAAGCATCATGATCACGGCATTGGTTCCAATCATAATGGTAGGATATACAGCGTATTCAGCAGCTATATCCGCATCAATGCCCATAATTAAAAGCAGTTCTTCAGAATAGTAAATACCGGCCAGGGCGATCCACAGGGAAACAAACAGGCCAAGCAAAATGGCATGGTAACCTACCCTTGCTGCCTGGTCTCTTCGTTTTTCCCCTATTCTTCGGGCTACAAGCGCCATCGTACCGGCCCCCAAACCGATGCCAATGGCATAAACCACGGTTATTAACGACTCGGTAATTCCAACCATGGCCACTGCATCAGCACCAAGGCGGGAGACAAAAAAGATATCCACAACTGCAAATACCGACTCCATAACCATCTCAAGAACCATGGGAATGGATAAAAGAAAGATCGCCCGTGAAATTTTCATGGTAGTGAAATCACGATCGGTACCGGCAATTGATTCGGCGAGATCTTTTTTCAGCTTCTTAAAAAAACGAAGCCGACGGTGATAATGGTAATGAAAATTATTCATGCATGCATCGGTTGAAGATGAATAAAAGATGGCTGCAAAAGAAAATTTCCAGGCAAACTCTTGTTATCCTTCAATTAAATCTGATCATTGCATGCATAACCCATCATTTAAGTGAAACAGACTGTAAAGATAGGAAGAAATCTGTAATTCAAACTGCCATTGGTTATTTATTTTGCCTATTCGTCGGTAAGCTCCTTTTTCTGCCTTTCATATTCTTCATCGCTGATCTCACCATCAAGATACCGCCTGCGGAGATTTCTTAAACTGGTGCTCCTGAATGTGCGTTTTCCCCTTCTGCCCATTCTCCGCAGCAACATCCATGCAATAAGCAGGGCTATGATCAAACCCAGCGTAACTACAAGATCCGATCCCTCATTGCTTTGCTGTAAAATGACAATTAATATATTCATAGTGCAATACGTTTCGATTTGATTAACTGGTCCTCAAAGCAATCACATTTTTCAGTTTATGGAAGATCCATTATACACAGGCCACAAAGTAAAAATTATCGGGCAAAGTTCAAAACAATTTGCTTCAAAGTTTGAGTCCGGTCTAAAACTCATTACAGCTAATTGTGTAAAAAATATCTATTGAATCATCAGCATCTGTCAGATGCCTTTAGCGCCTTACCAGCCCCTGTATAAATACTGTTAAATAGAAAGCAGTGGCGAACTCTGGTAAATAACGCCACTGCCATCAGATATAACTTATAATTTATTAAGAAAAAGATCTTAGTGTACCTGGGGCACTTCATCCAGTTCAACCTCAAAACTCAGATTTGCCATACAATCATCGTACTTTTGTATTAATTCCTCCTGGTTTCTGGCCCCCAGAAACATATTTGCCAGTTCATAGCTGTAGCTGTCCTGTCCCTGTAAGTCGGAAAGGTGCATACCTTCCTTCACATGCAATTTAAGGGTCAACTCCGGATATTTTTCCCTCAGTTTTTCCAGCTCATCCTGGCTGGGCACCTTCTTAACCCGGCCGGTTTCATAAATCCTCAACATAAAATTACTGGCAATTCTGTGCTTCCCTTTATATTCCAGCGCTTTGGGCCTTCGACCGAGGGCCAGGTTAAGCATAATGGAATGATGAGATACTCCGTGTACCTTTTCAAAAATATCGGTATGGGCCTGGGAAATTCTTGGATTGATCTCCAGCAGGAAAATCTGATTCACCGTGTGGTTATAGAAAAATTCAATATTAAAAGCCGAGTTGTTTAGCCCGATCTGTGTAATGGCTCTCCTTGTCAGATCCGCCATCCGGAACTGAATTTCCTGCGGAAGTGAAGAAGGATATTCATAACGGGCAAATGACGAACGATCTTCTTCCCTTACAGAGTCAACAATTCCATAAACCACCACCTCACCGTCATAAACATAACCTTCAACAGTGCATTGATGTCCGCTGATAGGCGATTCTGCTATGCAGGTCTCCTTCATGTATGCAAATTCCTCGGGAAGCTGATAGTTCTTAAATATATAATTGAATGGCTCAGACATGTAATCAATGTGATCTCTCACCTCGTGCATATAATCATTGAACTCGTACTCACTGTTGATTCTGTATGCCAGGAAGGACCGGAAGGATTTAATGGGTTTGATCCAAAATGGCGGGATCATCTCAATCTTCTGATAAGCCTGGTCGTCGAATGGATCAAATGCCATAAACATGGGAACACTTCTGGGGATCACCTTGTTCTGCTCCAACCTGCTCCAATACTTATGTTCACACTTCAAAACGCTTTCCAGCGTTGGACCGTTTAATTTATACCGTGCCGCAATAATGGGAACAAGGTCCGTACCGGGAAAATCATAATAGGAAACAACGGCATCGATTTTACCGTGATCGTCGATACGTTTAAAGGCCGTTTCGATCAATGCCTTCATATCGAACTGTTCCAGTCCCCGCATCTCTTCGTACTTAACTGCAGGGTGGAATTCGCATTCCTTTGCCTCGGGCAATCTCTTGAGCTTTTCAAGATTGAAATCATCGAGGCCTACAACAAAAATTTGTTTTTTGTCGCTCATCTTTGTGTAAAAAAATTAAAGGGTTAATGAATTAAATGAAAATTTAAGAACTCAAAGCTGGCAAAAAAAATTGTATTTATAATCTATACGTGAAAAATTTTACAAATATTTTCTCTCGAAAAGGACCAAAGTCTGTTGAAATTCTTCAGGTATAAGGGAATACACATTTTCTGCTATGTACCGGGGAATATCTTTGTAATATGCCTGGGCTATTGCACCGGCAATGCATGCCATGGTGTCGCTGTCACCACCCAGGGAAATGGCATTACGTATGGCACTTTCACAATCATCTGATTCCATAAAGGCTATGATGGATTCCGGCACCGATTTCTGGCAGCTTACTTCAAAGGAATAATCCGGCCTAATGGTATTCAGACTTCTGTTGAGATCATATTCGAAGCGCTTTTCGATCTCCCTGCCAATCTGATCTTTATTATAACCATGCTTTGCCATATATACGGACAATGCCACCGCCTGGGCACCCTTGATTCCTTCGGGATGGTTATGGGAGACTTCAGCTGTTCTTTCAGCTTCATGAAGTACCCTTTCAACAGTTTCATAGGCAAAGCCGACAGGACTCACCCGCATGGCAGAGCCGTTGCCAAAACTATAGTAAGGTCCTTCGATTGCCCCGGACAACCACCTGATGAAATTGCCACCATACCCGGCATCGGGATAACGTCTTCCATAGTATTTAAGATTCTCTTCATAGGATTTATTATACAGTATGGCGTCTGCAACAGCTATGGTAAGCACCGTATCATCTGTGAATCTGTTCAATTCCGTGAAAAGGTCAAAATCGCTTGATTTTGTTGGGATAACCTCAAATCTTGAACCAATGATATCTCCCGCTATAGCTCCTAACATGGCAGTTTTTTTAATATATTGCTGTGTTCCGGGTATCTTCTGAACATTTCTTCACGGCTAAACATCTCGAAATCCTCAAACTGGAAGCCGGGAGCCATGTTGCAGCTCACCAGTACAAAACTTCCGGGTTCTTTTACCTCACCCCCAAAAATGGTTCCTCCCGGCACAAGTAACGACAGGTTTTGATCCATATCAGGGTCATCTCCCAGAATATGCTGCTCAAAATCGCCCTTCGGCGTAAAAAAATATAGATTCAAAGGTGAACCATAATGAAAATACCAGTATTCATTGTATTTCAACCTGTGAAACCTCGAGGGTATTTGCGATGGCAGCAAATAGAATATATTCGTTGCAAGATTACGTCCTTCCACAGTCTTCTCATGCCTGTAAGTTTCCCTGTAATACCCACCTTCGGGATGTTTATCCAGCCCCAGCTTCTCTATCCAGTATTCCGCACTGTTTTTATCTTCCATCTTTCAGTTTTTTATATACGCCATTAGCAGAACAAAAAAATCCCGCAGAATATTCAAAACATTCCAGGATTCATCCGTCAACTTACAAAGATATTAAATCAAACAATTTTACCAATTCATTGAATTTTTTGGGCCGAATTAATATTTTAGAGGCGTTCAGAATTTATAAAGAAACCTCAACCGATTTGGTACGTAAGAAGGAATATACCATACTGCTTGGCGACGATTCAGAATTGGACTTAATGTTTGCAGAACAGGCTTTAACATCGTACAATGAGAATTATAAAATTCTCCGGGCTCATGACGGTTCAGAGGTTTGTGAAAAAGCGCTCACCTACCATCCGGACGTGATATTTGTTGATATCAACATGCCCGGGAAAGACGGCATTGAGGTGATCCGTTCCATTAAAGACGATTACCGCACGCAACACATTCCCATCCTGGTTATTACGGCAACGGAGAATTTCCAGGAAGCCTTTGACGCGGGAGCAATGGATTTCATTCAAAAACCCCTGGTTAAAGACAACCTGATCATCCGAACCCGGTCGGCTTTGAACCTGGTTGATTCCTACAGGGCTATAGAAAGACAGAAACTGGAAATAGAAAAAAGAAATCATAAGATAATCAGGCAACACGAATCGGTCCTTCATCAAAAGGAGATCATCAACAGGAAAGACAGGGAAATAACTGCAGATTTAACCTATGCCAAACGAATACAGGATGCCATTCTTCCCAAAAAGGACCTTTTCAGGGAAATCTTTCCCCAGCATTTCATACTCAGCATTCCCAAAAATATTGTAAGCGGTGATTTTTACTGGATTGAAAAAAAAGATAACAAAGCGGTCATTGCTGTTGGCGACTGCACCGGTCACGGGGTTTCAGGTGCACTGATGCACATGATGGCCCTCATCTTCCTTAATCAGATCATCAAACACAGATCCATTGAAAATCCCAGCGAAATACTGGAAGAACTCAGGGATTATGTAATCACCTCCCTGAATCAAACCGGAAGTTATGGAGAGACCCAGGATGGTATGGACATGGCCCTTTGTACGATAGATTATAAAAATTATACCGTCAGGTTTGCAGGGGCCAACAACCCGCTCTATATCATCAATAACAGGAATTTCCGTGAAATTAAGGGCGATCGTATGCCTGTGGGCATTAACATGAACTATAATAAACCTTTCACCACCCGGGAGATCAAAGTAGAAAAGGGAGACACCCTTTATTTATTCACTGATGGGTATCCAGATCAATTCGGAGGGCCCAGGGGAAAGAAATTCAGATACAAATATTTCAAGGAACTGCTGATCGGAAGCAATGGCTCCTCCTTAAAGCAACAAGAAGAATTACTGGAACAAACATTTCATAAATGGAAGGAAGGTTATGAGCAGCTCGATGATGTTTTGGTGGTGGGAATTAAAATCAGTTAAACTTAACATTTTGAACAGGAACAAATACAAAAACCGGCTACGTATATTATTGATTGTATCTGTGCTAATGCTTGCAACGGTTCATCCCTCTGTATCGCAAAGCCTGAACCAGGATGACAGGCAAAAAGTGCAGCAATATGAAAAACAGATAACCCGGCATCGCAACCAGGGAAATATTCAAAAAGAGCTGGAATACTCCAATAAAGTAGCCTTTATATACTGGCAAAACAATTTTTATGACCAGGCAGAAAAATATTTCCGCCGCTGTTTTGAGATCAATCAAGAACTGGGCAATAAAAACGGGATTAAGCTGACCAGTTATTACCTGGGTATGATCTATTCGGAAAAGGAGCAATACGATCAGGCAATTCAGTCCTTTCAAAAAGGGGTGAAGATCAGCAGGGAACTGAATTTAAAAAGCAGCACCTTATCCGGCTTGATCAATCTGGCTCAGACATACCAGATAATGGACAACTTCGAGCAATCAAACCAATATGCCCGGGAAGCTTTGTCTTTAGCCAAAGAACAGGATGACATGAAATCCATACGATCATGTTACGGCCTCCTCTCGGAAAACTTCAAACAACTGGGCAATTCGGAAAAAAGCATCAAGTATTTCGATCTGTTTTCTTCTATCGATAAGCACCTGAAAAACGAAAGGGTTTCCGAGATCAAAAAACAATCCGAAGACAAGGTAAACCAGGCCCAGGCAGAGAAACAAAAAACCCAGGAAGAACTGAAGGAAGAAATTGATAAAAGAAAAATGACCCAGGACAGCCTTCAGAAAGTTGCCCGCATCAGTCGCGAGAGACAGATGCGCCTGGAAATGAAAGAGCTGGAAATTAAGAAAAAACAAGCCCAGCTCAAACTGGAAAGAACCATCAGGAATTCACTAATTATCGGGTTTGTTTTGATTGCCGGTTTCTCCGTTCTGCTTTACCATTTCTATAAACAGAAGAAAAAGGCCAACAAAAAGCTGGAGGAGCAAAACAAACACATCAGCGCACAAAACAAACAGATCCAGGAGCAAAAGAACAAGCTGGAAACTCAAAACAACAAATTGAACGACAGCCTGGCCTATGCTGAAAATATCCAGGCCGCCATACTACCGATTCAGTCGCAGTTAAAAAAGGAATTTGATGTATTCATACTGTATCGTCCCAAAGACATTGTATCAGGCGATTTCTACTGGTTTACGCAGATATATGAAAACGGGATGCCCAACCCGATTACATTTCTTGCTGTTGTCGACTGTACAGGCCACGGTGTTCCGGGCGCATTTATGTCGATGATCGGCAACCGGATCTTTAATGAAATCATTGCTGAGAAGCGAATCCTGGAACCTTCAAAAATACTGGAGCTTCTCAACCAATATATCGTCGAGGCACTGAAGCAGGAAACAACGGATAACACCGACGGTATGGATGTATGCCTGATCAGCATGGAACATACGGAAAACAATACAAAAAATATCCGTTTCGCCGGCGCAAAACGCCCGCTGTATTTTTTCAGCAAAAACGATGGTGAAATCAAAAAAATAAAAGGAGACCGATACTCCATCGGGGGCATCAATAAGAATAAAAAAGAGAAGCAGTTTACTTCAAAAGAGCTTAAACTGCATAAGGGAGACATTCTTTACCTTACCACCGATGGCATTTTCGACCAGGTGAACAACTCGCGGAAACGTTTCAGCAGCAAACGATTTCTAAATGTTCTCAATCAAAATACTGACAAATCATTAGAAATTCAACATAGTGAAATGGAAAAAACACTTGATGAATTCAGGGGGAATTCGGAGCAAAGAGACGACATCACAGTACTGGGTGCAAAAATCATATAGATTATGGATGAAAAAGGCATTATAAATAGTGTAAGCACGCATTTAATAGATAAGGAACAGAGCCTGATTGCATATGAAGGGCCTTTCTTTATTGATTTACTGACCATCTTCGGTAATTACCTGAAAATAATGACTGAAAATAATACGTTGATTCAAAAAAAGCTATTCAAAATCTATGTGGAGCTGTCCCAAAATGTCGCCTATTATGCAGAAGAATTTATAAACCTTGAAAATGAATCGAAAAGGATTGGAATCGGGGAATTAAGAGTAACAAAAGATTCTGCGCAGTATCAGCTGATGACTAAGAACCTGGTTAAAGTAAGAGATGCAAATGTTTTATCCCAGCGATGTGATATAATCAACAATTCAGCTCTCAACGATTTGAAAGGCCTGAAAAGGGAACTGAGAAAAAGTTCAGAAAGCAATAAGCTCGGAGCTCGGATAGGTCTGGTTCAGGCAAGGCTGATCTCCAACAATCCCCTGGAATTTCAACTAATTGAAAAAAACAGATATTATTCGTATTTTAAACTGATGGTAAAATTTGACAAGAATGAACAACATTAATTTTGAGCGAAATCCTTCAGCACCTTACTATCCGGGTATCAAATTCAATGCAGAGACAGGGGTTTGTGAGATAGAAGGGGAATCCTACATGGAAGAAGCCTATAAATTCTATCTTCCTTTGATCAACTGGGTTAAGGAATTTACTGAAAACGAAAAGCGCAAATTATATTTCAATGTCAAGCTGATGTATTTTAATACGAGCACCTCAAAATGCCTGCTGGATATTTTTGAGCTTCTGAAGAAATATGCCGCTGAAGGAGGACAGGTCGAGGTCACCTGGTATTATGATCCGGATGACCCCGATATGATCGATGAAATTAAAGACTTTGAGCGTGAATCGGAACTAAATTTCAATATCAGGCAACTTCAATCCTGACAATGCAAAGGCTATCCATGAATACCTTTTATCACTCCTCCGTCAACACTTATGGTTTGTCCCGTTATGTATTCCGACTCCTCAGATAACAACCACCTGGCCAGAGATGCGAGCTTTCCCGGATCGCCGATAAAACCGACCTTTGTTTGCTGTTTCATGCGATCTTTGGCTTCCTCTAAAGAAATATTTTCATTCTTGCTTTTCTTCTCCAATAAACGATTCAGGGCCCCGGTATCATGATATCCCGGTGCCAGTATATTCACCGTAATTCCCATATGGGCCATTTCTTCCGACAGGGTTTTGGCATATCCCACAACAGCCAGGCGCATAGAAGTACTCAGTACCAGGTTTTCTATGGGTTGTTTAACAGAAGCACTCTCTAAGAAAAGTACGCGGCCGTATTCCTGATCCTTAAATTTGGGCAAAAGCATCTTTGTTAAATCCACCTTCCATCTTAAAAGGCTGGAATAGGCATCATCCCAGTCTTCCATAGCAGTTTCCTCAATTGATTTGGCCGGTGGACCGCCGGAATTCAGAAATATCCCGTTCAGGAATCCTTTTGCTGATTTTTCCACAATACTTTCCTGTGTTGATTTTTCCGTTAAATCTCCCGCTACATAATCAACACTACCGGAATATTCCTTTTGAAGCGTCTGCAAGGCTTCTTCCCTTCTTGCTACTGCAATTACTGAAGAACCTGAGTTTAGAAGACTTTTTGCCACAGCATGGCCAAAGCCGCTGCTTGCTCCGCAGACAATAAATTTTCCATTCTTATCCTGGCTATGTTCCATAAGAGTCTGTTTTAAATTCATTTTTCATTATTACTTCTATGAATTAAATTTGTTTACCAAATCACAAATTTTTAAATATATTTGTAGCTTAAATTTTAGTAGAAATACATAATTCTAATAGTCAAATTCTTAAAAAAAGTAAAAGATGGCAGAAAAAAGAGTTTACAGTTTTGGAAATAAGCAGGCCGAGGGTGGAGCAAAGATGAAGAATCTGCTCGGCGGAAAAGGTGCGAATCTTGCTGAAATGAGCTCTATTGGTGTACCGGTGCCTCCGGGTTTTACAATTACCACAGAGGTTTGTACGGAATACAATAAACTGGGAAGAGATAAGACCGTTGAGATTCTCAAGGATGAGGTAGAGAAAGAAGTTGCCAAAATCGAAGAACAGACCAATACCAAGTTCGGCAGCAACGAGTCACCCTGCCTTCTATCTGTTCGCTCAGGTGCGAGGGTTTCCATGCCCGGTATGATGGATACGGTATTAAACCTTGGCTTGAATGACGAAGCTGTTCAGGGTCTGGCCAAAAAAACCAATAACGAACGTTTTGCCTGGGATTCCTACAGAAGGTTCATCCAGATGTATGGTGACGTAGTAATGGGCCTGAAGCCCGAAAGTAAGGAAGATCCAGATCCGTTTGAAGAGATCATCGAAAATATCAAAGAAAAGCAAGGGGTAGAAAAAGATGTGGACCTGACTACCGATGATCTGAAAAACATGGTTCAGGAATTCAAGGATGTTATTCAAAAACGTCTTGGAAGGCAATTTCCACAAGATCCCTGGGATCAGCTCTGGGGTTCAATCATGGCTGTATTTGACAGTTGGAACACTCCCCGCGCACAATACTACCGTGAATTAAACAAGATTCCCGAAGAATGGGGTACTGCAGTAAACGTAATGGCCATGGTATTCGGTAACATGGGTGAAGATTCCGGTACCGGTGTTGCCTTTACCAGAGATGCTGCAACCGGCGAAAATGTATTTAATGGTGAATTCCTTATGAATGCCCAGGGTGAAGATGTGGTAGCAGGTATAAGAACTCCACAGTCAATCACCAGGGAAGGTTCCTTAAAATGGGCCGAGTCCCAGGGTATTTCGGAAGAAGAAAGAAGTAGTGTTTATCCTTCTCTTGAAGAGATGATGCCTGATATTTACAAAGAGCTGTATGATATCCAGGAGAATCTCGAGAAGCATTACAAAGACATGCAGGATATCGAGTTTACCATCCAGGAAGGCAAGCTGTGGATGCTTCAAACCCGTAATGGTAAACGTACCGGCGCTGCCATGGTTAAAATTTCCATGGACATGTTCGATGAAGGATTAATTGATGAAAAAACTGCGCTCCTGAGAAATGAACCCAACAAACTGGATGAATTGCTCCATCCTGTTTTTGAGCCGGAAGGACTGAAAGAAGCCACATCCATTGCCAAAGGATTGCCCGCCTCTCCCGGTGCAGCTACCGGCCAGCTCGTATTCTTTGCTGAAGATGCCGAAGAATGGGGCAACCAGGGTAAAGACGTAATTCTGGCAAGAACCGAAACCTCTCCCGAAGACCTGAAGGGTATGAACCTGGCAAGAGGTATTATGACCTCCCGTGGAGGTATGACCTCCCACGCTGCTGTTGTAGCAAGAGGCATGGGAAAATGCTGTGTTGCAGGAGCAGGCAGTGTAAGAATTAATTACAAAGAAAAATCAATGACCGTTGAAGGAAAAACCTTTAAGGAAGGCGACTGGGTATCCCTCAACGGTAGTACCGGCGAAATATATGAAGGAAAAGTTCCCACACACGATCCCGAGTTAAGCGGTAATTTTGCCAGGATCATGGAACTTTCCGAAAAATATGCCAGGATGAATGTTAGAACGAATGCAGATACGCCTCATGACTCCACTACTGCAAGAAATTTTGGAGCCACGGGTATCGGACTTTGCCGGACCGAGCACATGTTCTTCGAAGGCGACAGGATCAAAGCCATGCGTGAAATGATCCTTTCCACCAAGGAAGAAGACAGAAGGAAAGCATTGCACAAGCTCTTGCCCATCCAGAGAGAAGATTTTGAAGGCATATTTGAAGCCATGCAGGATCTTCCGGTGACAGTAAGACTTCTGGATCCGCCATTGCACGAATTCGTACCTCATGAAGAAAAGAACCAGAAGGAAATGGCTGACGAACTGGGCGTAAGCCTTGAAGAAGTACAGAGAACCATCGATTCGCTTCATGAAACGAACCCGATGCTGGGCCACAGAGGCTGCCGCCTGGGCAATACCTACCCGGAAATTACCGAGATGCAGGTGCGTGCCATCATCGAAGCCGCACTTAACCTGAAGAAGAAAGGCATCAAGGCTTATCCGGAAATCATGATACCCTTAACCGGTATTTATGAAGAGATGAAAATGCAGGAAGACATTGCACGGAAAACTATAGAAAAAGTATTCGAAGAATACAACGACAAGATCGATTACCTGGTTGGTACCATGATCGAAGTACCCCGTGCAGCTGTAGTTGCAGATAAAATTGCCGAATCTGCAGAATTCTTCTCCTTTGGCACCAACGACCTGACCCAGATGACCTTTGGTTTCTCCAGGGACGATGCAGGTAAATTCCTGCCCGTTTACATGAACAACGGTATCCTGAAGGAAGATCCATTCCAGGTACTGGACCAGGAAGGTGTTGGTCAGCTGGTTGAAATGGGTACCAAGCGCGGAAGACAAACTCGCAAAGACCTTAAAGTAGGTATTTGCGGTGAGCATGGCGGTGAACCCAGTTCCGTGGAATTCTGCCATCGCATAGGCATGAATTATGTAAGCTGCTCACCATTTAGAGTACCTATTGCAAGGCTTGCTGCAGCACAGGCCGCTGTTAAAGAAGAACAAAAGCAGTAAGAAACGGTTTTTCTGACCGTAGAATAATTCAGGAGGCTGTCCTTAAACATAGGACAGCCTCTTTTATTTGATTCCAATTCGTTATAATTTTGGATAAAACCAAAAGAACAAAAAGGATATGAACCTCCCTTCCGGTAAATCCAAAATTGAACAGCTGCTGCAATCCAAACCGGATGTGCACTTTAATTTAAGGCGCGAATCCATCATACGCCATGTCGTTGATAAAGAGGAAGCATTTATTTCACGGCAAGGTGCACTGGCCACCTGGACTTCCAAAGAGTCCACAGGACGAAGCCCCCGGGATACGTTGATTGTTCGGAGAGCCGAAAACAAAGAAACCATTGACTGGGACTCTCCAAACAACTGCCCACTGGATGAGAAAACCTTTGACATGGTCCTGGAAGATGCGCTGGAGACTCTCAATGCAAAAGATGAGATCTATGTTACCGACCGGGTGATCGGTGCCGACCCGGAATATGCCCTACCCGTTAAAACCATTACGGATCACGCCCTTACTGCCCTTTTCACGTTAAACATGTTCCGCCCTGTACCTGAAGAAATCGGACAAAGCATTTTTCAGGACGAAGATTTTTACCTGGTCTCTTTGCCGCACAACAAACTAAATAAAAGCCGTTATGAGGGGAGACTGAGAAAACTGGAAGACGGGTCCACCACAGACATGATCGTGGTAATGGATTTTGAAAGAAGCATGGGCATCATCATCGGATCGGCCTATTTGGGCAGCGTCAAAAAACTGATGTTCACTGTAATGAATTATTATCTTCCTCAAAGAGGAATATTACCCCTTCACTGCTCAGCCAACGAGGATTCGGATGGTGATTGTGCCCTTCTTCTCGGACTTTCAGGTACGGGTAAAACCACCCTTTCAGCCGATCCCGGCCGAGCTTTGCTTGGTGATGACGAACACGGATGGAGTGACAGGGGTATTGCAAACTTTGAAAATGGCTGTTATGCCAAGATGATCAATATCGACCCGGAAAAGGAGCCGGAAATCTATGATGCAGTCATGCACCTGGATGAATATACCCAACACGGAACCATTGTGGAAAATGCCATGATTTACCCCAACAGGGAGTTCGACTTCAACGACGAACGCCTCACGCCAAATTCAAGGGCATCCTATCCCCTGGAGTACCTGCAGAACATAAAAAAATCTTCAGTATCGGGTCATCCCAAAACCATACTGTTTCTTACCGCCGATGCATACGGGGTACTGCCACCCATATCCAAACTGAACCCGGACCAGGCCATGCTCTGGTTCCTGATGGGATATACAAGCAAGGTTCCTGGCACAGAAACAGAAGTTATTGAACCCAAAGCTACGTTCTCACGTTTTTTCGGACAGCCTTTCATGCCAGCCAACCCCGGTGTGTATGCCGAAATGCTTGGTGAAAAACTTGCCCGGTTCGAAACAAACGTATACCTGATCAATACCGGTTGGACAGGTGGCCCCTACGGAAAAGGCAAAAGAATTGACATCACCTGGACCCGGAAAATGTTGGATGCTGCCTTTTCAGGTGCTATTGAACGCGAGAAATTCCATCATGATAACCTTTTCCATCTGGATATACCTGAAAATTGCCCCGGAGTTCCTCCCGAAATCCTGTTTCCCGTTAACACATGGCCGGATAAGAAAGCATATGAGCGGCAGGCCAACAAGCTGGCACAAAAATTCAGCAAAGCCTTTAATGAAAATTACGGAAACAAAATCAGGGAGAACATAAAAAGACAATGCCCCGGGAAATAGCATAAATCACCCGTTTTTTCCGCAAATCCTTAAATCTTATTACATTTGTCAGGTTTTTATACAATTGTTCTTAAACAATATAGTTTAATTATTGTGTAGTAATATTCAAATCAAAATATAAGGTATGCTGGAGCTGATTAATATCCCCGTTATCATAGGGGCCTACCTGGTTGGATCCATACCAGCCTCGGTATGGATTGGAAAAGCCTTTTATAATACAGATGTAAGGGAACACGGCAGTGGAAATGCCGGGGCAACCAATACTTTCCGGGTACTGGGCACCAAACCTGGACTCATTGTATTCATCATCGACCTGATGAAGGGATTCCTGGCTGTTAACCTGGCAACGCTCAACCCGAACCTGACCAACCCGGAAAATTTTATGACCCTGCAGCTCATTCTGGGTGTGGCTGCCATCCTTGGTCATATATTTCCCCTTTACGTTGGTTTTAAAGGAGGCAAGGGTGTGGCTACCCTGTTTGGCGTCATTCTTGGCATCAGCTTCATCCCTACACTCATCATGGCCGGTGTTTTCTTTCTGGTACTATTCCTTACCCGGTATGTATCACTCAGTTCAATGATAGCAGGCATCTCCTTTCCCATACTGACACTCCTTATCTTTAACTACGATGCCCTGCCCCTGATCATATTCTCTATAGCCATACCCGTTGTGATCCTGTTCACCCACCAGAAAAATATCGAAAGGCTTTTGAACAACACGGAATCCAAGGCCAACCTGGCTAAGTTCGGTTTGAAGAGCAGGAGAGGGCAATGAATAAATGCTTGAATGCTTAAATGATTAAATGAAAGATTGAGTGCCTGCCCGCACGCTGTCGCTGAAGCTTTAGCGTAAGCAACCGGAACGGAGTGGAGGTGGGATTGAATGGTTTCATGTTTGAAGTTTGAAGTTTGAGGTTAGTAAGGTTGAAGTTGGCAGTTGAATATATTTGTCATTTATTGTCATTTGGTTGTCATTATGTTGTCATTGATGGTC
>Ga0207797_1000521_pt1 | contig 29795 bp, 32 predicted proteins | sample PRCRCaboRojoPR_6_FD_187275 | JGI IMG/M metagenome (GOLD analysis project Ga0207797, IMG submission 187275) | Marine sediment microbial community from Cabo Rojo, Puerto Rico - PR CR 10% Liquid 1 (SPAdes) | ecosystem: Environmental > Aquatic > Marine > Coastal > Sediment | place: Cabo Rojo, Puerto... | reverse complement strand
CACCCCGAGTTCGTCCGCGACGCCGACGCCCTCCGGCGGGCCGCCTCGCACGCCCGGGTCGTCGACGGCCGGGACGGCCAGCGCGAACGCATCGCCGAGGACAACACGGTCATCGTGACGACAGCGGGGATGCTCAGCGGCGGCCCGGCGATGACCTACGTCCCCGCGGTCCGCCGGCATCCGGCGAACAAGATCGCCTTCACCGGCTACCAGGTCGAGGGCACGCCCGGCCGCGAACTCCTGGAGACCGGGCGGGTCGAGATCGACGGCCGGATCATGCCGGTCAGCGCGCAGGTCGAGCGCTACGACTTCTCCGCGCACGCCGACCGCGAGGGGTTGCTCGACTTCCTCGACGCGTACCGCGGTTCGCGGGTCCTCGTGAACCACGGCGATCGCTGCGAGGCGTTCGCACAGGAACTCCGCGAGGACGGCTACGACGCGAGCGCGCCGGAACTGGGCGAGACGGTCGCGTGGTGACGCCGTTTCAGCCGTCCCCGCGGACGCTCCGACTCCCTGACGCGACCACGTCCACGCCCGGACTGTAGAGGTGGACCGGGTCGCTCTCGGGATCCGCGAACCCGTTCGTCTCGAACAGGCGGTTCTCCCGGATCGACACGGCGGCGTCGTACAGCGGCCAGCGCGGGTGCCGGATGCGGGCGTACCGCCGATCGCCACCCGGCGTCTCGGTGTAGTACCGGTATCGTTCGGTGAGAAATTCCGCGAGCGAGTCGTCTTCGGCCCGAAATCGGTCGCCGACCGGTTCGTACTCCGCGGTGAAGGTCGCCGGGCGCTCGCCCGGGTGACGTCGCCGGCTCGCGAACCGGACCGTCTCCCCTTCGACCCGCAGGTCGATGTCGGCGTCGTAGTACGGCAGGTGGTGGAACCGCCGGGCCATGGCGACGCCCAGCCTTCCGTCGGCGTCGAGGCTGAAGAAGTAGACGCCGGGCCGCCCGTCGTGGGTCACGTACGTCCGGAGGTTGAGTTCCGGGAGGGCGAACCCGAGGCCTTCGGGGAGGCCCTTCGGTCGGACCGCGACGTTGGTGAAGGGGACGACCGACAGCCAGGCGTCGCCGTCGTGGGCGTCGACGGTCAGCCAGTCCGGCAGGTGGGCCCCCACGACGGCCGGATCGACGGGCCAGTTGGCGAACAGGACGTGGCGCCAGCCCATCGCGACCGGGAGGCCGGGTCGGCCCTCCAACGCATCGACGATCCGGTTGAATGGGACGTGTGCAGGCATTCTTCTCACTCCGGAAGGGTCGGCGGTTCGAACTCGCGCAGGCCGAAGTAGGTGAGCAGGATCGCGCCGATGGCGACCAGCAGGAGGCCGATCTGGACGAGGCCGCCGAGGATCGGGATCAGGGAGAGGCCGTCGAACGCCAGCATGAGGCCGACGACGCCGACCGCCGTCGCGACGTCGACCCGTTCGACGGGGGTGTAGCGCGTGACGACCCGCTCCCCCAGCAGGTAGCCGAAGACCACGTACCCGTAGATCACCACCAGCACGCCCCCGAGGATGCCGAGGAGGCTGATCGGGAGCAGGAGGAGGGTGAACGCCATGAACACGAACAGCGCGAGCAGCGTGAGGCCGGCCAGGAACCCCACGGTCCCGCTGACGACGGTGTGGTGCAGGACCGAGTCGGCCACGTTGTCGAGGAGGCGCGGGCGTCGGCGGACGAACAGCGCGCCGAGGAGGGCGACGACGCCGATCTGTACCGCCCGGAGGACCGCGTCCAGGATCGGGGAGCGTTGGCTCCCGTCCGGGTCGATTCGGGTTCGCGACCCGACGGTCGCGCCCTCCTCCACGACAACGTCGCTCCCACCGTAGGCCTGGAGCGTCCCGCTGATGCCGCCCTCGTCGGCGACGCGGACGGGCCCGCCGAAGGCGACCACGTCCCCGTCGACGGTTCCGTCGACCGACAGCGACCCGGCCATGACGTAGACCGGGCCCTCCACCTGCGCTCCGGCCGGGACCGTGACGGCCCCGCCGAGGACGATCAGTCCGTCGTCGATCTCCGTCACGTCGTGGCGCCCGTCCATCACGAGGTCGACGCGGTCGACCGCCGTCCCGCCGGCCGTGATCATCACCAGGGCGACGACGAGCAGGGGGATCAGTTCGATCAGGTTCACCACGCCGGGTCACCGTCCGTTTCGGGTCGGGTTCGGATCACGTTTGTTCACTCCCGTGCTGGGGTTCCCGCGCCCGCCACAGCCCGCGCGCATAGAGCGAGACGAGCAGGCCGAAGAAGAGCAGGAGCGCGAGGGCGTTGACGACGTTCAGGTGCGAGAGCAGGCCGACGTCGGCCTCCTCGAAGGACAGCGCGACGGCCGTGCTGAGAAACGTCGAGAGGAAGCCCGCGAGGCCGACGCCGATGGCCGAGCGCGTGCCGATCGTCTCCGGCGTGGCGAAGTCCGGCCAGAGCGCGAAGTTCAGCGTCGTGTAGAGGCTGACCGTGAGGGCGTAGAACGAGGGGTTGAGGAGGGGTGGCGCGCGCGGGTCCGCCCCGGCGCCAGCTACGATTTCGGTCACTCGCAGGTCGAACGTGTACAGCAGGTGCGTGAACCCGAACAGGCCGAACACCCACAGGAACAGCCACCGGCGATCGAAGTTCCGGTAGAGGACGCCCCCGACGATCGCGCCGATCACGTGCACCGTGCCGAGCCAGAGGTGGGTCCCGAACGACGGCGACTGCCAGGCCGAGAGGATGTACGCCGGCTCCTCGATGATCCGCAGGAACCCGAGGCTGTCGACGAAGAACACGCCGAACATCAGGCCGACCGCGCCGAGGAACGCGACGCCCCGCGTCCGGACCGGGCCACGCCGGCAGAACCGGCCGACGCCGAACTCGCGGTGGTTGTCCGCCATGGCCTCGACGAACCCGATCCGCGTGAACGCGAGCATGCCGAGGACGAGCGCGCCGGGGAGCATCGCCGCGGTCATCACGAGGCTGAAGGTCCCGACGGCCCACTCGAGCGGGTAGACGTTCCCCGCGAAGTACGCGAGCGCGGTCGCGGCGGCGGCGACGTACCCCCGGTCCCGGACCGGCACGAAGTCGATGGTGAGGGCGAAGGTGACGGGGAAGCCCACGCCCATCGAGAGGGAGGCGGCGACGATCCAGGCGCCGAACCCGGCGACGGTTCGGATTTCCGGGGCGACGACCGTCAGCGCGAGCTGGACGATCACCACGCCGAACAGGAGCCGGAACTTCGTCCGCAGGTCCGCACTCCACCCCCGGCGATCCATCGTGACGCCCGTCGCGACCGCCGACGCGAAGGTGATCAGCGCCAGCGCGCCCATCCACGCCGAAACCGCGGTCCCCGAGAGGCCGACCAGCCGCGTCCCGAGGTCGATGAGGCCCAGCTGGACGAAGGTGATGTTGTAGTAGTAGCCCGCGGCCAGCAGGGTGACGAACAGGCCGTAACCGATCACCATCGGCCACTGGCGGCGCCGGACGTACGCGACGAACTTCACGGTGGTGGATGTGGGCGGGACTACATTATCCTTCGGCCCCGCGTGGCCCCGTCACTCGACGGGCCGGGCGACCCCTCGTCGTCAGCGCCCCCGGGGGCCCAGTCAGCCGTACGGTCCGGGCCCGCCGCCGAAGCCCTCCTCCATGATCTCGCACTCCCCGTTCGCGTTGATGAGCACCCGACCCTGGTAGCCGCAGCTCCCGTTGTTGTTGTACTGGCAGCGGGTGCAGCGGCATTCGAGGCTCTTCTTGGAATCGCTGAAGCTCATACGCTGACGCACGGCTCGCAACTCCTTTGGTGTGTCCATCCCGGATTTTCGTCAGGGCTTACTGTCCGGTGGCCGGAGACGGGAGTATGGCGACGGTCGCGGACGACGGGACGTTCCCCGACGTCGACGGACGGAGCCTCGACGGGACGTCGTACGAACTCCCGGGCGACTTCGACGGGGCGCTGAACCTGGTCCTCGTCGCCTTCCGCCGGGAGCAACAGGCCGACGTGAACACGTGGGTCCCGACCGCCAGACGACTCGAGGACGACTACCCCGGCCTCCGGTACTACGAACTCCCGGTCATCGATCGGTTGTACGGCCCGGTCCGTCCCTTCATCGACGACGGGATGCGCAGGGGCGTCCCGGACGAACTGGCCCGGCGACGGACGATCACGCTCTACCTGAACGTGACGGCGTTCCGGCGATCGCTCGACCTCCCGACGGAGGACGCGATCTACGCCCTGCTCGTCGATCGGGAGGGGACGGTCCACTGGGGCACGGACGGGCCCAGGACCGACGCGGCCGAACGGGCGCTCGAAGGGGTCATCGACGACCGCCTCGAACCTCGGTAGTCGACGGCTCGATCCTCGCTAGTCGGCCGGTAACACGCCTCTCCCTCCGGAATTGGGGCAGTCAGGAGTCAAACTACTTGTAGTTGAGGATCCAATACGTTCCATGGAATCTTCTCCGAACCCGATCGACGCTACGGGCGACACCCTCGCCATCGAGACGCGGGGGCTCACGAAGCAGTTCGAGGCGGTCATGGCGGTCGAGGACCTCGATCTCTCCATCGATCGCGGGGTCGTCTACGGCTTCCTCGGCCCGAACGGGTCGGGGAAGACGACGACCATGCGGATGCTGACGTCGCTGACCCGCCCCACCGACGGCCGGGCTCACGTCACGGGCGTCGACGTCGGCGATCGGCGCGAACTCGTTCGGCGGATCGGGTACCTGCCGGAGGAGCCGCCGCTGTTCGACGAACTGACCGCCCGCGAGCAACTCCGCCACGTCGCGGCGCTACACGACCTCCCATCGGACGAGGCCGACGAGCGCATCCGGAAGTACCTCGACCGGTTCGACCTGGCTGGCGCGGCCGACCGCCGGCAGGAGGGTTACTCCACCGGGATGCGCAAGAAGGTCGGCCTGATACAGGCCATCCTCCACGACCCGCCGGTGATCTTCCTCGACGAACCGACGAGCGGGCTCGACCCGCGGGCGGCCCGGACGGTCAAGGACCTGATCGCCGAGTTGGCCGACCGCGAGACGACCATCTTCCTCTCCACGCACATCCTGTCGGTGGTCGACGAGCTGGCCGACGCCGTCGGCGTCCTCCACGACGGCCGGCTGGTCGCCGAGGGGACGCCGGCGGAACTCAAACGTCGCGCCGAGCGCGGCGAGGCGGGGTCGCTGGAGGACGTGTTCCTCGCGGTCACCGCGGACCACGCCGAGGAGTACGCCGCGGCCGGGAGCGAGCCGGCGGCCGGAACGGACGACGGGATGGTTGCCCCCGAGACGGACGGCGGCGAGAACGACGGCGACGCGACCGACGCCGACCCCGACGAGGTCGGCCCATGAGCGCGCTCGCGCACAGCCGGCGGCTCGCGTGGATCGACGTCACGCGGATGCTCCGGAAGCACACCGACTGGGGGAACGGGGCCACGTCCGCGATGGGCGCCGTCATGTACGTCGTGATCTTCGGCGCGTCCACCGTGAGCGGCGGCTACGTCGCCTATCGCGCGGGACAGTCGCTCGCCGGGGGGAACGCGGGACTCCTGGACGTCGGCCCGTTCACCGCCATCGAGGCGGTCCGGGGAATCCTCGCGCTCTTCTGGCTGGTGCTCACGATGGTCTACGTGGTCCGGGCCGTCGGGCAGCGCGGCACGCTGGCCCAGGCCGAGGGGATCCTGACGGTCGTTCCGACGGGGCAGGCGGTGGTGGGTCTCCTGCTCGCGGAGTACGTCTACTTCCTGCTCTGGCTCCTGCCCCCCGGGATCGGGATCGGCGTGGGACTGGCGATCGGAAGCGGGACGCCGGCACCCGCCCTGCTCGTCCCACTGGCGGTGGCGGCGGCGGGCGTGGCGAGCGTCGGCATCGGTTACCCGGTCGGCCTCGGGATCCGCCACGTCGCCACCCGGTTCGAGTTCGTCGCGCGTCACAAGGGCGGGATCGTTCTCGTCGTCTTCGTGGCGTATTTCGCCATCCTCGCGACCGGCACGCTCGACCGGATCATGATCCGGCTGTTCGAACCGATGCAGGCCTCGCCGTTCGGCTGGTACGCCGACCTCGGACTGCTCGGGACGCCCGCACTGAACGCCGCGACCCGCTCGGCCGCGGCTGCGATCGTCCTGACCCTCGTCGTCGGACTCCTCGGCGTGGTCGTGGGCACCCGCGTGGCCGAGCGCCACTGGTTCTCCGACCCGGCCCTGGCCGGCGCGGACCCGCCGGCGACCACGGTCGAGGACTCGGCGCCCGGCTTCGAGCGCCGACTCGCTCCGATCTTCGGCCGCGCGACCGCCTCCCTGATCGTCCTCTCGTGGCGACGCGCCCGGCGCTCGCCGATGAAGCTCCTGTACGCCTTCTACCCGTTGCTCTTCATCGCGGGCCCGCTCGCCGGGATACTCCAGAGCGGGCAGGTCCCGGCGTACCTCCCGTACCTCGTGGTGGTCCTCGTCGCCTGGATGGCGGGCGTCATCTTCACGTTGAACCCCCTCGGGGACCAGGGCGCCGCCCTCGCCTCGACGCTGCTCAGCCGGGTCGATGGTCGGCGGTTCGTCCGGGCCATCGTGCTCGCCGGCCTGGTCGTCGCGGTCCCGCTCGGCGTGATCGTGACGGCGGCCGTCGCCGTGCTCAGTCCCGTCGACGTCGAAACCGCGGCCCTCCTCGTCGCGGCCACGCCGGTCACCATGCTCGTCGCCGCCGCGCTGTCGGTCGGTATCGGCATGGCCTTCCCGAAGTTCGAGGCGACGACGGTCACCCGGTCCATGAAGACAGTCCTCCCGAGCCGGTGGGCCTTCCTGCTGTTCACGCTGTACCTGTTCGGGACGGCCGCGGCCGCCGGGATCGTCGCCGAGGAGTTCGTCCGAATCCTGGCGACGGGCCTGGTCTCGTGGGCGCTTCCCTTCGGCTGGTCGGTCGGCGCGGGGACGCTCTACTGGATCGCGGCCGTCGCGCTGGTCCCGCTGTTGCTGGCGCCGGTCGTGGCGTATCGGTACGCGGTGCGACGGTTCGATCGGTACACGCTAGCGTGAGCGGGGGGTGATCGTTACGGCCGGGTCGCGGACGGGTCCAACGGCGCTCCACAGTAGTCGCACGTGTCACGGTCGCCCGGGTTCGGCGATCCACAGTCCGAACAGTTCACCGTCTCGGGGGTCGTCCGGTCACCCTCGGTCCCGTCCGACGCCACGTATCGATGGTCGTAGAGCACGCCGCAGTCGTTACACCGGGCCATGTTTCGGGCGTCCCACGTGCTCCCGACGAGTTGCTTCAGGTCGCTGTCCCGGCTGATACGGACGTTGATCGTTTTCCGGTCCGTTCCGCCGCAGACTGGACACGTCATGAATATCCGACAGTTCCTCCGGGATTCCTTAGATGTCCCGCCTCCGGAAGCCCCCGCGATCAGTCCCGTCGTGCGTGCACGAGCACCCGCCGGAGGTGGGGCAGCGCCTCGTGGGCCGCCCGCACCTGCCGGCGGACGACGTCGGGGTCGAGTCCGAGTCGGCGGTGGAGCCACCCGAAGGCGCCGGCCGTCGGCCAGGACGCGAGCGCCAGGTAAAGCCCCGACCACTTCCGGAACCGGCCGGTGCTGTTCCGGGTGAGGTCCGCGACCGTCCGGACCGCGAACCCCGCCCCGTCGACGGCGTCGCGGTACGTCGACAGCGTGGACGGGACGGGCATGTCCCAGGCGTCCGCGAACGCTTCGAGCGCCCGGCGTCCGTCGGTGCCGATCCCGTCCCGGGCGACCAGGTCCGTGACCACGATGTGACCGTCGGGCGCGAGCACCCGCGAAAGTTCCGCGAAGGCGGCGGCCTCGTCCGGCACGTACACGAGCGAATCGAGCGCGATGGCCACGGGGAAGACGCCCGATCCCAGCGGCAGCGCCGTCGCGTCGCCCAGCACGAATTCGGCGTCCACGTCCCGTTCCCGGGCGTTCGCCCTGGCCTGCTCGACGTTGTACGGAACGAGGTCCACGCCCGTCACGTCGAAGCCGAATTCGGCGGCGAGGTGGGTCACCGGCCCCCCGCGACCGCAGCCCGCGTCGAGCAGGCGGACGCCCTCGGTCCGTGTCAGGACGGCGGCGAGGTCCCGGCCGACTTTGTCGGCGAGCCGTCGCTGGCTGTCGCCGACCGGGTGTGGCTGGTACCACCGCGAGTAGCCCAGGTTGAGGTAGGCGCGCGTGTCGAGAAAGCGGGCGAACCCCGCCCACAGGTCGTCCCGCTCCCCGTCGTCGGTGAAGTGATCGCGGACCCGGCGGTGGAGGGGGTCGGCCGTCGAGGGGTCGTCGTCTCCGTCGAGCCCGCTCCCTTCCGCCCCGACACCGTCCACGGGTCGGTCCGTCATCCGCGCCCGGATCGGCCCTCGGTGACCTCCGAGTAGCAGTACGCCGACTCGTCGCAGTAGTCCAGGTCGGCACACCCGCGAGGACGTTGGTACTCGATGCCCCTGTGCCGGCGAAGGAAGGTCACGTACCCGTCGTCGACCCGGTCCAGGACGTCGTGACAGAACCACTTCTGCCCCCAGCGGTCGGCCCCCAGGTTCCGGTAGGGGCAGAGGAAGATCGTCCGTTCGACGTCGTCGACGCGGGGCGTCTCGACGATGCGGACGCCCACCAGCCGGTAGGCGACGCGGAGCCGCCGGACGACTGACGACGGGGTGTTCGCACCCAGGAAGAGCACGTGCGCGATCGCGTACCCGATCCAGTGGAGGGCCCTCCGGAGCATCGTGTCTCGGGATTGGGGCCGCGGACAATATAGGTTGGCCCGCCAGCAGGAGTTTGGCCCGCGAGCAGGCCTCCGTCGGGCACGAGGCTCGCGCTCGGCCCGTTACTCCTCGACGGTCTCCCACTGCCGAACCGTGAACGCCTCGTAGCCGCCGTAGGCGACCTGCAGGGCGTTCATCCACCAGTTCCACCGGTCGCTCGGCGTTCCCCAGGGGGCGTCCCCCAGTTCGGCGACGACGAATTCGGGAGTGATCTCGATGCCCGCGTCGGCCAGGTACCGCTCGCTGTCCGCCAGGTCCGCCGCCGCCCGCGCCACTGCCCGCCGTTCCCCCGGCTCGCCCCCGAACGCCTCCCGCAGTCGACGTTCGAGGTCCTCGCGATCGAGCCCCTGGAGGTTCATGCCTGTTGGTACGGTTTCAGCACGCTTGACCCTTTGCCGGGCGTCCGATGGATCGACACGGCCGCGGAAATCCGGCGTGGGCACCTGGGCGGCCGCCGGTTCCGGTCGAAAACGGGCCACTTCCGCGCCACGTCCCCTACACGGGGCGTTTCGATGTCCTTTTGACGCCAGATAGACTGTTCGCCAATATGGCAACCTTCAACGTCTCCGTCGCCGACCCCGAGTCGGGCGAGACGCATCGGATCGAGATCGAGGACCAGGACGCCAACCGGTTCGTCGGCCGGGAGATCGGCGACGAGGTCGACGGCAGCGCCGTCGGGCTCGACGGCTACACCGTCGAGATCACCGGCGGGTCGGACCACACCGGCCGCCCGATGCGTCCCGACGTCAACGGACCGAACCTCAAGGAGGTCCTGCTGGAGGGCGGGATCGGGTACGAGCCAGAGCGCGACGGCGAGCGCAAGCGCGTGACGGTCCGCGGCAAGGAGGTCAGCGACGACATCACGCAGCTCAACGTCTCGATCGCGGACCGGGGCGACGAGTCGGTCGCGTCGCTGCTCGGCCTCGAGGGCGAAGAGGAGGACGAGGGCGAGGCGAACGACGAGGACGAGGCGTAACGCTCGCGCTTTTTCGATGGCAGACCGCATTACTCACGACAACCCCTCGGTGACGACGACCCGCGCGAGCGTGACCGAGCAGGGTGCGACCGGCCGCCCGCTCGTCGAGGTTCCCGGCGACGCCGACGTCGAACTCTCCGCCGGCGTCGTCCGACTGACGCTCGACGGCACGGAGTATCACGCCCTCGTCGACCGCCCGCTGACGGGCGATGGCCTCGAGATCCGGCGAGCGACCGACTCGCCGGAGGGGGCCAGGAACGGCGACGGCCCCGATCGACTGCGCGAGTGGATCGACGCGAGCGACGCGCGGGTCGGCGGGTCCGCCATGCTGGACGAGGTCGAACCCGACTTCAAGTACGGCCTCCGGGCCCCCGGCGAGCGGGCGATCTACGACGCGACCGCGGCGCCGGACGAGAGCCTGGCGTCGATCGCCGAGGACGTCGAGGGGCGGGACTGAGTCAGTAGCCGCTCCCGCGGCCGGACCCGCGGACGGTCGCGACTCGCGGCGTTTTTCCCCGTCGCCGCGCAAGCGCCCGTATGAGCGACCTCGAGGAGTTCCTGGCGGGCGATCGGCCGGAGGACGTGGCGCTGTATCTCAGCGAGGGGTTCGTCGACGACGTCGGGAAACTGGCCGACTACGGCGACTCCGTCGCGGACGGCGTGGTGATCGTCGTCGAGGGCGAACGCGGCCGGAACGCGTTCCACACGGCGACCGGCAACGACGCGATGGCCTTCGCGAAGCGGGCGATGGGGACCGAGGGGACGATCCACCCGGACCTCTCGGGCGGCGACTGCCCGTCCGTGGCCGAGGACGAGACCCAGGCCGACCACGAGACGACGTTCGTCTTCGCCTTCGCGGAGGAGCAAAACGAAGAAGTTGGTGGGCTCTACGCCGAGGGCGACGTGATCCACGCCTACGCCCAGTGCAACTGTGGAACCGCCTACACCCAGAAGTGGGTCGCCGGCGAGCGGTAAGGCGGTCCGGATCGATCGCGCTCCGTACTACCGCTCGCTCTCGATTCCTTCCTCGTCCTCTCGCTCCGCCTCCCTCGCAACCTCGCGGAACGCGTCGAGGATGACCTGCTTCGTAACTGCACCGCGGGTCGTCCAGTGGTGCGCGAAGTCGAGCATGTCGTCGTAGATGTCGGGCTTGCACCCCGCAGCCTTCGGGTGGCCGCCGCCGTTGACCTTGCCGGCGACCTCGTGAGCGCGCTCGAACGCGTCGGTGCCCCGGATGCTCGCGCTCCCGGCGGGCTTGACGATCACCGAGGCGTCGGCGCCCTCCTCGCGCATCGCCTCGGCGACCTCGTTCTGCGAGCACCGCCCGTAGGTGACGCCGACCGTCCAGGGGCCGACTTCCTCGAAGGTGGCCCGCTCGACCGCGCGCTCGATCAGCGCGTCCTTCTGGATCCGCCGCTCCTCCAGGAACTCTTGTACCTCCTCGGGGAGGTCGGCGCCGTGCTCCCGCACGGTCTCGACGTACTCCTCCGGTTCGACCCAGTAGGCGTAGTCCGCGAGGTCGTCGCTGCGCGGGTCCTCGCGGAGCCAGAGGTCGTGATCGCGAGTCACCGCGGCGAGGTCGACGAACCGGTCGTCGAAGTCGTACTCGAGCGACCGCACGAGCACGTCGGCCGTGCACTCCGCCTCGCTGTCGCCGACGACGAGGTCGACGCCCGCGTCCCGGACGAGGCGGGCCACCTCGTCGTGCCACTGGTGGTGGTCGAACCACCGGACGTCGCCGGCCCGTTCGAGCGCCGCCGTCAGTTCGTCCTCGACGTACTCGAAGCGGTCCGGGCAGAGGTCGCAGACGAACAGGTCGACGCCGGGGTCGCCGTACTCGGCGACGTACTCGAGCCCCTCCTCGATCTCGTGCGGGCCGGCGGGAATCAGCGCGGCCTCGCCGTAGGCCTCGCGCAGCAGCGCCACGCAGGCCAGGCCGTCGGCGTCGGGGTCGGCCACGACGGCCACCGCGGCGCCGTCGAGCGCCTCGGCCGCCTCGGCCTCGGCGCGCTCCTCCTCCAGGTCGTCGGGGACGAAGAAGCCCTCGCCCGGGAGCACGGACCGGCGGGCGATCGGGATCGTCTCGTCGTCGATGAGTTCGTCGTCCATACCCGGTACTGTAACGCGAGCGAAAAGAGTCCGCCGATCCGCGTCAGCGCTCCCCGAGTTGCCGCACCGTCAGGACCGGTTGCGAGCACCCCCGGACGACCCGCTCGGCCACGCTCCCGAGGAGGAACCGGTTCTCGCCGTGGCGGCCGCGGGTGCCCGTCGCCACGAGGTCGACGTCGTGCTCGCGGGCGTAGGTCGTGATTTCGTCCGCGGGACGCCCGCTGCGGACCGCCGTGACCACGTCCCGGTCGGCCCGCCCCTCGATCTCCGCCAGCGCGTCCTCCGCCTGCTCCTCGAGGGCGGCCGCCAGGTCCTCCCGGAGGCGTTCCGGCGACGAGTTCACCTCCTCGGTGTCCACGACGTACAGCGCGTGGACCACGGCGTCGAAGCGCCGGGCGAGGTCGAGCGCGACCTCGACGGCCCGCTCGACGCTCTCTGACCCGTCGGTCGCGATGACGACGCTGTCGATCATCGGGGAACGGTTGGCTGCCGCAGGTCTTAAAACCGGGCTTTGACGCCGCGCGGTCGCGACCCGCGGTATCGGGTGGCTTTTTGCCACGGGCCCACCGAAGAGGGGGTATGAACGTCCCGCCCGACGACGCCGGCACCGGCGCCGGCGAGGACGCCGACCCGGACGGCTCGCCGCTCGCGGTCGACACCGTGCTGGTGCCGGTCGACGGCAGCGACGAGTCGATCCGGGCCGTCGAGTACGGCGTCGCCGTCGCCGACCGGTACGACGCCGAGGTGCACGTGGTGTACGTCCTCGGCGAGGACCTCGTTCGGGCCATCGAGGAGGAGGTCATCGACCAGTCGGCCATCGCGGACGACGCCCGCGCCTTCGTCGAGGACGCGACGTCGGTCGGCGAGGGGGCCGGCGTCGAGACGACCTCCTCGATGGCGTACGGCTTCACGACCCAGCGCATCAGCCACCACCCGGGGAGCGTCGTCCTCGACACCGCGGAGGACGTGGGCGCCGACTTCCTCGTCGTGCCCCGAGGTGCCCCGAGCGACGGGGCCGGCGACGTCCTCGAGAAAGCCGCCCAGTACGTCCTCTCCTACGCCAGTCAGCCGGTGCTGTCGGTCTAGAACCGGTTTCCACGAACGGGTCGGGCCGGCGCCCACAGGCAAGGGTCGGCCCGGCGCCGTCACGGTAGAACGCTACAACGGTAGAACGAGGGTCCCTTAGAACGCGTCGCGTTCCGGCGGACGGTCACACCCGTCTCCACCGTCGTCGGGCATCAGCCGGATCGACATCTCCTGTTCGAACCGCTCGCGGCCGTAGTTCTCGAAGCCGATGCTCTCGTAGAGGTCGATCGCCCGTCGGTTCCAGCGTTCGACGGAGAGCCAGACGCAGTCGACGCCGCGCTCCTGCCCGTAGCCGAGCATCGCCCTGAGGAGCCGCCGCCCGATGCCGGCGCCCTGGTAGTCCTGCAGGACGAAGATCGCGAGTTCGTACGCCCCCTCGCCGTCGGGGACCAGCGTCGAGTGGCCGGCCACGTGCTCGCCGTCCCAGGCCGCGACGTTCAGCCCGTCCCCGAGGAGCGTGTCGAGCCAGTCGCGCACCCGCGACGGGTTGGCCGGCGGAATCCCCTGGGCGCGATCCTCCTGGTCGAACGCGTCGTACATCTCGGCGATGGGCTCCTTCTCGGGCATCCCGACCGGCCGGATCTCGATCTCGCGACCCTCCCGGTCCTCGAAGGTGATCGGCGGCGCCTCGAAGTCGTCGGCCGTCTCGTCGGGGAACCCCCTGTTGTCCCCCGTCATCGTACCAGCGTCACGGTCGTCTGTGCGTTCAACAGGACGAACTCCGTGGTCGGGCCGAGCTGGATCTTCCCCATCGGGCTCTCCGTCCCGCCGCCCATGACGATCCGGTCGAACCCCTCCCGCTCCGCCAGCGTGACGATGCTGCTGCCGGGGTCGCCCGACAGTTCGCGGACGTCGAAGTCCACGCCGGCGTCGCTACAGCACTCCTCGACGACCTCGTAGAACTCCTCGACGTCGTCCGGCCCGTCGGGCGTCTCGAAGAGGGCGACCGTGAGGTCGTCGCCCGTCTCCGCGACCCTGTCCAGGGTCTTCTCCAGGGCCCGCATCGACTGGCCGGTCCCCGCGAACCCGAGCAGGAGTTTCATGTCCCGAAATGGGTGACTCGGCCGGAAAACCGTTTCGACAACGCTGAAACGGCCGTTTCACCTTGGGCAACCGGCTTTGGTTTTCCGCCTGTGGACTCGAGCATGCGCCGAAGCGTGTCCGGTGCGATCGCCATCGCCGTGGTCCTCGCGACCGTCGGCGGGGCGATCGCGCTCGATCCGTTCCCAGTCAGTCCGCCCTCCAACGAACAGCCGGATCCGGATCGCGTGACGCCGACCGACCTCGGCGGTACGGGCGACTCCACGGCGGCCGGCCTCGTGCAGTTCGAGTCGGCAGCACAGTTCGAGGAGTACGTCCGGGAGTCGCGCGATGGCATGCGGCTCTATCTGAGGAGTGCGGGCGGGAGCCCCACGGTCGAACAGACGGCCGAGGCCGCGACCCAGACACCACCACAGGAGGCTGGCGGCGATGACGCTGGCGGTGACGGCGGTGGCGCCGGCGACGCCCGCGTCTCCGACACGAACGTCCAGGAGGTCGGCATCGACGAACCCGATATCCTCAAGACCCGGGGATCGACCGTCTTCTACGCGAAGGCCGGACGGCACGGCGAGTACGGTCACGACGAGGTCCGAGTCCTGAACGCCAGCGACCCGGCCGCGCCGTCCGTGGTCGGCGAGGTCGACGAGAGCGGGCGCATGCTGATCGCCGGCGACACGCTCGTCCTCTTCGCCGACCACGAGATCCAGGGCTACGACGTCTCCGCCCCCCAAGATCCGGAGCAACGCTGGGAACGGGACCTCGAGGCCCGGATTCAGGCCGCGCGGCTCCTGAACGGCTCGATCTACCTCGTCCTCCGGAAGGGGGTCGATCTCGACCAGCCGTGTCCGATCGAACCGATGGAGGGCGTCGCCCAGGAGTGCACGGACGTCTACCACCCGGAGCGACCCACCGACGCCCAGGCGACCTATACGACGGTGTCGATCGATCCGGACAGCGGCGACGTCGGTGACGCCGTGTCGATCGTGGGATCCCGCCAGTACACGGCCACCTACGTCTCGGAAAACGGCGTCTACCTGACGTACGCGACGACGCCCTCCAGGGCGAACCTGACGACGGACTTCCTGCTGGAGCAGGACGACCTGCTTGACGAGCGGGCCCTGGAGCGACTCCGGGAACTCCGGTCCTACGACCTCTCCGACGAGGCGACGCTGACGGAGATCCGCGTGATCGTCCGCGACTGGCTGGCCCGCCTCGACGAGGACGAGCGGGCCGACGCCCGCGAGTCGCTCGAGGAACGCCGGACGGCGTACTTCGAGGAGCGCAAGCGCGACCTGGTCCGGACGGGGATCGTCCGGATCGACGTCGACGAAGGGGACCTCGCCGTCGGCGCGGTCGGGTCGGTGCCGGGGCGCCCGCTCGACCAGTTCTCCATGGACGAGTACGAGGGCCGCCTCCGGATCGCGACGACGGTCTCCGGGTTCGGGACCGAGTCCGAGAACGACCTGTACGTCCTCGGTAGCAATCTCTCGGTCGTCGGTGCCGTCCAGGGCATGGGCCTCGACGAGCGCATCTACTCGGTCCGGTTCATGGACGAGGAGGCCTACGTCGTCACCTTCCGCCGGATCGACCCGTTCCACGTGGTCGACCTCTCGAACCCCCGTGATCCGACGGTCCAGGGCAAGCTCAAGCTCCCGGGCTTCTCGTCGTACCTCCACCCCGTCGCGGAGGACCGGATCATGGGCATCGGCGAGGAGGACGGCCAGGTGAAGGTCGTGCTGTTCGACGTCTCGACCCCGACCGACCCCACCGTCGCCGACGCGACGGTCCTGGACGACCGCTGGTCGGCCATCTCGCGGACCCACCACGCCTTCCTGCAGGACCGCAAGCACGGGATCGTCTTCATCCCGGGCCGCGAGGGCGGCTACGTCTTCGGCTACGAGGACGGCCTGGATCGCGTGGCGACGATCGACACCGAGGATCCGGCCCGGCGGGCGATGTACGTCGGCGACTACCTCTACGTCTTCGCGGGTGACGAACTCGTCGTGGTGGACGAGACGGACTGGTCGCGCGAGACGACGGTGGCCCTGTAGGCCGGGCGAGTCCGGCGGTCACTCGCGGCCGTCTTGGCCTTCGAACCCCTCCTTCGCCTCGGGCCAGTGGCGCTCGGCCCAGTCGCGCAGCTCGGCGAAGACCGGGCTCAGTTCCCGGGCCTTCGTGGTCGCCCGGTACTCCACCCGTGGCGGGATCTCGTCGTAGGATCGGCGCTCCAGGAGTTCGGCCGCCGTCAACTCCTCCAGCCGGTTCGAGAGGGTATTCGGCGAGACGTCGAGTTCCGACTGCAGTTCCGTGAACCGCCAGGCACGGTCCTCGCGGCGGGTCACGTAGTACAGGATCGCGATAGCGTGGGCCCGTCCGAGGAGGTCGAACAGTTCCCGTGCCGGATGCTCGCCGTCCGAGAGTGGCGGGGCCGGGTCGTCCTCGGTCATGTCGTGGACTACGATTGCCGTAGCTTTGGCGTTTGGGGAGGATCGAGGTCGTTGGGGCCGGCGTTCCGTCCGACACTTCGGGTGTTCGTAGTGACTTCTTCCACGCGAAGTGGACTGCATTTCACTATCCAAATCGTAGCCATGGCCATGTCAGCAACGAAATCCGTATTTGCGGACGTTAGCTTCCGATCGCTCGCGGTTCGAGGGGGAGTCGTGCTGGGGCTCTCGATGATCGGGAACGCCGTGCTCCTCGCCCTCGTCCAGGCGCTCGAGGTCGCCCCGGATTTCCGCGCCCTTTCCTTCCCGCCGGTGCTCTTCCTCTCGGCCGTCGGGGCCGTCGGCGCGGTCGCCGTCTACTGGGTGCTCGATCGTCGGGTCGACCAGCCGGCGCGGACCTTTCGACGGATCGCGGCGGCCGTCCTCGTCGTCTCGTTCGGTCCGGACCTGGCACTCCTCGCGGCCGACGAGGCGGCGACGATTCCCGGCGTGATCGCGCTCATGCTGATGCACGTCGTGGTCGCCGCCGTCGCCGTGGGGGTGCTGGTCGGATGGACCGGCGAGGCGCGGGAGGCCGAGCGATGACCCGGACCGTCCTCGTCACCGCGGCGACGGGGACCGTTGGCCAGCACGTGGTTCGCGAACTGGGGGACCGGGACGCCACCGTCCGGGTCGCAACCAGGGATCCGGACGGGACGGACGGGGGACTGGACGCCCACGACGAGGCCGTCGCCTTCGACTTCGAGAAGCCGGAAACGTGGGGCGAGACGCTGGCCGACGTGGACGGGATCTTCCTGGTCCGTCCGCCCGAGGTCGGCGCCGACGAACTCGGTCGGTTCGTCGAGGCGGCGTCCCGGGTGGGCGTCGAGCGGGTTGCCTACCTCTCGACGCTCGGCGCCGAAAAGAACCCCCTGATCCCGCACCACCGTATCGAGAAGCGGATCGCCGCGACGGACCTCGAACACACCTTCCTCCGGGCCTCGTTCTTCACCCAGAACCTCCTGGAGGTCCACCGGCGGGGGATCGTCGAGCGCGACGCGATCCTCGTGCCGGCCGGGGACGGCACGACGAGTTTCGTGGACGCCCGGGACCTCGGCGCGGTGGCGGCGACCGTCCTCACGGAGCCCGGCCACGGGAACCGCGCGTACGACCTCACCGGGCCCGAGGCACTGGATTACCACGAGGTCGCCGCGATCTTCGGCGACGTGCTCGACCGGGAGATCACTTACGAGGACCCGTCGATCCGAGAGTTCGTCGCCTGGCGGCGAACCCTCGGCGATCCCTGGCCGTTCGTCGGGGTCATGATCGTCCTCTACACCACGGCCCGCCTGGGCCTGGCGGGCCGGGTGACGGACGACGTCGAGCGCGTGCTCGGCCGGCCGCCCCGCGACGTGCGGGATTTCGTCGAGGACTACGCTGCGGAATTCGAACCCCGCGACGGCCCACGCGGGGGTGAGGACGGCTACGTGGAAACGCGGGGGCCACCGGTGCCCGACGCCGCCTACGAGGTCATCAACCCGGCCATGGAGGCGCTCCTCCGGTCGCCGCTGCACGGACTCGTCAGCGACTCCCTGATGCTCATCACCTTCACCGGGCGAAAGAGCGGCGACGAGTACACCACCCCCGTCGGGTACTGGGTGAAGGACGGCACGGTCATCGTCACGACGCACAGTCCCTGGTGGCGTAACCTGCAAGGCGGTCAGCCGGTGACGCTCCACCTGCAAGGCGAACGGCGGCAGGGGATCGCCACGCCCCGCTCCGACCCCGAAATCGTCGCCGAGTACATGCAGGCGTTCATCGATCGGAAGGGGGTCGACGCCACTCAGCGGTTGGGCATTCGGGTGAACGGGGACCGGGAACCGACTCGCGAGGAACTCGTCGACGGGGTCGAGGGGACGGTGGTTATCGAGATCGAGCTGACCGACGGCAGGCCAGTAACCTGAGACGCGGTCGCGGCGTTGGATCGGGTCGGTTCAATCGTCGTCGGCACTCGCGGCGTCGTCGACGGAGGCCTCTTTCCCGGCCCCACCGTCGCCGGCCCCCACTTCCGCGGGCCCGGGACCGTCGTCGATCACGCTCTCGGTCCAGGTGCCACGGAGGAACCAGGCGAACGCGACGAGCAGGATCAGGACGTTCGAGGCCGCGATCCCGTACCAGACGCCCGTCGCGCCCATCCCGCCCCAGGTCACCAGGCCGTAGGAGATCGGGGCCCTGAAGGCGGCCAGCGCGAGGATCGAGAAGGCCATGGCGGTCGTCGTGGACCCCGACCCGCGGAACCCGCCCTGGACCACCCGGAACGCGCCCAGAAACAGGAACGTTGGGCCGACGATCCGCAGGTAATCGGCGCCGATCGAGATCACGAGGTCGGACTTGTCGCCCGTGATGAACACCGCCGTGATCGGTTCGGCGAACGTAACGGCGACGACGCCGAATCCCGCCAGCACGACCGCGACCATCCCCGCCGCGGCGAACACCGCTCGCTTCGCCCGGTCGACCTGGTCCGCGCCGAGGTTCTGCCCGACGACGGTGTTGGTCCCGCGAGCCAGCCCGAGCGCCGGCAGGAAGACCAGCGAGGTGATCCGGTTCCCGATGCCGTAGGCGGCGACGGCCTCCTGGCTCGTCAGGGCGACGAGCGCGGTCAGGACGGTGACGCCCAGCGCCCGGGTGCTCTGCTCGACGCTGGAGGGCGCGCCGATCCGGACGATCTTCTCGACCGTCTCGCGCCGGAGTCGGAAGTCCGACAGCGACGGCGCGATGCCGACCCGGCCCGAGAGGAGCAGGCCGAACGCGATGGCCGCGCCGAGCCCCCGGGCCGAGATGGTGGCGAGGGCGGCCCCCTGGACGCCGAACCCGGCGAACCCGGTCGCGGCGTAGAGCGTCTCCTCCAGGGCGACCAGTCCCAGCGCCTCGAACAGGACGTTGTTCTCGAACCCGAGGATGAAGAAGGGATCGATCAGGACGTTCAGCACGACGCCGAAGGCCATCAGGTACAGCGGCGTCCGGGTGTCGCCCCACCCCTGGAGCAGCGCCTGGAAGATGAAGAAGCCGAAGACGAACGGGATGCCGAGGAACATCGTCCGGGTGTACTCGACCGAGAGTCTGTACTCGGCCGTGCCGGGGACCGCACCGATGAGTTCGAGCAGGTCGGGCGTCAACAGGTAGCCGGCGATCGAGAGGAGTACCGAGAGGCCGATCACGAACGCGATGGTCTGCCCGGCGACGCGGTCCACGCGGTCCTCCCGGTCGGCCCCCTTGTTCTGGGCGACCAGCACCGTGCCCGCGACCGTGAACCCGCCGGCGAGGCTGATGAGCAGGAAGACGATCGCCCACGAGAACGAGAGCGCGCTCACGGCCTCCTGGCCGAGGCGGCCGACCCAGAAGGTGTCCGCGAGGTTGTAGCCGACCTGGAGGGTGTTCGTGGCGATGATCGGCAGCGAGAGCACCAGCATGGGCTTGAGCAACTCGCCGTCGACCACGTCCACCGCCCGGCCGGGTCCCCGACTCATTCCGCGTCCCCCTGGAGGAGACGGTCCTCGAGGACGGCTTCGAGTTCGGCCCGAACGTCGTCGACCGGGACGCCGCCGTCCTCCGGGTCGGTCGTCACGCGTTGCATCATCGCGCCGTTGAACGTCGTCTGGAGGAGGGCAGCGACCCGGTCCGGATCGACGTCGCGGAAGACGCCCCGGTCGATCCCGTCGCGAACGACCGCCGCCAGTCGATCGCGGAAGAAGCGGTCGTGGCGGGAGAACGCCTCGCGGTAGGCCGGATCGTGGGCCGCCTGGGCGCGGAGTTCGATCATCGCGCTGGTCAACTCTTCGCGCTCCGCGTCCATTCCCGGAGCGAGGACGTGATCGAGGACGTCTTGGAGTTCGGCCCAGGGGTCCACGACGTCCTCGAAGGGCACGTCGTCCTCGAACCGATCGAGCATGAAGCCCAGAAAGGCGACCAGCAACTCGTCTTTCCCGTCGTAGTGGTGATACAGCAGCGAGGTGGACTTCTCGAACTCCTCGCCGATCTTCTGGATCGTCAGGTCGGCGTAGCCGTGTTCGCAGAGCGCGCGATACGTCGCCGCCATCAGCGCGGCCTCCGTGTCGTCGGGATCCGCGTCGAAGACGTCGCCGGGTGCCATTACTGAATGAATATTCAATCAACCGGACAAAAGGGTTGTCCTTCGCGGTGCGACGACAGATGTTTTCGCCGCGTTCGTCCCTCGCGGGTGCCGGGGCGAGGGAACCGGAGCTCCACCGTCTCCTCCCAATAACGTTTACCCAGCTTCGGTCCTAAGGCCGCACCATGGGTCCCCGCATCCGTACGTTCCTGGCGCTCGCGGTCGCCGTCGCGGTGTTCGCCCTGCCCGCCCTCGTCATTGGGGGGAGCGCGCTGCGGCCGCTCACTCTCGTCGCCGGCGCGCTGGCCCTGGTCGGCGTGGCGTGGCTGGCCTTCGGCCGACGGACGGACGCCCAGCGGGCCATCGTCGGCACCGGGAGACGGTACCTCGAGTACGCCTACAATAGCCAGGCCGACGCCGCCCGGGAGGTCGACCGGGTCAACGAGGAGGCCGAGCGGGCGGCGGAAGCCGTCGAGAAAACGCGCGACCGGTAGGTCCGGCCGCTTCCCGTCGCGGTTCCCGCCCGTCGGCGCCCACGACAATCCTTTTGCCGCCCGCTGGGCAACGACTCGGGTATGACCGACGACGAGGATTCGGCCAGCGACGAGGACCGCGGCCGGGACCGACGGGAGTCCGGGAGCGATCGACCCGCCGCTCCCGCCGGGCACCGTCACGGGCCCGATGCCGACGTGGGCGAGTCCGCCTCCGCGGACGACGAGCGTGATTCCCCCGACACGGCCGCCGACGACCGCGATACCGCCGACACCGCCGGACTCGAGGACGACCCCGGCTCGCCGGCGACCGGCGCCGCGCCGGGCGTGCCCGACCCCGAGTCGGTCCGGGAGGACGCCGACGACGACGTTCCGGAAGACGTCCGCAAGTACGACCGGTTCAAGAAGGTCGACGGGAGCCAGTACGAGCGGGTCAACGACTTCCTCCGGGAGCGCACCTACATCACGGCCCGCGAGTGGGCCATCGCCCGGCTCTGCGCGGACTTCAGAACCGAGACCGGCGTCGAGATGACCAAGATCGGGGAGAACCTCCCCGAACTGGTGCCGTTCATGACCGACACGTACACGCCCCAGGCGGTCAATCAGGCCCGCGCCTCCTTCGAGGAGAAGGTCCGCAAGGCGGGCGCGACGTTCCTCTACGGCGCGATGAGCGACTTCTTCACCGCCGAGGAACTCGACGACGTGATGTACGAGGCCACGGAGGTCGCGAAGTTCCTGCTGGAGGTCGAGGGCGTCGACCTGGACGTCGAGGAGGAACTGGCTGCCGAGGACCGCATCTCGTCGGTGATGCGCGAGGTGCGGGCGGCCAGCGACGAACTCCGCCACGACACGACGACCTGTCCGGAGTGTGGCCACGAGGTCGAACTCGACTGACGGGGCGGGCAGCTATCCCTCGTCCGGGTCGTCCCCGTCCCCGTCCCCGTCCTCGGGGGGCGTGAACAGCGACGGGTCGTCGTGGGTGAACGTCACGACGTTCTCCAGGTCCAGGGGCCGGAGGTGGGTACGCATCTCCCCGGCCCGCACCGCCCGCTCGATCATGGTCCGGCCCTGGTTGACGTCGTAGTACGCGGGGAAGAGGACCGCCACCTCCGTGTCGTGATCGAGGATGGCCACGACGAACAGGACGAGGCCCTGCCCCGTCGCCCGGTACACCTCCGACTCGTCGAACGCGAACTCCTCGACCTCGATCAGATGTTCGAGTTCCTCGAACTCGTCGTCGGGGACGAGCACGTCGAGCCCCCACCGTCCACCCCCTTCCCCGTCGGGCGAGGCGACGTCGCCCGGGTGGATCTCGAGGACTTGCCACCCCGCGTCCCGGTACTCCCGGGCGGTCGCTTCCATGTCTTCGAGGACGTCGTCCCACACGCCGAGGACGCGGCTGACCATGCCGAAGGTCTCCTTCTCCCCGGGGGGCATCTCGTCGAGCTCCTCGGGCGGTCCCTCCTCGTCGACCTCGTCGGCGGCGCCCTCGCCTTCGGGGTCCGTCCGGTCCTGTTCGTCCGGGGGCGACTGGTCCTCCGTCATAGGTAAGGCGAGAGCACCCGGGCTGTTAAGGACCGCGGTCGGCCTCGAGCGGCCGGATCCACCGGATCGCCGACGATCGTATCGGCCGCCGTTGATTCGAAACGATCGTTTGGAAAGCTATTTGGCTTCCCCGTTGCCATTGAGTGGCAGTGACAGACTTACTTTCGATCTCGGACCTGCACACGCGGTTCGACACCGACCGGGGCACCGTCCGCGCGGTCGAGGACGTGGACCTCACCGTCCGGGAAGGCGAGACGATCGGGCTGGTGGGCGAGTCCGGGTCGGGCAAGAGCGTTACCGCGCTGTCCACGATGGGGTTGATCGACGACCCCGGGTACATCCCCGAGGGCGAGGTGATCTTCCGCGACCCCGACATCGCCGACACGTTCGCCGACCGCTTCGACGACGCCGACATCGCGACCCAGTCACACGTCGATCGCGGCGTGGACCCGTCCGAACGGTTCGCCCAGTCGTCCCGGGGGTTCGTCGACACCGAGACGGGAGCGATCGACCTCACCCGGGCGCCGGAAGCCGCCATGCGGGAGATCCGCGGCGGGGAGATGAGCATGATCTTCCAGGACCCGATGACGTCGCTCAACCCGGCGATCACCGTCGGCGAACAGGTGGCGGAGAGCCTCCGACTCCACCGGTACGGCGACCGGAAGAAGGACACGTGGCTGAACGCGATCCGCGAGATCCTGCCCCGGATCGGCGGCGACGGGATGAGCGAGGAAGTGCTCGACGACACGATCGAGATGCTCCGGGAGGTCGGCATTCCCGAGGCCACCCAGCGGGTCGACGAGTACCCCCACGAGTTCTCGGGCGGGATGCGCCAGCGCGTGCTCATCGCCATCGCGCTGGCCTGCCGGCCCCAACTCCTCATCGCCGACGAGCCCACGACGGCGCTGGACGTGACGATCCAGGCCCAGATCCTCGACCTGATCGACGACCTCCAGGAGGAGTTCGGGATGTCCGTGCTGTTCATCACCCACGACCTGGGGGTCATCGCCGAGGTCTGTGACCGCGTCGCCGTGATGTACGCGGGCAACATCGTCGAGGTCGGCACCGTCGAGGAGATCTTCCACAACCCGAGCCATCCCTACACGTACGCGTTGCTCGAGTCGATCCCCCGCGAGGACCGGGACTACCTGAAGCCGATCACCGGCCAGGTCCCGGACCTCATCGACATGCACGACGGGTGTCACTTCGCCGACCGGTGTCCCTGGGAGGAGCCGGAGTGTACGGCGGGCGAGGTCCCGTACCTCGAGCACGGTCCGGGGGACGTCGACCACCGCTCGAAGTGCATCCTCGAGGACTTCGACACGGGCGTCTACGAGGAAACCCAGGAGGGGATCACCGCTGGCGAACACGAGATCGGCGAGAAGATGATGGAGGTCGGCGGCCTCAAGAAGTACTTCTCGCGGGCCGAGGGCTGGCTCGACGAGTGGCTCGCCGACGAGCCCCAGACGGTCAAGGCCGTCGACGACGTCTCCTTCGACATCCGCGAGGGGGAGACCCTCGGCCTGGTGGGCGAGTCCGGCTGTGGCAAGTCGACGACGGGCCGGACCATCCTCCGGTTGCTCGACCCGACCGACGGGACGGTCGTGTACGCGGGCGAGGACCTCGCGTCGCTGTCGGGACCGGCGCTCCGGCGCAAGCGCCGCGAGATGCAGATGATCTTCCAGGACCCCCTCTCGAGCCTCGACCCGCGGATGACCGTCGGCCAGACGCTGGCCGAACCGCTGAAGATCCACGGCCTGCCCGAGCCCGACCCGACCGTCGAACCGGTCGCGGACGTCACGAACGAAACCGACCGCGAGGTGTCCGTCGACCTCGACGACGACGTGGACGTGCTCGTGGACGCCGAGGAAGGGATCGCGCGCGTGCCGGTGACGGTTCGCCGGGACGCCGACGACGATGGATCGATCGAGGTCGACCTCCCCAACGGTCTCGAGGCGTCCGTGACGGAACGGGACGCTGCGGTCGAGGTTTCCGTCTCGGTCGGCTGGCCGCGCGACCGCATCCGCCGGAAGCGGATCTTCGACCTCATCGACGCCGTCGGCCTCTCGCGGGAACAGATCGACCGCTATCCCCACGAGATGTCCGGCGGCCAGCGCCAGCGGGTCGGCATCGCCCGGGCGCTCGCGGTCGACCCGGACTTCATCGTCGCCGACGAGCCGGTGAGCGCGCTGGACGTCTCGGTGCAGGCCCAGATCCTCAACCTCATGGAGGAGCTCCAGGAGGAGTTCGGGCTGACGTACCTGTTCATCGCCCACGACCTCTCGGTGGTCCGGCACGTCTCCGACCGCGTGGCGGTGATGTACCTGGGCAAGATCGTCGAGGTCGCCGAGACCGCGGAGCTGTTCGAGGACCCGAAACACCCCTACACCCGGGCCCTCCTGTCGGCGATCCCGGTGGCCGATCCGCTCGTCGAGGCGGACCGGATCCTCCTCAAGGGCGACGTGCCGAGCCCGATCGATCCGCCGAGCGGGTGCCGGTTCCACACCCGGTGCCCGCAGATCATTCCGCCCGACGACGTCGACGTCGAGCAGGAGGTCTACCGGGAGATCATGGACCTCCGGGAACGCGTCGAGGACGAGGCGATCGACCTCGAGGCCCACCGGGAAGACCTCGCCGAAGCGAGCGAGGTCGAGGCGGTGGCGGACGGCGGCGTCCGGAACGAGGACCTCGTCGAGGCGCTCGTGGCCGAGTTCTTCGAGACCGAACCCTCCGGGGCCAACCGTTCCGTCGTCCGTGAGGCGCTCGAACTCGTGGTCGCGGAGGAGTGGGAACGGGCCGCCGAGACCCTTCGTGACCGCTTCGAAAGCGTTTGCGAGCGCAACCCCCCCGTCCTGCAGGACACGGCACATCCGGCGTCCTGTCATCTGTTCGAGCAGCCCTGACCGCACGTCCGGGTTCGGTTCCCCGGCGACCTCTGCCCTTCTGTTGCACAGCAAAACGTACGACAAATTACACAATAGTTAAATGCACAGGTTGTTACCACACGGCTATGGCAGACGATCCCAACGAGGTCGATCGGCGTAACTTCCTGAAGATCGCGGGCACGACGGCGGCGGTCGCGACCACATCGCTCGCCGGGTGTACCGGCGACGGCGGCGGTGACGGCGAGGACACGACGACCGAACCCAGCGACGGCGACGGTATGGACGGCGACGACGGCGACGACGGGGAGGACGGCGACGGGGACGACATGGACGGCGATGATGGTGGGACCGGGAGCATCACCTACGGTCGCGGGAACGACTCGGGGACGCTGGACCCGCAGGCGACGTCCTCCGGCGAGGACGCCAAGGTGATCCAGCAGGTCTACGATCAGGTGATCCAGTTCGAACCCGGGAAGACCACGCTCCAGGCCGGCCTGGCGAAGGAGTTCTCGCTCGAGGGGACGAGCGTCAAGCTGACGCTCCGCGAAGGGGCGATGTTCCACAACGGCGAGGAGTTCACCTCGGCCGACTTCGAGGCGACCTATCGTCGGTTCCTCGACGAGGAGTACGAGAACTTCGTGGGCACGGAGACCCGGTCGTACTACGGCCCGTACCTGCTGTCGGTCGTGGAGGAAGTCAACACGCCCGGTGACTACGAGGTCGAACTGGCCCTGAAGTCAAAACACGCCCCGATGCTCCGCAACCTGGCCGTGTTCGCGTTCGGGATGATCTCGAAGGCGGCCATCGAGGGCGACACGCAACTCCGGGAGGAACCCGTCGGAACCGGCCCGTTCGCGTTCGAGAGCTGGAGCCAGGCCAACGGCCTGATCCGGCTCAGCCGGTACGCCGATCACTGGGGCACGAAGGCCAACGTCAACGAAGTCGTGTTCTCGGCCATTCCCAAGAACTCCTCGCGGGCGCAGGCCCTGCAGGCCGGCGACGTCGACATCATCGACGGGATGGACGCCCAGACGAGCACCACCGTCGACAACGCCGGCAACGCGGAACTGATCACCACGCCCGGGATCAACGTCGGCTACCTGGCGATGAACATGGCCCGACGCGAGGAGTTCCGGGACCGGCGGGTCAGGCGGGCGTTCAACTACGCGGTGGACACGGAGGCCCTCGTCAACAGCATCTACAGCGGCCTGGCCGTCCAGGCGAGCCAACCGGTCCCGGAGAACATGACCGGATACAACGACAGCGTCGATCCGTACCCGTACGACCCGGATCAGGCCCAGACGCTGCTCGAAGAGGCGGGCTACGGCGACGGGTTCGAGGTCGAGTTGGCCACCTTCCGCAACCCGCGGACCTACAACCCCTCGCCCTCGTCGGCCGCCCAGCTGGTGAAGTCCAACCTCGAGGACATCGGGCTGACCGTGACGATCAACACCCAGGAGTTCAACGCGTTCCTCGAGTACACCAATTCGGGCAAGCACGACGCCTGCTTCCTGGGCTGGATGACGGACAACGCGGACCCGGACAACTTCTTCAACGCCCTGCTCACGCCCGGGGTCGCCGTCGAGAACATCCCCGAGGGGCAGGACTGGGTCAGCTTCGACGCCGAGAACTTCAACACGCTGAACTCCGCCGCGTGGGCGAACCGCGAGTACACTGAACTGGTGATGGAGGCCCAGACGACGTACGACGAGGAAACCCGCCGCCAGAAGTACGAGCAGGCGTCCAAGATCGCCCACGACGAGGCGCCGTGGGTGTTCCTCGACCACGCCAAGGAGCTGCGCGGCGTCCACAACCGCGTGAGTGGGTTCGTCATCGCGCCGATCAGCGGTCCGTACCTCAACCTGGTCTCCGTGTAGTAGACGACCACGGCCGGACCCCCGATTCGCGCTCGCCGGGCTCGCTCGAGGGCTCGTTAGGTTGTATTCTGCGCGACGTCACGTGGAGATAACGGCCGAAGGCGTCGGGGTTTCCGTCGACAAATCGGGGCATTTTAAGTTCGGGTACTCCGTCAATGGGTGACAATGGTCTCGGGTCGATTTGTACTCAAGCGAGTGTTGTTACTGGTCCCGGTACTGCTCGGGGTTGCGACGTTCGTGTTCGCAATGTTGCACCTGTCGCCCGGCGACCCGGCACGTCTCATCGCCGGGCGTCGGGCTCCGGAATCGTTCGTCCAGCAAGTTCGGGTCGAACTCGGGCTCGATCGCCCGATGTACGTCCAGTACTTCGACTTCCTGACGGACGTGGCCCAACTCGAATTCGGGAAGTCCTACCAGGTCCAGCAGGGCGAGGCGGTAAAGGACATCCTTATCAACCGGTTCCCGGTGACGCTGGAACTGGCGATTCTCGGGCAGATCGCCGGCATCCTGTTCGGCATTCCCTTGGGGATCATCTCCGCGGTCAAGCAGGACTCGTGGACCGACCACCTGACGCGGGTCGGCGCGCTGACGGGCATCAGCGTCCCGATCTTCTGGAGCGGTCCGCTGCTCATCATGCTGTTCGGCGTGTACCTGAACTGGTTCCCGACGTTCGGACGCATCGGGACGCAGTACGACGTGCCGTGGGTGACGAACATGGTGATCCTCGACACGGCGATGTATCTCGAACTGGACGCGTTCATCTCGGCGGTCAAGCACATGTTGTTGCCGACCCTGACGATCGGCATCTACTCGATGGCGCTGATCTCCAGGATGATGCGCTCGTCCCTGGTCGAGGTGATCCGCCAGGACTACATGCGGACCGCCCGCGCGAAGGGCCAGGGGTCCCGGATCACGATCATGAAACACGGCCTCCGGAACGCCTTCATTCCGGTCATCACCGTCATCGGCATCCAGTTCGGGACGCTCCTCGGGGGCGCCATCCTGACGGAAACCGTCTTCACCATCAACGGCATCGGGACCCTCGTCGTCGAGGCGATCAACAGCAGCGACTATCCCGTCGTCCAGGGGACCGTGTTGCTGTTCGCGCTCCTGTTCACCCTGGTCAACCTGGGCGTGGACATCACCTACTCGTACCTGGACCCGAGGATCGAACAATGATCGACACGTCCGCACCCGACCCGCGTCGCGCCGTTCCGTCGAACCGACAGGCCCGTGACTACCGGGGGTGGCCGGCATGAGCGGGGAGACCGCGACCGACGTCGAGGCGACGACCGAAAGCCGCAGCCTGTTCGACCGGATCAGGTCCTCGCCGTTCCTCAGCGACCTGTTCTCGAACCGGCTGGCGATCTTCGGCATCGCGATCATCGTCGTCATGCTCGCCATCGCGCTGTACTCGCGCTTTTTCATGAGCGAGGCGGCGCTCACCTCGTCGAAGCTGTCGGCCCGTCCGACGAAGCGGTTCCTCTCGCCCCGGCCCGCCTTCCCCTTCGGAACCGACCTCCAGGCCCGAGACATCTTCAAGCGAGTCCTGTACGGCGCCTGGTACGCCATGAAGTTCGGGACGATCACGGTGGGAATCTCGACCTTCCTGGGGGTCAGCCTCGGGACGCTCGCCGCCTACTACAGCGACCTCGTCGACAACGTCATCATGCGGACGATGGACGTCCTCCTGTCGTTCCCGTCGCTGCTCCTGGCGCTCGCGCTGGTGGCCGTCCTCCCCGAGGAGTGGGGCCTCTGGCGGGCGACCCTCGCGCTCATCCTGGTGTACACGCCGCGGTTCGCCCGCGTCGTCCGCGGGGCCGCGCTGAAGGTCCTCGAGGACGAGTACATCGAGGCCACCATCGCCATCGGGGCGAAGGACCCGCGCGTGTTGATCAGACACATCACGCCGAACACGCTGGCGCCCATCACGGTCCAGTCCACGCTCAACTTCGGGCTGGCGATCATCGACCTCGCGGCGCTGTCGTTCCTCGGGTTCGGCGCCGAACCCGGGACGCCGACCTGGGGCATGATGCTCTCGCAGGGCGTCGACAAGGGCCTGCTGTCCGGCTTCTGGTGGTGGTCCTTCTTCCCGGGGCTGTTCCTGGCCCTGACCGTCCTCGGGTTCAACCTCCTCGGGGACGGCATGCGGGACGCCCTGGACCCGCGGATGCGGGAGGCCGTCGACTGAGCCGATGCCGCCGGACCTCCGGTCGTACCTCGCCCCGCGGGCGCGACTCGTCGGCCGCGGCGTCCTCGTCGGCCTGGGCCTGGGAGCGCTCGCGGTCGTCGTGCTGTTCGCCTATTCGGGGGACGTGGGGTTCGCCAACCGCAAGGCCTTCGCCGTCGGCGCGCTCGTTTTCGGCCTCGCCCTGCTCGGGTGGTCGGGCTCGATCATGGCCGGCCGCGGGCTCGAGAACCTCCAGTACTACCTCGACACGGGGTCCAGCTGGACGGAGGAGGACTCCCGGCGAGCGATGGCCCAGGTCGGTGGCGCCGGGTTCGGGTGGATGGTCGGGG
>Ga0207797_1000520_pt1 | contig 29809 bp, 29 predicted proteins | sample PRCRCaboRojoPR_6_FD_187275 | JGI IMG/M metagenome (GOLD analysis project Ga0207797, IMG submission 187275) | Marine sediment microbial community from Cabo Rojo, Puerto Rico - PR CR 10% Liquid 1 (SPAdes) | ecosystem: Environmental > Aquatic > Marine > Coastal > Sediment | place: Cabo Rojo, Puerto... | reverse complement strand
CGCCCGCCGATCGATCACTACCGGGAGCCATGCGAAACAGGTATCACGCTCGGTAGCAGGTACGCCGAAAATCCCCTGGAACTAGAAATTCCAATATATATCGGCGCCATGTCCTTCGGGGCGATATCGAAAAGCGCAAAGATCGCTCTGGCAAGGGGAGCAAGGGAGGCCGGCAGCGCGGTCGATACGGGTGAAGGTGGAATGCTGCCGGAAGAAAGAGAGATATCCGATAAACTCATAGTGCAGTACGCTTCGGGCAGGTTTGGCGTCTCTGCCAATTACCTTCAGTCAGCAAACGCAATCGAACTTAAAATAGGTCAGGGGGCGAAGGCCGGTCAGGGGGGAATGCTCATGGGTGATAAAGTATCGAAAGAGATCTCTGAAATTCGCGGGACCCCCCAGAACACCGATCTTATCTCGCCGGCACGGCATATGGATATCGTCGGCCCGGAAGATTTAAAGATGAAGATTCGCCAGTTGAGGGAAATCGTGGACTGGCAGGTACCGATAATTGTAAAATTTGCCGCCGGACGAGTAGAAGAAGACGTGAAGATAGCGGCAAAAGCCGGAGCGGACGCAGTTCTGGTTGACGGAATGCAAGGAGGGACGGGAGCTGCGCCGAATCCTACCCTGGAAAATGCTGGAATACCGACTCTGGCCGCCACGGCTTCTGCCCATCGTGCCCTCGTCGATATCGGGCTGCGTGAGGAGGTAGATTTGATAATATCTGGCGGTATTACGAGCGGTTCTGACATCATAAAAGCACTGGCACTTGGTGCCAGCTCAGTTTCGTTATCCACGGCGGCACTCGTTGCCCTTGGCTGTCAGGTATGCGGACTATGCAATACAGGCAGGTGTCCTTACGGAATAACTACCCAGATTCCCGAACTGGAAGAACGGCTGGACGTTGATAAAAAGAGCAAAGCGGTGGAGAACCTACTTACCGTCTTCACGGAGGAGGCGGCAATGCTGGCCATGCTTGCGGGCAAAACCTCTCTATTTAGCATGGAAAAACAGGATCTCCGTGCCCTTACCATTGAAGCCGGAGAAATGACCGGAGTTCCGCTTGCCGGATCCCCTGCCTGATCCCTATTTAGGATTTCATTCCCTTGAGAAGATATTTCAACGGGTCAGCTGAACTTTTTCCCCGCAACGAGAGCCGGTATAAACATCCCGCCGAGCCAGAGTACGATCATCGGTCCGGGCGGGGTATCGAAAATTAGTGAACTGAAGATACCAAGGAAGGACCCGATTAGACCAATTAAAACTGCCAGCGCCATAGTAGTACTCAATTTTTTGCTGAACAATCCTGAAATGGTCGGAGGTATGGTTAGCATGGCAATTACCAGGATCACCCCGACTACTTTGATAAGGATTACTACGGTAAGTGCAATAAGCGAGAACAACAGCAGATTTAACCCCGTCGCGTTTAAACCGGAAATACGAGCGAACTCCTCGTCAAAGGTAAGTATCTGAAAATCGCGGTAGAAACTTAATACTATTAACAGTATTCCGAGTGAAAGTCCGGCAAAAACGTAAAGATCAAATTTCTCGATTAAGAGAATATTCCCGAAAAGTATACTGGTAGGGTCCTGAACGGTGATGCTGGACTTATCTACCAGGTTTAAGAAGAGAATACCGGTTGCCATTCCGATGACCCAGAGTACCCCTACTGTCGAGTCCCGGCGAACGCGTTTCTGGACGAAATCGGAACTAAATATCGCACCGGAGGCAAGAGCGAAAACCAGCGCTCCGATAATTGGATCCATCCAGCCCCAGTCGAGCTTGTCCTGCAGGAGATAGGCAAGGCCGATCCCACCAAAGGTGATATGAGCAATTCCGCCGCTCATTACTACAACGCGGTTTACAACGACGTAAGTTCCGATGATCCCGCCCACTATACTCGCAAGAAAACCTGCAAACAGCATTCTCTGGACAAACGGGTAAGACAGGAGTTCAATCAGTTCCTGAATCATCCGCGACCCCCCCCAGAACTTTCCCGGTGTTCGCCGAGAACCCGGTGTGGTATCTCTTCTCCCGCATGAGTTATTAGTTCTACCGGACACTGGTAGGCATCTTCCAGCATATCGCGTTCCAGATAAGGCTCGTCACTGGAATATAATTCGCCGCTCAGGCAGGCGACCTTGGTAATGTAAGTCGACATGACGCCAATATCGTGGGTTACGACTACAATTGCCATATCTTCGTTTAGCTCTTTCAGGAGAGAATAAATACCGGTTTCCAGTTTTCGATCGACGCTGGCCGTTGGTTCGTCCAGTAAAAGTAAATCCGGAGTTGATACGAGCGCTCTGGCGATAAAAACCCTCTGTTTCTGACCACCAGAGAGCTCGCTAATCGGTTCGTCTTCGTAGTCAAGCATACCTACGTCTTCCAGAACTTCTCCGGTCCTTTCCACGTCGCGCCTGGAATACTTCTCGTAGAACTTCTTCTCACCCCTGCGCCCCATCTGGACTACTTCCCGAACGGTTATCGGGTATTCTTCGTCAAAGGTAGCGTACTGTGGCACGTAACCCATTCTGCCACGGGCTTCTTTCGGTTTCTTTCCGAAGACGCGGACGGTTCCATCCATGGGCTCGATAAGCCCCAGAACTACCTTTAGCAGGGTGGTTTTGCCTCCTCCGTTTGGACCAATTATCCCCACAAAATCCCCCTGCTCGACGGTGAGATCGACGTCTCTGATTACTGGATTCCCGGAATAACCTGCAGCCAGACCCTCGGTTATTACGGGTATCTCTTTTCTTGCCATCAAACCACCCCTTAACGACTGGAGCCAAAACCAATAAGGACAAAAAAGCAGTCTAGGACAATTAAGACTCCCTGTAACCGTTCGAAATAGCCTGAGCCAGTTCGAGTAGTTCGTCCAATATGTTCCTCTCCAGTGGATTTATCTCTGCTACCGACCCACCAAATGTACTGGCAACCATCTGCGCCGTAGAGGGGCTAAACTGGGCCGAAGCAATAATCGTCCGTATCCCGCGGTCCCTCGCAAACACAGCTATTTCCCGTACTCTTCCTGGACCTGGCTTGTCACCCCTTTCCTGAACCGCGACCTGGTGCAACTTGAACTCGTCACCGAAGTAGCCCCATGCGGGATGATAAACGATGAAACTTCTACCCGCAAAACCGCCGAGGATCATTTCCAGCTCGTGCCTGGCTGTCGATATTTTTTCCAGCAACGAATTATATTTCTTCTCGTAATACTTCTTACCGGAGGGGTCGAGACGAGATAAACCTTGAAAAACGTTCTCCGCCATCTTCTTTAAGTTCGCCGGTGATAGCCAAATATGGTTGTCCACCGCCTTAGTTTCCCCACCCGAACCATTTGCTGCCGGTTCGCCGTAATGTTCGTCCAGCGCCTTCAGTTCTACGCTTTGAGACGTATCGATTACGATCATTTTCTGGTTTTCCTCACGAAATACCGGAAGGTTGTTTTCTTCGAACGGCAAAGGGGTTCCAACCCGAAAATAAACCTCGGCTTTTCTAATATTTTTCAGCTCCCCAGGGGTCAGGGAAGAAGAGTGAGGGCTGCCGTCCTCGGGAACCATCGAAGTTACCTCTGCCCTTTTTCCGGCAATCGATTCGACCAGAAAAGCCTGCGGGGGGATCGTAACTATCACGTTTAATCGGTCCGTAGAGGCCCGTAGCGAAATTTCCGAGCTAATCGAGGGGAGAAGAAGTGAAAAAAGGAAGATCAGTATTAAAAATGAGACTAACTTGCGCACTTCTGCATCGCCTCCAGCTATTTCGTATAATTTCTCCTCAAGTAGTTACCTGCGATTCTTGATTCATCAGGATTTCCACCAATATTGATGCCTGATCTTTAAAAGGGGTTTTCCGGTTGTTGTATTTGAACTCAATTTCTTTCAAATAGTAGCTCCAGTTTTCCCGCCTTATTCCCTGGTATACCTGCATATGGGACTTGGTAAAATTCCATAGTCCTTCAAGCTGGGTCGAGGTCGAACCATCAACGTATTCCCCTTTGCCGTGAAACAGACAGCCAAAACCTACCGGGGTGGCGCCGGAAAGAGGGTTGCTTGCTATAGCAAGACCCCTCCCTGCGCCGTCGAGGACTTTCTTCGGTTCTTTTAGTAACTTCAGGTAAAGTTGGTCTTCGAGTTCGTAGACGGCGTAAATGGGGTGATTTTTCCCCTCGTTTCCTCCTAAAAAGTCGAGGATCTCCTGACTTAGTTTTATCTTCCCTTCTTGATCCTCGGGATTCCTGTCACGTCTATCCGGGTGATTTGAAAAAAGCTTCTCGTCCGAGTGATTCTGCAGCCCCTGTCGCAGAGTCCTGTAAATTCGCAAAATCTTCTGGTGGTTATTTGCTTGCAGCAATTTCCGTGTTTTGGCGGTGGAATGATCCAGCACGAACGACCATATGACCTCGTACCAGAAACGTAAACTTAGCTTGGTGCTTTCCAGATACGTGTTATGAGTTAGAGAACTCCGTTTCCAGCAATCCTTGCACCGCAACCTCTTCTTGTCCTCGTCTATGAAATAGACGTTTCGCGAATTACAGAAGTCGCATCTTTCTACCTCGTATTTCGCTTCGAAGAAAAGATTTCTGATGTGTTCATCGGTAAATCTCGCCGAATATACGGGTTCAAATTCCATAGCAATCGTAAGTATAGTTCTCGTACTTTTACCTTACAAGGGGTCAGTATAATAGGTTATCCCTGGTTGACGAAGTCAAGCAGCGTAGATTATCCAGACGGCTTTTCCTACCGGTTTCCGCATTACCAAAGAAAATAAAGAATGTAACGGCACCCAAAAAAATTTTCAGCAAAAATCCAGGGGTTCGATGGAAATATCGCTCCGGGTAAACTACCCGGGAATAAAGAGGCTAGGGAAGAAATTTTCGAAGACCATCCAGTAGTCGTCAGCATTGCCTACGACGAAGGGGAACTGACCGGCGCCCCAAACCCCAGTACAGCCGGACACCTGATCGTCGTTCGGGGATTTGAGCAAAGAAATGAACGGGAGTACGTAATTGTTAACGACCCGGCAGCCAGAAAAGACCATCTTGTTAAAAGAGCATACAAGCTGGAGCAATCTTTCGCGGCCTGGCGGGGGATTGGTTACGTGATACATCCCCGAGAATAAATATAGCCTGCCGATCAGTCTCCTCTATCAGAGGAAGCGTAACAGGGCAAAACCGGTTAAAATCCCCTGGCCGTTATCTGGAAAGCTTCATAAGCTGGCCGAAGCGTTCTTTCACAGACACGTGTATTATTAAAAGGTATGAACTTATAATCTTATCGGTGCAACAAAATGTCAGTCTCGAAAAAGGAATTGACTGATTTCCTATCCGAGAAGTCAAAAAAGCAAGGAGAATACGTCTCCGCCGAAGTAGCGCTTTATCCGACGGAGAGGGTTTTCTGGTTTGATTCAGGCTACCTGGATACCGACGATCTGGGGAGAAAGTTCCTTAAAGTTGAGGGTAGGCTCATCTATCACGGTCTTAGTATAGAGGGAAAAGAAAAATACCTAATGAGGGGCAGGCTTGGTAGTTTCCAGTTAGAAAAAGAGGGAGGAAGGTTGCTGGTGACGGATTATTTCACCCCGAGACCCGGATCACTCTGATAAACTCGAACTGATTTTTTCAGTCTGTTTATACAGGTTTAAAAAGTTCACAACAACCGGGATCAAACATGTGTATTTTCGACGGTGACTATTTGAGCGATGAACAAATCTGGTCAAGAATAGAGAAGCTCGAGAAAGAAGAGGAAAAAGTCAGAAGAAAACTTGCCCAGCCAGAAGTAAGCACCGAGCCGAGCAAACTGGAGAATCTTTCGAAGAAACTGGACCTGCTGGAAGAGATATCGAAACTCGCTCGCCGGTTGAGAAATTGCCTGGAAGATCTAGTGGTGGCGGAAGAACTCGAAGATGGGAATGGTGGGGAAGAAGCTGAACGGCTGGTCCAGGACTACCGGAAAAAACGGGATGAATTGAGCGAAGCTCTTTTTCAGCTTTTACTGAAAAACGGGTATCTACCGGAGGAAGGGGAGGACGAACTGGATATAAAGATTTTACAGTTTATCCAGAAGGTCGGTCCAGAGTACCCCTGGGGACTGGCAAAAAACCAGAATCTCGACATCAAAGAAGCTCGCGAAAGACTTGAAATATTGCTAGAAAAAGGGTTTCTTGAGCGTGTAGAGGGGACTATGCTGGAAAGCTACCATCGACAGGAAGGCTGGGACAAACACATGAACCACACTTATTACAGGCTTTCCCGAAAAGGTGAGCACTATCTGCGAGATCTAAGAAGAAACTCGTGAAATGCTCCGCTTGTTCCCTGGCTCAGAGAAAGTGATCGGGTCAGTCTACTGTTCCACTTAATGCCCTGGGTGTTTCCAGAAATCGGCGGCGCAGCCGACGAAATTGTCGGACTTTTTCGCCAGGCTTTTCAACCAGCGAACGCCACGCTGGGAACGCAGGTTATGATGATCCAGCAATAACTTCGGCACCTACCGACTCAGCTCCCGCGCACGTTCCCAGGCATTTTCCGCGTATTCCGCAAATAAACAAGTTAACGACACCAAACCCAATCGGCGTCGAATTCTTGCCAAGAAATCTGAATTTATGTAAGATACTTGGAAAGAAGGAGGCAAAGTATGAAAAACGTATGGTTACTTTTACTGGTGGCAGGTTTGGTTGCTGGGTTTGCCTTAGTGGGGTTCAACTACTACAACAGCTCTTCCCTATCGTCGGGAACTCAAAACGCCCCTGAAATTAAGCCTTCCCAGAATGACAATACCTCGGCCAAAATAAACGGAAAGCAGGAAGAAGCAATCCCTCTAAGACCGGAAGAAGGACCGGATGCTATTGCTGAAATAAAAAATATTGACTTCAAAGTGGACGTCAGGTCGGACGGTGAAAAATATGTTACCAGGTTCCGGGTCAGAAATCCCGGTTCGGAGAGCGAAGATATCAGGATTGATACTGAGAGAGACGATGGTGCCGAAATGACTATTATCCTGCGCGGCAGCACGGATGAAGGATGGGTCAAGGACTATTCCTCGAATAACTGGACGCATTTCACGGGAATAGCATTTACCCAGTGGTGGAGAACGAGATCGGATCGCTACCTGGCGTACAAAATAGGTAGCTGGAAAGAAATGGAGGGAAGGGAGTTCACCGTCGAAAACGAAGAAGGCAGTGGAAGAGTCTACGATATAAAAATTGTTCGAAAAATTCCTAATTCCGTCTTTACGCCGGATTAGCCTTTGCCAAACTCAATAATTTACCGGTAAGTTCCGGTAGAATTCCTCCGGTTTTAGCCCTTCGAAGTAATTCTTGCTGTTAAGAAAGTTCCTCATGTCAAGACAGAGATGACATTTGGAGTAATATCCCGAAACGGGTTCTTGATATCCATAATCTCGTGTCAGGTCGTAAAACCCGGCAAAATTACCTTCAGCAATGTACGATAGAATCGGATATTCCTCCGGATCCAGACCTTGCTTGAGAAGTCTATCCAGATCAGTGATATCTCCGAGAGATAGCCCTCCGCAGTAACCGGGCACGTAATTACCGTAGTTATCGACGTGATTGTGCCATTCTCGGAGGAAAGGCGGGCGACAGGGCTGGTCAAACCACGACTCCGCCGGTCGAGTATGCAATCCGGAGATGTCGTACTCTGGTACCTCATAAGGGGCCCGGCCCGACAAAAAGAACTCCGCCCTCTGGCTCAAATTATTTCTCCTGTCTTCGAGATATTCTTCCAGGTCAAGCGTTCCCTGGATCCCCATTCTTTCAAACTCACGGAGATACTCTTTCTGGTAGACGATGGCATTTCCCCCGAAGACTTCCCGGCCCAATCTGACGGCACGTTTCGTGTTCTCGAACGGAATATACTCCAGGTAAAAAGGGTTAACCGAGATCATGATTCCGTCTAGCCCGGCCTGGCGCAATTTCTTCAGTTTTCTCCCGGTTTCCCCTTCCTCCTTTGCCCAGAAGGAATTGGTTTCAACGAAAATAGACGGTATGTCTTTCTCGTCTGCCAACCGGGTAGCCTGCAACAATTTCTCGAAATGCAGGAAGGGTTCTCCACCCGTTAAGTGCAAACCGTGGTTTAGTCCGATGGACTCCGGCCCCGCCGGCGCCGGTATTATATGTTCCGATAAGACTGAAAGGGTCCGCTCAAGCTGAGAAGTTGAAATTAAGTCGCTCTCCCATTCCGGACTACATGCGTACATGCAGTGGGCACATCGGGCATTACACTTATAGCTTAGAATTAAGCCGACCGATTTTGGCTCCGGTACGGATATCCTATTCATACCGGCTTAATTTTAACCAAAAGCAACTCGAAGGCGCAAATTGTTCCGGTATTCCCGAAAATAGGGCTTGAAACAGGCGGCACGATAGATATAATGCAGGTGATGAAGCCCATATCACGTTCAATGGAGGTAAACGATGAGTGCCAGAGCTGATGGAGAAGCCGAAAGCGATACGGAGTCAACGCAGGAACAGATGAACGAAGAGGATGATAAACCGCCGGATTCGAATATACCTTCAGTCAAGGACGAACCCGCAGGGCTGACCGTCGAGGGAGACTGGGACGAAATTACAAATTTCTGCGAGCAATTCAACTACACCCTCGAAAAAGAATCACGCCGCCAGGACCTCTCCACCCGAGACCTGGAAAACTGGAAGGACTGGCAGCCGGACGAGGAGCAGGATCAGGAGGAAGTACGCAAAAAGAGCGCGACACACGCCGCTTTCCAGCCGGAGGGCTCGCCGGAAGAGAACCTGGAAAAATCGGCGTCTCACCTGGACTCTTCGCGCAAAAACCTCCAGAACGGGAAGAATAAAAAGGCACTGGAAGACCTGCTTTCTGCTACCATTAGAGGTCTAAAGGGCGTATTGACTCACTGCGGCAAGGCCCTGGGGAAGCTCGAACACCTTATCTATCGTCACGTAATAACGAAGACAAATTCTTCCTACTTCGACAGCGAACTGGTCTCGGCGAACCTCGAGGACGGCGGTAATTTCGTCGACGAGGAAGAATACAGAATCCAGGTTAAAATACACGACGTTGACCTGAGAGAAAAGGTCTCAAATGAGCTTCGGGATTAGGGCAGCCCGGGAACTCAATAAATAATGATTTTAATCCCGGTGGCCTTTTTCTCTGCGCTCTTCATGGCCTGGACCGTCGGGGCCGACAGCGCTTCACCTTCCTTTGGGCCCGTCGTCTCTTCTCGCGCGATGGGGATTCTCCGCAGCACCCTGGTCGTCGGCATCAGCGCTTTTCTCGGCGCTTTCTTCCAGGGCGAGCGTGTTACCAATACCTTGAGCAGCGGTTTCGTCGACGGGGTAAGCCCGGGGCCGGTTCAGGCGGTCCTCATCCTGCTCGTATCGGCGACCATGATAGCACTAGGGGTCTGGCGCCATCTTCCTATCCCAACTGCTTATACCCTGGTTGGCGCAACGATAGGGGCAGGTTTGGGTATGGGAGGGACACTTGACGTCCCGCAGGTTTCCACGGTCTTTGCTTACTGGCTGGCGCTGCCGCTAATCTCCGGCTTAATCGGGTACTCCGTCTCGCTTTTTCTCCGCTCATTTGTCCCGAAAAACAATGATTCCAAACGCTATCTCAGACCCATACTGATCGGAGTCGCAATCTACACAGCTTTTACCGCGGGGGCGACTCAGGTGGGTCTGGCCGTCGGCCCGCTCGTCAACGCCGTCAATTTTCCCCTGAGATGGTTGCTGGCTCTCGGCGGATTAGGTATCATCCTCGGTGCCTGGACGGGTTCGCCAAAGATAATCCACGCCGTGGCCCGTGATTACGCGGACCTCGGTCTGAGAAGGTCGATAGCCGCCCTGGTGGGTACGAGCCTGCTGGCCCAGGGTGCTTCGCTCATCGGGATCCCGATTTCCTTTAACGCCGCAATCCTCGGGGCAGTTGTCGGAAGTGGGCTGGTCGCGGAAGAGGCGGAGATCGGCACAGAAAAGATCAGGAGCACCGCCGCTAGCTGGGTTCTGACCTTTGCCACTTCCTTTGGGTTAGTGTTTTCGCTGCAGTACTTCCTCCTTTAAGTTTCATTCAAGTTTTTCCCTTCCCCTCTGCGTTATTTTTTCTGAAACCCGGCCCCTGATTCCTCCTCGAGTTGAGTTTAATCATTTTTCGGGTTGATCTTGATCATGGAAGCCGTATCCACGGATTGATATTATCTAGAAAAGAAATTTAGATATCAATTAGCCCATGGACAATAGGTGATCATAAAAAGTGAGAAAGGAGATAAGGTTCGGAGGTTTTGGGGGCCAGGGAATAATTTCGGCCGGAAATATTACGGGAAAAGCAGCCTCGATATTCGAAGACAAAAACGCAGTATTGATTCAATCCTACGGGCCGGAAGCCAGGGGGGGCGCCTGCAGCGCTGACGTTGTAATAGAGGACGAAAAAATAGATTACCCGCAGATTACGGTCCCGGAAGTACTGGTTCTCATGTCCCAGGAAGCATACGAGAAGTACAGCGGAGAAATCCAGGACGGGGGGATAATGCTGCTGGAAGAGGACCTGGTGGAGGAAGTAGAACCACCAGAGGGTGTGCGGCAATACACGATCCCCGCTACGAAAATTGCGGAGGATCTGGGACACAAGATAGTTGCCAACGTGGTAATGCTCGGCGTCCTGGTCGCAGTAACTTCCGTATTGGATCCGGAGAAGATGCGAGAAGCCATTCTTTCTTCCGTTCCCGAAGGCACGGAAGACTTAAACGAGAAAGCTTATGAAAGCGGACTGGATTACGGAAAGAAAATCGCTGAGGAAAAAATGACGGCTACCGGATAAAACCGGGGGGATAATATGGCAAGCAAGCCGAGAATCGGAGTTTTCATCTGCCATTGTGGCGAGAATATTGCCGGCACTGTCGACGTTTCCGGGCTGGCGGAAGAAATCATAGAGTACGACGACGTTACTTTTAGCACTGATTACGAGTACATGTGCTCCGATCCCGGTCAAAACAAGATCAAGGAAGCGGTGGAAGAAGAGGATCTGACCGGCGTGGTGGTTGCTGCCTGCTCGCCCTCGATGCACGAAGAGACTTTTCGGAACGTCGTGGAGGACGTCGGATTAAACCGGTATCAGTGCGAAATTGCAAACATCAGAGAACAGTGCTCCTGGGTTCACGGGGAGGACGGAGGACGACCGACCGAAAAAGCGTTGAAAATAATCAAGAGCACCGTCGAAAAGGTCAAGCGAAACCTGCCAATGGAAACGGTAGAGCGGGAGCATTCGGACAAGTGTTTGGTGATAGGCGGTGGGGTCGCCGGAATTCAGGCAGCTCTTGACGTTGCGGAAGCGGGAAACGAAGTTATTCTGGTAGAAAAGGAGCCGACCATCGGCGGCCATATGGCTCAGTTATCAGAAACCTTCCCAACCCTTGACTGTTCGCAATGCATATTGACGCCCAAGATGGTCGAATTAAACCAGCATCCGAATATCGAATTGATGGCTTACAGCGAAGTAAGAAACGTATCCGGTTACGTCGGAAATTACGAAGTTCAAATTGAACGGAAGCCGACATACGTCGATCCGGACGCCTGTAATCTGTGCGGTGACTGCGAGGACGTCTGCCCGGTAGAAGTTCGGGACGAATTTAACCAGGGGCTTACCGCTCGCAAGGCAATCAATATACCTTTTTCTCAGGCGATTCCCTCGTCCTATACCCTGGACACGGATGCCTGCCTTGGCTTGAACCCGCTTCGCTGCAGCGAGTGTGCAGACGCCTGTGACGCGGACGCTATAGATTTCGACGAGAGCTCAGAGTTCGTCGAAGAGGAATTTGGGGCGATCATCGTCGCCACGGGATACGATCTCTATCCGAAGGAAAAAATGGGCGAATACGGCTACGGTGAATACGAAGACGTGATAGATGGGCTGCAGTTCGAGAGGTTGCTCTCCGCGACCGGCCCCACCGGGGGCGAGGTCAGACGACCCTCCGACGGCAAAGTACCGGAAAACGTAGTATTTGTCCAGTGCTCGGGTTCCAGGGACCCGGAAAACCACAATTCTTATTGCTCAAAGATCTGCTGCATGTATACGGCAAAGCACGCCAAGCTCTACAAGGAGAACGTGCCGGACGGAAATGCTTACGTGTTTTATATTGATATCCGCGCCGGAGGCAAGGACTACGAGGAATTCATTCAGGAGGTGCGGGAGGAAGACAGGGTGCTCTACCTCAAGGGAAAGGTCTCAAGGCTGAAAGAAATAGACGGCAAACTCCGCGTCTGGGGACTGGACGAGATTTCCGGAGAACGCGTGGAAATCGATGCCGACCTGGTGGTCCTCGCCCAGTCGATCGTACCCTCCGAGGCAGCTGAGGAGACCAGCAGAGACCTCAACCTTAACCTTGGCCCCAACGGATTTTACAAAGAGGCCCACCCAAAGCTAAGACCGGTGGAGAGCCTGACCGGTGGAGTATTTTTCGCCGGGGCGGGGCAGGGTCCAAAAGATATTCCGGATTCCGTATCACAGGGAAGCGGAGCAGCCGCTAAAGCAATAGAGCTGTTGGCAAAACCGACAATTTCCCACGATCCTCAGGTCGTCGAGATCGACGAGGACCTGTGTAGCGGTTGTGGGCTCTGCGTCGGACAGTGTCCCTACGACGCGCTGGAAGTCAACGCACGCGGCGTGGCTGAAGTAAACGAGATACTCTGTGAGGGCTGCGGAACCTGTGCTTCCGGGTGCCCGACGAATGCGCTGAGCTTGAAAAACCTGACGGACGAACAGCTAACGGAAATGATTAAAGCAAGCCTGGGTGATTGAGATGGATTTCGAGCCGAAACTGGTCGGTTTTTTGTGTAAGTGGTGTTCTTCGGCAGGGGCGGACCTGGCCGGAGTAAGCCGGAAAAAATATCCTCCCAACTTGATCCCAATAACTGTCAATTGTTCGGGTAGACTGGACGTCAGCTACGTGGTCAAAGCTTTTAATGACGGTGCCGACGGAGTTCTGATAAGCGGCTGTCATCCCGGAGATTGTCACTACACCAGCGGAAATTATAAAGCCTGGAGGCGAGTGGCCCTGTTAAAACATGTCCTGGAAGAGTTTGGCCTTAACCCTGACAGGGTAAGGCTGGAATGGATTTCGGCAACGGAAGGCGAAAAATTTGCCCGCACCGTAGAAGATTTCACGGCCGAAATAAAGCAACTGGGACCCGGGCCTTTCAGTAATGCAAAAGAACGAAAATAAGTTAAAAGTTGGAGCGTACTGGGCCGGATCCTGTGGTGGTTGCGATGTCGCCCTGTTGGGTCTGCATGAAAGGATACTTGACCTCCTGAAAAATGCGGAAATTGCTTTCTGGCCGGCGGCAACTGATTTCAAATACGATGACCTGAAGGGGTACAGGAGAGACGAACTGGACCTTACTTTTTTCAACGGAGCCATCAGAACTTCGGAGAACGAAAAGATAGCCAGGGTACTCCGTGAAAAATCAGACATACTGGTTGCTTACGGGTCCTGTGCTCACCAGGGAGGAATTCCTGGGCTGGCCAATATGAGTAACAGGGAAGAGGTTTTCGACACCGTCTATCACCAGAACCCGACTACGGTGAACCCGGAAAAATCGAACCCGCAGGAACGGTCGGAGTTCGACGGGAGTGAGCTCGAGTTGCCAGGATTTCGAGAGGCGGTAAGTAGCCTCGACCGGGTAGTGGAAGTTGATTATACGGTTCCCGGCTGTCCGCCTCCGCCCGAGCTGACGCAGGATTTCCTAGATCTTCTCCTAAACGGCGATCTTCCACCCCGCGGTTCCGTCGTGGCAGGAGAGAAGACAGTCTGTGACGAATGTTCGCGTGAATGGAATAAAGAAACAATTGATGAATTCCGGCGGCCACAGGAAGTTGAAATCGATCCGGAAAAATGCCTGCTGGATCAGGGGATAATATGTATGGGGCCAGTGACCAGAAGTGGTTGTGGCGCTGGTTGCCCGGAGGTGAACCAGCCCTGCAAAGGTTGTTTTGGCCCACCGGCAAGGGTAGAAGACCAGGGAGCAGAAATGCTAAACAGCCTGGCATCGATACTCCAGATCGGCGAGGAGGGAAAGGCCCTCGAAAGCGAAAAGGAACTCCTAAGCAACTTACCCGATCCCATCGGGACTTTTTATAACTTTTCTCTGCCGAATTCGATCTTCGGCGGCAAGGTAGAAGACGGAGGGCGGAATGAGCGAACGTAAACTTTCGATCGATCCGATTACCAGGCTGGAAGGACACGGGAAGATAGAAATCTTTCTCGACGGGGAGGGCAGGCCGGAAGACGCCGTTCTCCAGGTCCCCGAACTCCGGGGATTCGAGGAGTTTTCCCGGGGGAGGAAGGGCGAGGACATGCCCAGGATAACGGAGAGGATCTGTGGCGTCTGCCCGGAAGCGCATCATTTTGCTTCGACTAAGGCACTCGATGCCGCTTATTCAACTGTTCCGCCGGAGACTGCTTTGCGGTTAAGGGAGCTGCTTTACAATTCCTATATCTTTGCTGATCACCTGCTGCACCTCTTTTACCTCGGGGGACCGGATTATCTGGCGGAGGACGAAAAATCAAAACGTAATATAGTCGGGGTTATCGAAGCGCTGGGGGAGAAACTTGGCAAAAAACTCATCGGCACGCGGAGACGGGCGCACGAAGCAATCGAAATCATCGGGGGTCATCAGGTTCATCCGGTAACCGGAATACCGGGTGGTTTGTCAAAGGGAATTACTGAAGAAGACAGGGAGGAACTGGCGGATATCGGTAACGCAGTGCTTGAATTTGCCCGGGAGGCTCTGGACCTGTTTCATGAGAAAGTTCTCGACGGAGAGAAATTTGGCTCCCTCGTGGATAACGAGGACTTCTCTCTCGACACCTACTATATGGGTCTGGTAGATGAAACCGAACGGGTTTCATTTTACGATGGCAAGCTCAAAGTCGTTGACCCGGAGGGAGGAGAATTCATAAAGACCGATACCGCGAATGCACTGGACCTTCTCGAGGAAAGGGTTAAGACCTGGACATACGTAAAGTTCCCTTATCTAAAAAAGGTCGGCTGGGAGGAATTTCAAACTGGAAGTAGCAGTGGGGTTTTCAGGGTCGGGCCGCTCGCTCGATTGAACGTGGCCGACGGAATGAAAACGGATTTGGCTCAAGAAGAATACGAGAAATATGTCCGATACTTCGGCGGTAAACCGGTTCATAGGACCTATGCCTATCACTGGGCTCGGCTGATCGAATTGATACAGGCGGCGGAGAGAATTCACGAGCTTTCCGGCAATCAGGATTTAACGGGAGACGAACTGCGTTCACCCGTCAACGAGCCCGGAGAAGGGGTTGGCGTGATAGAAGCGGCAAGAGGGACGCTGATTCACGGCTATAAGTTAAATGAGGAAGGCCTGGTGGATGACGCAAATATGATTGTTCCGACTACGAGTAACAGCGCAGCTCTGTCGATTTCTATCAGAAAAGCGGCGGAAGGAGCGATAGACGGAGAAACTCCGGATGAAAAAATACTCAATCAGGTAGAAATGGGTTTCCGGCCTTACGATCCCTGTCTGGCCTGTGCCACGCACAGTGTAAACGGTGGGCTAGATATCGGTTTGAGTATTTACAATGAGCACGGCGAAATAATAAGAGAAATTAACCGGTAGTAGGGCCTTTATCAAGTGGGTTTTTAGGAAGAAACTGGATTGAGCAATTTTGCGGACCTTTTAGAAAACCGCAGTCGATCTCGGCCTATTATATAATTCGGAGGAAAAATGAACTTAAACGAGTCCGACAAGCAGCTCCTTGAAAAAGTCGAGGAGTTAAGCGGGGAGAACGTTTTTTCCTGTTACCAGTGCGGAAAATGTTCCGCCGGTTGCCCGTTCACCGAGGAGATGGATCTTTTACCAAATCAAGTTATACGCAAGGTTCAGATGGGTGACAGGAGCGTCCTCGAAGCAGAAACTCCCTGGATATGTGCTTCCTGCCTTTCTTGCGAGGTGGATTGTCCAAAGGGCAACGACGTCCCGGCGATTATGGAAGCGATACGGGAGATTAGCCTGCGCAAGAACGTTGACGCGATAGATCTGGATCGCCTCGAAAAGGGCAAATTGCCGGAGATCGCCCTGGTAAGTAATTTGCGTAAAAAGACGGGATGATATAGATGAGAGAAATACCATACTATCCTGGTTGCAGCCTGAAGGATACAGCTAAAGGGTTCGAGAGTTCGGCTATGGCGGTATCTCGAGAACTCGGTATAGAGTTAAAAGAGATTCCACGATGGAATTGTTGTGGCACTGTTTATTCCTTGACCGATGACAACCTTATGAAACAGCTTGGCCCGTTGCGCAACCTGGTAAGGTCCCGGGACGAAGGCTACGAATCCCTGTATACCCTTTGTTCTATGTGCGATAACACTCTGAAACGGGCCAACCGGCTCGTGCAAGAGGACGAAGAAAAACTGAACAAGATAAACAATTTCATGGATCAGGAAAACGATTATTCCGGGGAAGTAGAGGTCAAGCACTACCTGGAGCTGCTACGGGACGAACTCGGCTGGGAAAAAGTAATGGAAAACGTCAAACAACCCCTGGAGGGTATAAACGTGGCTCCGTATTACGGCTGTATGCTTACCAGGCCAAAGGAAATCGGTCTCGACGATCCCCACAATCCCTCGATCCTTGGCGAACTCGTAAAAAGCCTGGGAGGAACTCCGGTGAACTTCCCCTACGAAACGGAATGCTGTGGTTCGTACAATACAGTGGACAAGAAGGAAATTATTCTTGGGAAAACTCAGACGATTACCGCGGGAGCCAGCAAGGCGGGAGCGGACCTAATTATAACCTCCTGTCCTCTCTGTCACTTTAACCTGGATTCCAGACAGGCCGAACTACTTGACATAGCCCCGAACCACAATCCGGTTCCGGTTATTTACTTTACTCAAATGATGGCAGTTGCTTTCGCTAAACCGGAGGTCAATGAATTCGAAGAACACGCGATAGATCCTAGGCCGGGACTAGATCTCGAAAAAAAGGTTGTCAGCTAGAGGTGATACTGTGAGCGAAGACGCCGAAAAGCAAACGGTAGAAATTTTCATAATGGGTAAAAAGTACGAGGTCCCCAGAGGTTTGACCATAATGAAGGCAATGGAGTACAGCGGGTATCAATATATCCGAGGGGTAGGCTGCCGAGGGGGTTTCTGTGGTGCCTGTGCGACTATATATCGCCTGGAGGGGGATTATAAGTTGCATACTGACCTGGCCTGTCAGACCACAGTACAGGACGGGATGTATTTAACCCAGCTTCCCTTCACTCCGGCGGGAAGAGAAGGTTATGACCTGGAAGAACTTGATATCTCGAACAACCCTTTGCTGGATCTTTACCCGGAGCTGGCAAGATGCGTTTCCTGTAATACGTGCACAAAAACCTGCCCCCAGGATTTAGAGGTAATGGATTTCGTAAACGAAGCAATAAGAGGAAATATCAAGGAAGTAGCGGAGCTCTCATTTGACTGTATTCAGTGTGGACTCTGTGCTGCTCGGTGTCCGGCCGAAATACCACATCACCACGTAGCTCAACTGGCACGAAGGATTTACGGCAGGTATCAGGCCCCGGATTCCGTGCATCTGGAGGAACGGGTAGAAGAAATTGAGGCTGGACAGTTCGACGAGAAACTGAACGAACTGGTCAATCTCTCCAAGGAGGACTTAAAAGAAAGATATGAGAACCGGGAAATTGAAGAATAACGATTCAGAGCAAGAAGACCCATATACCGGGTCGATGCGGGAGTCGATAAGAAAAGTCGAGGCAACCCGTGAGGAGAGAATAGAGTCCGAAATCCCCCTGATGGATCCCGAGGAGCGGGAAGAAGTACTGAACGAGTATCACCCCGACTACAAGGAATCCGGTATGAGGCCGTTGAAGGCCGGACCCAATAGCGGGGACGAAATGCCGCTGGAACTGGCCGACCTGCTTGAAGCTTATCCCGCCGTCGAGCCCTCTGAGATAGACCTCACCCGGGTCGATTACGAAGTGGACATACTGGTTATCGGTGGGGGCGGAGCGGGGACGGTCGCATCTCTCTGGGCGGTAAAACAGGGAATCGACCCTGAAGATATTCTGATCGCCACGAAATTGAGACACGGCGATGCCAATTCGATGATGGCCCAGGGTGGAATCCAGGCAGCGGATGGAGAGAAAGATAGCCCGGCTGCCCATTTCCTCGATATAGTTGGAGGAGGACATTACGCCAACAAGCCGAACCTGGCAAAAGCACTGGCAAAGGACGCTCCGGGAATGCTGAAGTGGCACGAGAACCTGGGAGTAATGTACGACAAAAACGAAGACGGTTCCATGAAGACCCTCCACGGAGGCGGGACGTCCCGCAAGCGACTCCATTCGGCAAAGGATTACACGGGCATGGAACTGATGAGAACTATAAGAGACGAGGCAAGAAATCTGGAAATACCGGTAGAGGAATTCTCACCCGCCGTCGAACTTCTGACGGACTCCGAGGGAACCGTAACGGGTGCACTGCTTTACAACATGGAGACGGAACAGTACTACGTCGTCCGGGCCAAGTCCGTGGTGATGGCTACCGGTGGTTTCGGCCGGCTGCACATTCAGGACTTTCCGACAACAAATCATTACGGGGCTACGGCAGACGGGCTGGTAATGGCCTATCGAGCCGGGGCCAATTTGCTGGATATGGATTCCGTTCAGTACCACCCCACCGGTGCAGCCTTCCCGGAACAGATAGTGGGACTGCTGGTTACGGAAAAAGTCCGGGGGTCGGGAGCAATTCCGGTCAATCGTGAGGGCGAAGCCTTCGTCTATAACCTCGAACCTCGGGACGTCGAAGCGGGGGCGTTGATCAGGGAATGCTACGGCAGGAATAAAGGAGTAGAGACCCCGACGGGGATGAAGGGTGTCTGGCTAGACACGCCAATGATCGATATGATGCATGGAGAGGGAACCTTTGAAGAAAACCTGGCATATATATACAGGCTTTATACCAGGTTCGGGATTGATCCCACGGAAGACCCACTACTGGTTTTCCCCACACTCCACTATCAAAACGGAGGGGTAGAGATTAACGAAGAGGGAAAAACCGCCGTGGAAGGATTATTCGCCGGAGGGGAAGTAGAAGGTGGTGTTCACGGGAAGAACCGTTTAATGGGAAACTCTCTGCTTGACTATAATGTCTTCGGTAAGCGTGCGGGAATCTCGGCCGCGAAACGGGCAAAGGAAGTCGGCTGGGGGGAGATCTCCCTGCAGCACGCCGTCAAATACTCTCAGCAGCTGGAAGAAGCAGGTATCGACGAAGACAGAAGGTCACCGATGCTCGTACCTGAGTATCGCGGGGAGCAGACGCTGTCGAGATCAATCGATATTCTTTAGGGGACTTGAGAACAACTTAATTACATAAGAGTAGTTAAATCAAATTCAGACCAAGAAGGGTGAATATGAGTAAGCTTAAAGAAGAGAAAGAAACTACCAAGAAGTGGGAAACGGATAAAGGATATCTCTATATACGCGAGGATTACTGCAAGGGTTGCGGGTACTGTATTGAATTTTGCCCGCAGGACGTCCTGCGGGAATCGGAGGGTTTTAACGAGAAAGGTTATCACCCACCGGAGCCGGAGGATATTGATCAGTGCGTAAACTGCGGATTCTGTGGAATTATCTGCCCCGACTTTGCAATCTGGGATGAAAAGGAGGAAAAGGATGAGTGACAAAGCAATAATGACGGGTAAGTATTTCATGAACGGAGACGAAGCCTGTGCCGAAGGGGCGATAGCCGCCGGTTGTCGGTTTTTTGCCGGTTATCCGATTACTCCTCAGTCCGAGATCGCGGAGAGGATGTCCAACCGCATGCCCGAGGTAGGTGGAAGATTCATTCAGATGGAAGACGAGCTTAGTTCTATAGCGGCGGTACTCGGAGGTTCCTGGGGTGGCGCACGCTCCATGACCGCTACGTCCGGCCCGGGATTTTCCCTGATGATGGAAAATATCGGGCTTGGGATGATGACCGAGACGCCCTGCGTGATAGCCAATATTCAGCGGGGCTCACCCAGCACAGGACTGCCAACCGCCGTGGGACAGGGTGATATGATGCAGGCCAAGTGGGGCTCCCACGGAGACTACGGAGTGATTGCTTATGCCCCAACCTCGCCACAGGAGATGTTCGATTATACCGTAAAAGCTTTTAATAAAGCAGAGCAATACATGATGCCCGTCTTTGTCATGGCCGACGAGAAGATCGGTCACATGCGAGAGCGGGTGGAAATAGATGAGAGCAAGGTCGAGATTTATCAACGCCGGAAGCCGGAAGTGGGGCCGGACGAATTCCTCCCCTATGAACCGGACGAGGATCTAGTTCCCCGGATGGCGTCGGCGGGAGAAGGATATCGAGTCCACGTAACGGGTCTAACACATAACCAGAAAGGTTATCCACAGCTCGACGTGGAGACTCAACAGGAAAAGGTCGGGAGACTCGTGGACAAGGTGGAAAAGAATAAGGACGACATAGTGGAAATAGAAGAAATTGGCGTGGAGGATGCAGAAGTCCTTATAGTTTCCTATGGGATGGCTTTTAGGACGGCCATGGGGGCGTACAAAAGGGCAAGAGAAAGAGGGAAAAAGGTCGGTATTATCCGACTGGTAACTGTTTGGCCGTTCCCTGAAGAAAGAATTAGAGAACTGAGTCAGAGGGTAAAAGGAATTGTCGTGCCCGAAATCAATCTGGGACAACTGGTTAACGAAGTAGAACGGGCAAGCCAGGGTAAAGCGGAAGTGGAACTCGTACCCCATCCCGGTGGAGGATTGCACCAGCCAGATCAGATTCTTGACAGCCTGGAGGATTTGTTATGACCACGGAATTAAAAAAGAAAAAAGAGTCGACCGGACCGGAACTGACTGCAGCAAGTCACCCGGCAACCAAGTATCTTCGTGAAGAGAGACTGCCACATATATGGTGTTCGGGCTGCGGGCTGGGTTCGGCGGTGACAAGTTTGACAAACGCATACGACGAACTGGAAATACCAATTGACGATATCGGAGTCGTATCCGGAATCGGCTGCGCCGGGAGAGCCGCGGGCTACTTCGAAACCGACTCCTACCATACCACGCATGGCCGGGCTATCCCCTTTGCAACGGGTTTAAAACTAGCAAACCCGGAGATGAGCGTGACTGTTTTCAGCGGGGACGGTGACCTGTTTGCAATCGGAGGAAATCACTTCATTCATGCGGCCAGAAGAAACCTGGACATGACTGTAATATGCGTCAATAACTACAACTTCGGGATGACCGGTGGGCAGTTTGGACCGACCACGCCCCAGGGAGCAACGGCAACGACGGCTCCGTACGGTAATTACGAAAACCCGTTTAACCTTCCGGAACTGGCAGCTTCGGCTGGAGCAATTTACGTCGCCCGCTGGACCTCGGTCCATGCCAGGCGAATTGAAGCTGCCATGGAGGACGCACTGGCCAAAGAAGGATTCTCTTTCGTCGAAATACTATCACCCTGCCCGACCGGCTACGGGCGAAGAAACGATCTCGGAGAAGGACTGGATGAGCTGAAGAGCTATCAGGAGCGGGCTAAAATCAAACACGGCTCCGATCCGGGCAAAGCAGAAATAAAACGCGATCCCGAGTCGGAGATTATCGTCGGAAAGTTCGTGGACAAGGAACGCCCGACCTTCTGTGAAGTAGCTGATAGCTATCTGGACTGACGGATTGTAAAGGAGTTAATCTCACCGCCAGAAACTGTTAATGAGAGCGAGCAAAGCCATGGGAGGGGAGTAATCGGGAAAGGCGGGTTTTTGATCTCATCCCTTTAGACTGATAAAAAACCACCCAGAGGAGGTAAAAAATGGAAGAAGAAGTTAGTGAAGAGGAATTGCTGAAGCGTGCGGAAAAACCGGGCAAAGACGCTCTGAAGTTTCACCCTTTTTATCAGGGAAAGATCCAGACCAATCCTAAATGTGCGATCAGGAGCTTCGAGGATTTCGGCATCTGGTATACACCGGGTGTGGCGGAACCGTGTCGGGAAATAGACGAAGATCCCGAGAAAGTTTTTCAGCACACCAACAAGGCAAATATGGTGGCGGTAGTTTCCGACGGCTCTCGGGTGCTCGGGCTGGGAAATATCGGCCCGGAGGCCGGACTGCCCGTGATGGAAGGCAAGGCGTTGCTTTTCAAATACCTGGGTGGCATAGACGCCTTCCCGATCACTCTGGACACGGAGAACCCGGAAGAGATAATCCGAACGGTAAAGATTCTGGAACCCTCCTTTGGTGGAATCAACCTGGAAGACATCGCAAAGCCAAAGTGTTTCGAGGTACTGGATCGCTTGAGGGATGAAATGAGTATTCCGGTATGGCACGACGACCAGCAGGGCACCGCTTCAATAGAACTAGCCGGAATCATCAACTCGCTAAAGATAGTCGGTAAGGACCTGGATGAAGCTACGTACTCCATCATCGGTGCGGGTGCGGCAAACGTCGCCCTGACCCGGGTTATGTTCACGGCCGGAGTACCACCGGAGAACGTAATCGTATCCGACAGTACGGGGATCCTTCACGAGGGAAGAGAAGACCTTGAGGAGCAAAAGGATTACAATCCCTACAAGTGGGAACTCGCGAAAAAGACCAACGGCGAAGGTAGAACGGGCGGACTGGAAGAAGCGATCAGGGATACGGACGTCCTCGTTGCGGCCTCCGCGCCGGGACCCGATACGCTAAATCAGGAATGGATTGAAAGGATGAACGACGACGCCGTAGTCTTCGTGGTCGCAAACCCGATACCGGAAATCTGGCCCTGGAAGGCAAAAGAAGCCGGGGCAAGGATTGTCGGAACCGGCAGGTCGGACTTCCCGAACCAGATCAATAATTCGATCGGCTTTCCCGGAATTTTTCGGGGCACACTTGACGTAAACGCCAAAACTATTACTGACGAGATGGCCATTGCAGCTGCTCACGCCATAGCCGATACCGCCGAGGAAAATGGTCTGAGGGAGGACTACGTGGTGCCAAACATGGACGAGTGGGAAGTCTTTATCAACCAGGCAGTTGCGGTCGGGCAGAAAGCGATTGAACAGGGAATCGCCCGGAATGAATTGTCCAAAAAGGAGCTTGCGGAAGCGGCCCGGACGAGAATTAAAAAAGCACGGGACTGGACACAGAAAGCTATGGAGGAAGGCCTGATCGAGGAGCCACCAGAAGACTAAAGAGGGTTCGCTTCAGACTGGTTGTGACGATAACCGAAAATAAAGTGAAATTACCCGAGGTGAGACAACATGGAATCAGAGGTTCTGGCGAAGAATTTAGTCGAACCGATTGAAAAAGCGGTAACTACTCTCCCCGAAGCGACGCTTTCCGCACTCAAAGCAGCGAGAGATAGGGAGGAAGAAGGGGCTAGAGTTCAATTTGAGGCAATGCTTGAGGCCGTTGAAATCGGGGAAAAGGAAGGAATCCCGATATGTCAGGATACGGGAACACCGACTTTTTACGTCCGGGCGGGAAGAGATTTTCCCGGTATGGCGTCACTTGACGATGTCCAGAAAGGAATCCGCAGGGCAGTTCAGCTGGCAACTGAAGAAGTCCCCATTCGTCCCAACACAGTTCATCCACTGACCGGTAAGAACAAGGGGGACAATACGGGTAAGCTAATTCCCTGGATTGACTGGTCCGTGGTAGAAGGGTCGGAACTGGAAGTTACCTACCTCCCGAAAGGCGGAGGGAGCACCAACATGAGTCAGCTGACGATGATGACTCCGGGCAGGGGCCTAAAAGGGGTAAAAGAGATAGTTCTGGAAAGAATCGCTTCTATGGAAGGAAAGCCCTGCCCGCCGACGATAGTCGGTGTCGGCATCGGCGGATCGGCTTCCATAGCTATGAACCTGGCAAAGAAGTCTTTGCTCAGACCTGTGGGCGAATCCCATCAGGAACCCGAAATTGCCGAACTGGAAGAGGAATTAAAGGAAAGGGCAAATAATCTCGGAGTAGGCCCCATGGGTGTCGGCGGAAAGACGACGGTCCTGGACGTAAAGATCGAATACGATTACCGCCACCCGGCGTCCTATCCGGTCGCTATAACCCCGCAGTGCTGGGCCAATAGACGGATATCCTTCAAGATTACGCCCGAAGGAGAAATTGAGGAGGTGGAGAGATGAAGACCCTGAAAACGCCGCTGGACAAAGAGGAGGTAAGGCAATTAAGGGTGAACGAGCCGTTCAAAGTCACCGGCAAGATATTTACGGCCCGGGATGCCGCCCACGAGAAGCTTCTCGAGCTGGAAGAGGAAGGGGAAGAACCACCCTTTGATCTTTCCGCCTACCCTTGCTTCCACTGTGGTCCCGTCATGAAAAAGGAAAACGGAGTCTGGCAGGTAGTATCGGCCGGGCCGACGACGAGTATAAGGATGGAAATATTCGAAGCGGAATTCATGGGCAAATTCGGGACGAGAATCTTTATCGGCAAGGGTGGAATGGGCGAAGAAACGTCCGAGGCGCTTCAGCGTCACGGCGGAGTATACGCTCAGTTCACTGGCGGTGCCGGATCCTTGATGGCCGGCTCTGCCGAAGAGGTAGAAGAAGTACACTTTCTCGAAGAATTGGGTGTCCCGGAGGCAATATGGGTCATTAAGGTAAGAGAGTTTGGTCCTTTGCTCGTTACCATGGATTCTACCGGTGATTCGATCCATCGGGATATCTCTGAGGAGGTAGAGCGCAACCTGAAGCAAGAATTGGAAACTTTATAACCAGAGTAAGCAATAACCCTGGCAGCTGACCCTGTCAGGGTTATAATATCGTAGCCTGACGACCGCCGGAATCTAGCCCTGAGGCTAGATTTTTTCGTTATTGATAACTCGGGCCAAATCCGGGTTAGGTCTCCGGTGGCGATCAAATTTTACCATACTGATAGGAAAAATACTGGTGATTCAATAAATTGCTAAACGAAGACGAATCTTCCGACGGATACAACCTGAGACAGAGAATCGGTCTGGTGCTGGGACTGGCTTTATTTTCCTTGATCCTTTTCTTTCCGGCAGAAATTCACAGCCTGGCTGCAAAAAGGACGCTGGCAATAGCTGTGCTAATGGCTACCTGGTGGGTTACTGAAGCACTGCCGATACCGGCAGTCTCTCTTTTGCCCCTGGTACTTTTTCCCGCTTTTGGAATTATGGGCTCCGCCGAGGTGTCCTCTCAGTACGGGCATCGGCTGATATTTCTCTTCATGGGAGGGTTCCTCATTGCCATGGCTATGCAAAAATGGACCCTCCACAAGCGGATAGCTCTTTACATAATCCGGGCCATCGGCACGGGCCCGAAAAGGATTGTCCTGGGCTTTATGGTTGCCAGCGGTTTTCTCTCGATGTGGATTTCAAACACGGCAACCACTATGATGATGGCGACAATTGGTCTGGCCGTGGTCTCTTACGTGGCAACAGCAAGTGAAGAAGAGGCTAAAGTGAATGGAAAGCTAAAGACCAACTTTGGCGTGGCTCTGATGCTGGGAATCGCCTACTCCTGCAGCATCGGAGGGATCGGGACCATTATCGGCACTCCGCCAAACGCTTTACTGGTCGCTTTTCTGGAAAACAACTTAAACCAGAATATATCTTTTCTGGATTGGATGATAGTTGGCCTGCCGATAGTCGTGATCCTCTTGCCGGTTGCCTGGTGGTATCTGACAAATATCAGCAGCCCGATACAGCTGGAGACGATACCCGGGGGAGAAGACCTTATAAAAGATAAACTTGAAGAGCTTGGTCCGATGGGGAAGGGAGAAAAACGTGTTCTGGCGGTTTTCTCGCTAACCGCTTTTCTCTGGATAATAAGGAGCTTTTTAATAACTCCCTACCTTCCGAAAGTCGGCGATGCGACAATTGGCATGACAATGTCAATTATACTATTCATGATTCCGGTTAACCTGGAAAAGGGCGAGTTTGCCCTGGACTGGGAGTGGGCCGTCAAAATCCCCTGGGGAACACTGATACTTTTTGGCGGCGGACTGGCACTTGCAAAAGGAATAGAGGAAACGGGTCTTGCTACCTGGCTCGCGGATAAACTGGACTGGTTCACTCACATGCCCCTGCTGTTGTTCCTCTTCGTTACCATAGCGCTGATGGTTAGCCTGACGGAGCTGACGTCAAATACGGGAACAGCCGCCATGATGTTACCCGTACTGGTTCCGCTGGCTTCCGCGATGAACGTGGATTTTCTGACTCTGGCCCTGCCGGCGATAATTGCGGTATCCGGAGCGTTCATGCTACCGGTGGCGACACCCCCAAATGCAATAGTCTTTGGGACCGGTCACGTGTCAATTCCTCAGATGGTCAAAAACGGGGTCGGCTTAAACGTAATTGCATTGATTATCGTCACGACTTTTGGCTATTTTATACTTAAACCGTTAATCGGGTTGGTTCTCTAAAATTACCGAGAGGGTAAATATAAAAGGAGGAGGTAAAGATGAGGTTACTGGAATACCAGGGCAGGTTATTGCTAAAAGAAACGGGGGTTCCGGTTCCGCCGGGTTCCGTGGCAGAAAAAGGCTCCGAAGCTTTTAGGATTACCAGAGATGAGTTGAACGGGCGAGCCGTAGTTAAAGCCCAGATACCGGTGGGGGGTAGAGGCAAGGCAGGAGGGATTAAGATCACGGAAAGCCCCGAAGAAGCGCAAAAAGTCAGCGAAGAACTCCTCGGTTCCGAGCTAAAAGGTGAAATAATATCGAAGGTACTGCTCGTGCAACCGGTGAAGATAGCAAAGGAATTCTACCTTTCTGTTTTACTTGACAGGGAAAGCAAGGGACCGATAGTAATTTTTTCGCCGGAGGGCGGAGTGGATATTGAGGAGGTAGCCGCCGAATCGCCGGAGAAGATATTTAAAGTTCGCCCGGACCCGATTATGGGACTGCAGCCCTACATGATCAGAGAGCTTTTGTACGAGTCGGGAGTAGATGAAACGGCTTTTAAGGGCTTATATAACATGATAGACAAGCTATTCCGGGCATACCGGGAGTACGGAGCAACCCTTGTGGAGATCAACCCTGTCGGTCTTACGACGGACGGAGAGCTTCTGGCACTGGACTCCAAAATCAAGATTGATGACGACAGTCGCTCCCTCGACAAAGTAAAAAATATTCTGCCCGAGGGCGAGGAAAGAAAAGACAAGACAGACCTCGAACAAAGTGCCGAAGCCGTCGGACTTCAGTACGTTGAACTGGAAGGTAACGTCGGTGTAATTGGTAACGGGGCGGGACTCGTCATGGCTACTCTGGACGTGCTGGAGCAGAAAGGCGGTGAACCGGCCAACTTTCTCGATATCGGCGGGGGAGCCGATGCCGCTCTCATGAAAGAAGCTTACGAGATAGTAACTGCCAAAGAAGGCCTGGAAGGGCTCTTTATTAATATTTTCGGCGGTATCACCCGCTGTGACGAGGTGGCTTCGGGAATCGTTCAGGCTCTCGAAAACAAAACCGGTCAGCTACCGCTCGTGGTCCGACTGACCGGTACAAACGAGAAAGAGGGAAGGAGGATACTGGAAGAGAACGGAATTTCTGCCGCCAGCTCGCTCGAAGAAGGTGCGGATAGAGTTATCTCAATGTGTCCCGGAAGTTAAGCCACCTTTAAAATCGAGTTAAAGCGCCTCAGTGGCAAGCCGGGCCATCTCAGCCGGATTACGGCCGACGGAAACCCCGTGTTTTTCCAGGACTCTGGCCTTGGATTCGGCAGTGCCTTCCTCGCCGGACACGATGGCACCGGCGTGGCCCATCCTTTTTCCTTTAGGCGCGCTAAACCCGGCGATATAGGCAATCGTCGGCGTGGAGACGCTCCGAGCAATGTACTCCGCGGCCGCCTCCTCCTCGGAGCCACCAATTTCGCCGACGAGAACAATCAAATCAGTCTCATCGTCTCGGTCGAAATCGGCAATGACGTCGACAAAGTTGGTTCCAACAATGCGATCTCCCCCTATTCCGACGACCGTGGACTGTCCCAGTCCCCTGTCCGTCATCGCGGAGGAAATCTCGTATGTTAGCGTCCCGCTCCTGGAAACTATCCCGATACGACCCTCCTTAAAGACATCTCCGGGCATTATTCCCACTTTGCTTTCTCCGGGGGAAATAACTCCGGGACAGTTGGGGCCGATCAAGCGGGAATCCGTGTAATTGTTAACGTAATGGTAGACTTCCGTCATATCGTGAACGGGGATATTCTCGGTAATACAGACGACCAGTTCGATACCGTTGTCCACTGCTTCCAGGATAGCGTCCTTTGCGAAACCTGCGGGAACGAATATTACGGAAGTATCGATTGGATGCTCCGAGCAGGCCCCTCGCACGCTATTGTATACCGGGACGCCCTCGACTTCTTTTCCACCCTTCCCGGGTGTCACTCCCGCCAGAACGTTTGTCCCGTAACGCCTCATTTGTTTGCTATGAAATTTTCCTTCCCCTCCGGTAATCCCCTGAACGAGAATATTTGAAGAGCTGTCAATTAGTATCGACATTTTCCCCTCCTTTAATTTTCTGACCAAGACCGATTTGTGAGATTTTATCAAGGGTTGAACTATTTTACAACTCAATAAGGAGGCTTCAAAGAGAAGTGGCTTGAACTGGAAAGCCTTCGGTACTAAGATAAAGTCCAGGAAAGGAGGGGTGACCGAATTGGCAAGGAGCCGGTCTCGAAAACCGGTAAGGCCTTATGGCCCTGTGGGTTCGAGTCCCACCTCCTCCGCCAGCCAGGGGCCGTTTCAGGGGCGTTCAGCTTCAACCATCGCTGGGAGCGGCCCTGAAACTGTCTTTTTAAGTAAAGCTCTTCAGAAGTTCGGACAAAACCTGTCCCTCAAAGCGTGCCGTCCTAACCTTCTTCTAGATTCTCACTCTGTTCCGGCGAAATAACCCTTGGATCACCTAAGACCTTGGCGTGATAATACATATTGGCGGTATCCTCCACGGCCAATGCCCGGTTCAGTGCGGTTTCCGGATCCTCAGCTACCGCAACAGTCCCGTGATTTCGCAGAACCATTGCCGGAGCTTCCCTGAGTTTTTCCACGATTGCTTTAGCCATCTTTTCGGTGCCGGGTTGTGCGTATTCAGCCACCGGTACCGAATCTCCGATAAAAGCTGCAAATTCCGTATGCATGGCTGGTATTTTGTCAAAAAGAGAGCCCAAAACATTGGCGAAAATCGAATGAGTATGGACCACCGCATAAACCTCCGAAAACTCTTCGTAAATCAAGCAATGGGTGGGGCTTTCAGAGGTCGGCACCAGCCCTTCCCTGGCTTCTATCACGTCACCTTCGATATTTATCATGACGATATCTTCCGGGTTCATCGTATCGTACCTCACCTGAGAGGGCGTTACAGCGATCAACCCGCTATCCGGATCACGGGCGCTAATATTGCCTCCGGTTCCCGTATTTCTAACCAGACCGTTCTGGTAAAAATCCTGGCTGACACTTACGACTGATTCCCGCACTTCTGTTAATTGGTCCATCTAGTACCTCCCGAGATGCTGATTTTCTCCCTGTTTAAATTCTTGAGCAAAGTCAAATTATAGAAATCAATAAATCCACCTAACAAAAAGTTAGGGAAGAGCGGCTTGTAATTCTAGCCGCACAGCGGGTGTAAAATATAAGTCACCAGTTATCAATAAAACCGGCCGATTCCTTTCCGTAATTCTCCAGGACTCTCGATCGGTTTCGGTTATCACGAATACAACATCGTAAATACCCTTTCCATCGGTAAAATACTGGATAAGTCCTTCCGGATGGGCAGGCAATTATTTTGTCTCTTCCTTGTTGTTTCGAGCAACTTTTACTAACATATTTTTGATTG
>Ga0207797_1000518_pt1 | contig 29823 bp, 25 predicted proteins | sample PRCRCaboRojoPR_6_FD_187275 | JGI IMG/M metagenome (GOLD analysis project Ga0207797, IMG submission 187275) | Marine sediment microbial community from Cabo Rojo, Puerto Rico - PR CR 10% Liquid 1 (SPAdes) | ecosystem: Environmental > Aquatic > Marine > Coastal > Sediment | place: Cabo Rojo, Puerto... | reverse complement strand
AGAGCTATTCTTGCTTTTGTGCTAGTCTTTCTTCTGGTGGGTATAGCTTCGATGTCGGGAGTTGCCCAAATCAGGACCACGGACGATTTTATCGAAAAACTGGAAAAAGAGTACAGAGATATAAAGGACTTTTCCGCCCGATTGGCGATATCGGGCCTGGAGCCACCGTTGCGGGTGGAAGTACTGGCGATTTCCGAGCCGAGAACACTTCGGGTTGAGTACCTGTCACCACCAGAGATGGAGGGCCAGTTTTTTTTGCTGGAGGAGGATTTTCTCTACCAGTTCATGCCGGCACAAAACCTCGTAATAAAAAAGGATTTGAAAAATTCCGAAGTTCCGGTTAAGGCCGCCAACCTGACGCCCGATTACCTACTGAAGTTAGTTCGATCCGATGAGCTCGCGGTTAATTTGATAGGGAGCCCGGGCGAACTCCACTTCCCGGGTGGGATCCAGAACGTCCTCGAGTTTGACGCGTCGATATCGTGGCTCGAGAAAGAGGATTCCTCCGACCGTCTTTACGATCCCGATTCCACGACTCCCATAACGTTCGAGTCGGGGCAGGGATATTACGTATTAGAGGTTATACCCGAAGCGGACGGTTATCAGTTTGCCCGCCAGGTTATCAAGTTCGATCCGGAGAGTTTCCTGCCCGGGGAGCTGATAACCTACTTCGAGGACGAAAAAAGAGAACCGGTCACGACGACCGTCGAGGAAGTAGAGACCAACGTCGGACTTGATCGGAACGAGGTCACGAAGCTGCCGAGAGACGCGGAAGTCATATCGGACTAGGCTTTAAAAAGGAGGATTTTATGTGTGGAATCATCGGGTATCGTGGTGAACGAGAGGCACAACCCGTTATACTGAGTGGTTTGAATAAGCTCGAATACAGAGGTTACGATTCGGCCGGAGTTGCGATAATTGGCGACGGCGGGCTGGGAATCGAAAAAATGGAAGGCAAGATATCCCGACTGGAAGAAGCTCTGGTCAAATCTCCCAAACCGGGGAACGTCGGAATAGGGCACACAAGATGGGCAACTCACGGGGAACCCAGCGACGTCAACGCTCATCCTCATCAGGGATGCGGTGATAATTTCGGGCTCGTCCACAACGGGATAATTGAAAACCATAGAAAATTGCGGAAAGACCTCGAATCCCGGGGACACAGGTTCAGTTCTGACACGGATACTGAAGTCCTGATCCATCTCGTGGAGGAGCAGGAGGGAAGCCTGGAAGATAAAGTGCGTTCCGCCCTGGGCGAGGTAAAGGGTACCTTTGCAATTGCAGTTGTAAGCGAGGAGGAACCGGACAAGATCGTCGGAGCCCGGCGGGGAAGCCCGCTGGTAGTTGGGTCAACCGACAGGGAAAAACTGATTGCTTCGGATATCCCGGCAATCCTCGATTACACCAGGGAGGTAATTTATCTCGAGGACGATCAGATTGTATCCCTGACCGAGTCCGAAATTGAGATTACGGATTTTCAGGGTAACAGGGTAGAGGCCGAGACCAGGAGTGTAGACTGGGATCCCGTAGCAGCTCAGAAGGAAGGCTACAAACACTTCATGCTGAAGGAAATTAACGAACAGCCCCAGGCCGTCGGGGACACGCTGCGGGGCAGGAACTTCAAGGACGGCGGGCTCAGAATGGACGAAGGTGGTTTAGAAGAAAGCGAAATAGCGGAAGCGGATAAGATATTCGTCGTTGCCTGCGGCACGTCGTATTACGCCGGACGGGTCGCCAAGTACGTCTGGGAGCAATACCTCGATGTTCCCATAGAGGTAGAGATCGGCTCGGAGTTTCGCTACAGGACTCCTCCACTCGACGAGAACTCCCTGGTGGTCGGAATATCTCAGTCGGGCGAGACGGCCGATACCCTGGCGGGGATCGAAAAAGCGCTGGAGAACGACTCCACGGTGGCTTCCGTGGTGAACGTTCTGGGTTCCACGGTTACGAGAAGGTCGGACGCGGTGCTCTACACCCACGCCGGACCGGAAATTGGGGTCGCCTCGACCAAGGCATTTACGTCTCAGCTCGTTGCTCTATCGTTGCTCGGGCTCGAAATTGCCCGGATTAAGGGAAATATTTCAGTCTCGGAAGCGGAAAAGGCGGCTGAAAAGTTGAGTCGGGCTCCGGGATTGCTGCAGGAGCAGCTCGATAACGTGGGTCGGATAAAAGAACTCGCCGAGGTATTTTACGAGAAGGACGATTTCCTGTTTCTGGGTCGCGACGTTCTCTACCCCGTGGCTCTGGAGGGAGCGCTTAAGTTAAAGGAAATTTCTTACATTCACGCCGAGGGCTATCCGGCCGGCGAACTGAAGCACGGGCCAATTGCCCTTATAGATGAAAAGATGCCCGTGGTTGCTCTAATAACGAAAAATTCCGTCTACGATAAAGTCTACTCGAATATCGAAGAGGTTAGGGCGAGGAAGGGAAAGATAATAGTGTTCACGGACGAACTGACGGAAGATACCAAAAACATCGCGGACGAACTAATCCAACTGCCGAGAGCGGAGAAAGTCCTGACACCGCTGATTTTTACCGTACCTCTTCAGCTTTTGGCCTACCACATTGCCGTTCTGAGAGGAACAGACGTGGATCAGCCGCGGAACCTGGCAAAGAGCGTGACGGTGGAATGACGCCGCCCACCATTGAAGGCCGGGCCCGCCTGCTCTATCTCTAATGAAAAAAGTCCGCCCCGGTACGATGACCGGGGCTGTATTATTCCGATCGAACGGTCAGAACTGATTGAGAAATCTCAGGTCGTTTCGATAAAATAACCGGATGTCGTCAATCCCGTACTTCAACATTGCCATCCTTTCTACGCCCAGACCAAGAGCAAACCCCTGATAGGTTTCGGGGTCGTAGTCGACGGCTTCCAGCACGTTGGGATCTACCATGCCTGAGCCCATGATCTCGAGCCAGTCCTCGCCGTCGGGTCGCATGACGTCGACTTCCGCACTGGGTTCGGTAAAGGGAAAGTAATCCGCCCTGAACCTCATGGAGAAATCGGGCCCGAAAAACTCTTCTACGAAAGACCTGATCACGTATTTCAGGTTGGCAAAAGTCAGGCTTTCGTCGACCCAGAGAAGCTCGACCTGGTGGAATACGGGATAATGAGTCGCGTCAGGGGTGTCCCTCCGGTAGCACTTACCGGGACAGATTATCTTTACCGGAGGGTCCTGGTCCTCCATTTCCCTTATTTGAACAGGAGAAGTGTGGGTTCTGAGGAGATTTTCGTCGTCGACGTAGAGGGAGTCCCATTCGTCTCGGGCGGGATGCAACTCGGGGATGTTGAGCGCCTCGAAGTTGTAGTAATCCGACTCCACTTCCGGGCCGAGCGCCAGGGAGAAGCCCATGCGCTTGAATATCGTGGTAAGCTCTTCGTTTACCTGAGTGATTACGTGTTTCTTCCCTACGCCGCGTCTTCTCCCCGGTAACGTTACGTCCACCCCTTCCCGGTTTAATTGCTTTTCCTTCTCCCTCTGCTTAAATTTCTCCTTTTTTTCTTCGACTTCTTCCTGGAGGAGGGACTTCAACTGGTTTATCCCTTTGCCAGCTTCGGCCTTGTCCTCGTCCGGAAGCTTCCCTAAATCGTTAAAAAGAGATTGAATTTCCCCGTTTCTTCCCAGGTATCTTACCCTTAGTTCTTCGCATTCCTCGAGAGACTCAGCATTTTCCAGACTTTTCAGGGATTCTTCTTTCAAGTCCCGGATTTTCTCCAGGAGTTCGTCCAGATGTGACATCACAAGTTCTCCAGTTCTGAAAGTGTTCGTTGGCTGAATCCGGCGATATTAAACTAGAAAAGCCTACTTCTCGCTGTAACCCTCGCCGTCATCCGTGGCTTCCAGGTTACCCTGAACCTTTTCCGTAAAGCCTTTACCCGGGGAAAACTTGGGAGTGACCTTACTTGGTACGTTGATTTTTTCTCCCGTCTGAGGATGGCGTTTTACCGTCGATTTCCGGGGGTTGGGTTTGAACGTGCCGAAGTTAACCAGCCTGACTTCTTCTCCTTTTGCTACCTCGTCCGTAATTACTTCCACCAAATGGTTTACCATCTCTCGGCACTCCTGCTTCGTACAGTCCGAGTTGCGATAGATACTGTCGACCAATTCGCCTTTGTTCATCTAAGGACCTCCTTTTGATATAGGAAACTTTAAAGTTTGGCGGGAGAACAACTCTCCCACGTTTCTTTGACTTACAATACCATTACGAATCCCAATTCTACGGGTCTCCAGACTACTTCTCAAGTTTATTGTCGATTTTCTCAGGCAAAATAAAATTTATAACGTAATTGAAACCAATGCAACCCTTGGTCGGCTACTTTTCCTTCTGGTGAACCGAGAAATCCCTGTCGTAGAGGTTTCTGTCCTTGAACTTGTTGCCCGGTTGGTCCGTCAGTTTTATCTTGTCCTGCTTCTTTTTCTTGTTTCCGTTGCCCGGCGTTCTGTCTTTTTTCGACCCCCGGGTAAATTCTTTCTTTAGCTTTGAAATAATCAAATGTTTTTCCTTTGAACCCAGATCCGGCTCGTATACGGAGAATTCCCTGTCGACAAATCTCTTCAGGTTAGCCCTGTAGTGCAGTCCGTTGGACCTGTTTTCCCGGATGATCAAACCCAGGTCGATAAGTTCTGTGGGTCTCTTTGCAAGAAGCAGGCCCGTTGGCTTCTTCAGCCAGGCACTTATCTGCTCGATGCTGTAGGAATGAGGTCGATGGCTGACGAGAAATCCCAGTATATTTCTGTTAAGTCTGGATAGCCGCTTCACCTTCTTTACTATGTAGTTCGTCTCCTGCTTTATCGCCGACGGCAACTTTTCGAAATTCGAGTCCTCGGTCGTTTTTTTCTTTTTTACTTCGTCCGCGTCGTCCCCGGACCCTCCTCCGTCGTAGGGCAGCCCGAAGGTCTTTGATTTACTGGAATCCTTATCGTCCTCGGTTGCCTCGAAATCCGGTATAGACCTCTCGACCCGGTCTATTTTCTTGTCGCTCGGGTCGCGGGATCTCTTCTCCTGGGACTCGGCCAGAGTCTCCGTTACCGCTCTCATTGCCTCGCCCTGCTCTCCTTCTTTCAATACGTCGGCGATTTCCAGCGACTCTATAACGGCCTTTGAAACTCTGTGGACCTTGGGAAGGTCGGGCGGGTCAAGATCGACCTCGATGTATCCCAGAGTTTCCGCCGTCCGCTTTAGCTCCTTTATCTTTTCGGTCTTCTGGTCGAGTTCGTCCTGAAGTTCCTCCACCTGTTCTTTTAGCTCGTCTACCCTGCTTTTCTTTCGTTTACCCTGTTTTTTTGCCTCTTCGATTGCCTCGATTATGCTTTCTCCCACCTGTTTGAGCTGAGGCGTTTCCACGGTATCGAGCGAAGGGGTAAAGCCCGCGTGGAACGTCGAACGTTCCCTGACGTAGATTTGTTTGGTCGTTTTTTCGTCGAGGTATATGCAGTCTCCCGTATCCAGCTGATTTACTTTTTCCCTAACCTGGCCTTTCTTCCAGGGAAGAAGGTCGTTGTAAACCTTCATATCGGCTTCGTGAACTACCCTATGGAGGAAAAGCATACCCGCCTGAGTAAGGACGTCCTTCTCGACCTTTGCGCTTCTCTGGGATATGATGACCGCTCCCAGCCCACGCTTCCTTCCCCTCAACGAAAGCCGGGTAATTATTTCTTTCAGCTCGCTCTTTTTCCCCTGGGGTATGAATTCGTGAGATTCCTCGATTCCTATCATGTACGGTTTTCTGAGTTTCCCGGCCCAGTTCCAGAGAGCGGTGAAGTAGTGCTTGAGCATCTTTCTCTGCTCTTCCTTCAGGTAGCCGCTGAGGTCGAGGATTACAGGAATGCTCTGTTTCAAACTTATCTCGGCGACCTGAGGTGCGTCTTCGGGTTCGATCGTTATATCTACGTTCTTCCCTTCACCTATGACGAGAAGCTCGTATTCTTCTTTAAGTCCGAAGTACTCCCCGTCGATATCGACTACGGTCAGGGGGTAATTATGCTTTAGTAGTTCTTCGAAGATCACACCCGCGGTATTGGACTTGCCGGATCCCCTTATCCCCAGTATTCCGATACACTTGCCAATGATCTCGTCCAGGCTAAAGTCGAGGTCGTCACTGATATGAAGTTCTTTCAACAAATCCTCCCGCGTCGTCTGTTATATTTTTTGGGCTGGTTTGATAGATTTATGTTTATAATACCCTCTTGGATACGTTCAGTAAGCCTCCTCCAAAACCCGTTATAACGGATTTGACGGATTTCTGCAATATCCCGGAGCGGCCTTAACCAGAGCGAGGTTACTGCCCTGGTTTACTTATCTACAAGACCACTACATAACCTGATTATAACCGGGTTTTCGCCTAAATTCTTGGAGAGTTGCCACAATCCGAGCTGACAAATGTCGTCGAAAATGGTGATCAGTTGGTCGGATCGCGAGGGTCGTCCAATTGCCCGCTTGAACTGGAATCTTCAACGATGACTGTCTATCGGCCTTCTTCCAGATCCTCGAATACCGTCGGGGCAACCCGGGAGAGCTCGGTCAGAAACCCGTTCGCCAGGTCCCTTATTTCCCACTGAGCTTCTTTGCTTCCTCTGAGTTCGATAATATGCCGGTATTCTCTGAAGTTGGTTTTTAGATACAGGGAGGTTTTGCTCCCGATTGGGAGGAGGAACCTCGCGTCTTCCTTTGGAACTCCCTCGTCCAATGCTTTCTGGTATAGTTCGTGGCTTGAGGTGATTCCTTCCCTGAACTCTTCGGCCAGGCCCGCTTCCTCTACGGAGTCCGGAACTACGACTTCATCCGGATTCTGTTTTACGTATCTCATTGATCGGACCATGAAACTGACGAGCCTGTGTCTGGTCAACTGGGCAAGGCAGCTTCGACTTACCCCTTCCACGTAGAACGTGGCGCTGGCGAACTCGAAGGGCGACCAGTGCCCCCAGTCTCTCAGCTTTCTTATTAACTCCCGGTCTTCTTCCGCCGAGTAATCTCCTTCCTCTCCGGTGGTTTGGTGTGAAATTCTTGCGGCCCGGGCAATCATTGATTCCGGGTTTTCCGTGTGGCGGATCAAATCTATTTTCATATTTTTGCCACCTCGATTCCTTCCTGGTCCTGGTATTTTCCGTTTCTATCTCCGTAAGTGGTTATCGGGCGTTCGCCCCGAAAAAATACTACCTGGGCTATCCCTTCGTCGGCATAAATCCTCGCTGGCAGCGGAGTAGTATTGGATATCTCAATAGTCAGGAAGCCCTTCCACCCCGGCTCGATAGGGGTCATGTTGACGATTATTCCGCATCTCGCGTAGGTACTTTTTCCGACCACCAGGCCGAATAGATCGTCGGGCATGTCGAACTTTTCGAGGGATTTCCCGAGACAGAAAGAGTTTGGCGGAATCAAACAGCTATCACCCTGGACCTTTACGAAAGCGTCCTCGTTGAATTCCTTCGGATTTATTTCCGTCGAGTGGACGTCGGTAAAGATCCGGAATTCGTCGTCGATCCTGATGTCGTAACCAAATGAACCGAGACCGTAGCTGATTTTTTCGTCGGTCTTCAGTTCCTTTACGAACGGAGTAACCGGCTTTGCCTCGGCTATCTCTTCGTCGTTAAGAATCATAATTTTACAGAGCTCCCGGTTGAAATTTTGTGTCTCTAATCTTAACTAAAATGGGGATGCTGGGCAAACGATCTCCCGTTGCAATAAAGAAAGGCTATAGTTATCATTCCCGTTGATGAATCTCGCAAATTTAATCACGTCTATCAGGTTAATCTTAGTGCCTTTCATAGTTGCTGCCCTGGCTAAGGGGAACGACTGGTGGGCATTTGCTTTTCTGACAGTAGCCCTCATATCGGACCTGCTGGACGGCTTTGTGGCCAGAAAAATGGATCAGATCACGGACCTCGGTCAGGTCCTGGATCCTCTTGCCGACAAGTCTTTGTTCCTCTCGCTATTCGGGTACTTTGCCTGGGTGGGGCGTATCCCTGTAGTCGGGTTCTTTCTTCTGCTCTTACCTTATTTTGCACTCATTCTCGGAGGGGGGGTAATGTATCGTTACCAGGGAAAGGTGGTTAAGGCGAACGTTTGGGGTAAAACCAGCTCGGCACTTCTAACTCTTGGGTTGATCTTCGTTTACTTTAGGTTGCCGTTCGCGATATACCTGATTTACGTCGGAATTGCGACCTCGTTTGTATCCGCTTTTGTCTACTTCAGAATTGGCGCCAAAGCCCAGGCCTCGCCGACCGAAGAAGGAAGCTAGCTCTCAGTCACATCTGTTCCGCAAACTCGTCCGGAACCGGAGCTTCTAGCGTGAGTTCGGTACCTTCTACTGGGTGCCTAATCGTCAGTCGCCTCGCGTGAAGCATGAGCCTCTCGGCCGGCGGACCTCCGTAATAAGAATCTCCCAGTATCCTGTGGTTGATGTAGTCCATGTGGACTCTGATTTGATGAGTTCTCCCGGTAACCGGCTTGATTCTCAACAGAGTATAGTTCTCGAATTCTTCTATTACGGAGAACTGTGTCCGAGACTCCTTCCCGCCCATCTTGACCTTCATTTTCGTCTTGTCCTTTGCGCTCCTCCCTACCGGAGCGTCGATTAAGCCCTCTTTTTCGTCGAAGTGACCGTCCACTATAGCGAAGTATTCCTTTTCCACTTCTCGGTTTTTAAACTGGTCTTTTAGCTCAAGATAAATTTCGTCCGTCCTTGCAACCACAATAATTCCACTGGTGCCTTTGTCGAGCCTGTGTACTATACCCGGACGCTCGGGATCGGGTAGGTCCGGGAGTTTCTCGTAACGATAGATCAGCCCGTTGGCCAGCGTCCCCTTTTCGTGCCCGGGGCCGGGGTGGACCACCAGCGAGCTGGGTTTATTGATGCCTATCAAGTACGAGTCCTCGTAAACCACGTCCAGCGGTATATCCTGAGGGACTAGCCGCTTCGAGTTGAAGCCCTCGGGAATATCGATTTCTATTTTTTCGCCGGCCGAAACCCTGTAGCTCGACTTGGTTTTTGAACCGTCGACGGTTATATTTCCGGATTTTATTAGGTCCTGCCATTTGCTCCGGGATACGTCCGGAAACCAGATCGAGATGAGCTTGTCTATCCTTATATCCTCTTCCATCTTCCCGACGACGAAATCTTCGGGCAGATCCGATATATTCATTATATTCCTCACTTTTATTGACGAATTGATAGGCCGATATAACAACTGTACAGGGAGATTATACTCTACCCTCAATTTCCTTTAAAGTTGAGTTGCTATGCGGAATTTGATATAATCACGTTTGAACTATGAGTAAAAAGCGAGAGCAGTTGACGAAGCTGGCAGAAGGAGTGTTAGAGGACTTTTCGAGCGAGCTTTATCTCCTTGAATGGGAGAAGAGAGGCGGGGAATGGGTTCTGGAGCTCCTGATAGATAAAGAAGGATCCGTTACTACTTCCGATTGCGCCGATGTTAGCGGCCGAGTTTCCGAAGAACTGGACAAAAGTGATTTGATTCAGAAGGAATACGTTTTACAGGTTTCGTCTCCGGGGGTCGAAAGGCCTCTGGTTGAATCGCGCCACTTCGAGGGCGCGATCGGGGGCGACGTGGAGGTTAGTACTTACGGGCCAATAGAGGATTCGAAAAATTTCGTGGGGGTTCTAAAGAGTTACGACGAGGAGGCCAAAGAGATAGAACTTGAGGTCGACGGTAGATTCATCAATATACCGCTGGCTAAAATATCCAAAGCGACCACGAAGATGGTTGATTCTGACTAACGAAACGTGATCTGGTTGACGCTGGTTTCGGGTGGGTATAGATTTCCAATTTTTTATTTTTATAAGGCATTAAGGGAATCTTTACGGTAAGTTTCACGGGAACGTATTACAGCATCGTAAAGTCAAGGACAGAGGTGAAGTGACCCAAAAAGGGGTAGTCAATGAACATAGAATTTATAGAAGCACTGGAAGATATGGCTAAGGATAAGGGAATAGAGCGAGACGAGCTGTACGATATGGTTGAAGAAGGGCTTCAGGCGGCATACCAGGAACAATACAATACGAACGAGGACGTGGAAGTCGACATCGATCAGAACTCGGGAGATATATTTATCGACGGGGAAAAAATTCAGCTGGGCCAGTTCGGCAGGATTGCTTCCAAGAAGGCGGAAGACGTTATTCGCCAGTTGATTCGGGAGAAGCAGAACGAACTCATGTACGAAACGTACACGAAGCGAAAAGGTGAACTGGTCAACGGGTCTATTCACCGGTTTGAAGGTAGTGACGTATGGCTAAATCTCGGTGAAGTAGAGGCATTGCTCCCCGGGTCGGAAAGGATTCCGGGCGAAAGATACCAGCAGGGAGATAGTCTCAGGGCTTATCTTTACCAGGTGGAACAGAAACCCGGAGGACTGCTGATTCGTGTTTCCCGTTCCATGAAGGAGTTCGTTGCGAAATTGATGGAACTGGAAGTCCCGGAGATAGAGGACGACCTTCTGGAAATAGTCAAGATAGCAAGAGAGCCGGGGAAGAGGAGCAAGGTGGCAGTACAGTCCCTGGACGAACAAATAGATCCCGTGGGTACCTGCGTGGGGGCAGGTGGTTCGAGGGTGAAGGAAATTACCGAAGAGCTGAACGGAGAAAAGATCGACGTTATACGCTGGAGCGACGACCGGGAACTTCTTATCCGAAATAGTCTGGAGCCGGCCAGCGTTCTTTCGATAGAGTTCAACGAGAACGACCGAGGGGAGGAAATTGCCAAGGTTATAGTACCCAAAGACGATTTGGCATACGCCATAGGTCAGAACGGACAAAACGTCAGATTGACCGTAGATTTGGTCGGGTGTGACATAGACGTGAGAAGCCCCGAATAATCGACCCATCTTGATGATCTTCCTACCGGGTCCGCGAATGAACTCGACGGTCTCGAAGCCAAAGATATGTCGGGTCCTGGTAAGCCTTGGACTGAGCCTGGATGCTGGATAAATTATTAAGGTCCGTTTATAGATTAGTTCGCTACAGGGCTTACTGGGTAATCGGAGTCTTTCTGATAGTTGTAGTATTTGCCCTTTCCTATATCTTCCCTTTTCCAATACGGAGCTCTCTCCTGGACCTGTTGCCTCAGAACGATCCCCTGATTGAAAAATACAAAACCAGGGAAGAGACGATAAACAGTACCCAGTACCTTACAGTCGTACTGTCGCTTCAGAACTACGAAGGGCTTGAGAAACCGCAAAGAGAAGCGGAACTTCTGGAGCTGGCCCGGGTGATAAAACCTCTGCTCGAGGATGTCCCGGAAATCAAATCGGTGAATTACCGGGGCGAGGGAGCGATACCCGAAGAGTACGAGTTTTTGTATTCGTTGGATTCCGGGACGATCGACAGGGCCGAAAAGTTAAGGAATGACCTAAGAGAACTTGAGAGCGACGCTATTTCCGAAACATCCGACTTCAACCTGCAGGATCCCTACGGCGATCTCCCGGACCGGCTGGGTGAACTCGACGCCGGTGAAAGCGGGGCAGAAGAAGAATTATCGCGGCTTCTGGATCGGCTGGAGGAGAGGAACGAGCTGGTCTTAGCGGGGCTGAACTCGGTGGACGAGCTGGCGAACTGGGATACCAGGCTAGCCTCCCTCAGGGACGACTTCCGGGCCGTCCGGAATAAGAGGGCAGAGGATATCGGAGGAGAGTATTTCTCCTCGGATCGAAGCACTCTTTTGGTCAAGGCTACGCCCATGCATCCGGAGTCCCATAATATCGAGTTTAGCAGAAGCCTGACGGACAGAGCCCGGAACGTGGTTTCTGAAGCCAGGGCGACCGAGGTTTTCGACTCGGGCGACTACGACATAGAACTCACCGGTTCATTTGTAATTAACGCCGAGAGGAATTCTGCCCTCAAAGGCGACATGCTTCGGACGACGATCATTTCTTCCGTGGCGGTAATGGTCGCGTTTTTCTTTGCCCTGGGTTCGTTTTTCTACTCCATGCTGATAGCCTTTCCTCTCGTGGTAGCGGTTTTGCTCGCCCTGAGCTGGGCGAAGTTTTCAGTCGGAGGCTTCAACCTGCTGACTACGTTTCTCCCCGCTCTTGTTCTGGGGCTGAGTATAGATTACGGAATCCATCTGCTGTTCAGGTTTAGCGAGGAGAGGTTAAACGGGCTGACCGTAAGCAAAGCGATAGAAATAACGATTCTGAGAAAGGGTAAGGGGATCTTTATTGCCGCTCTGACAACAGCCGCCGTCTTCACGACGTTGATCTTTTCCCGGTCCCAGGGCCTCGTAGAGATGGGGATAATAACTAGCCTGGGGATCATAATTTCCTTTTTCGTCTACCTGCTTCTACTTCCCGCAATGATCGTTACCTTCCAGCGCTGGAGACGGAGGAGACAGGCCGTGGAGCTGTTTGACTATCGGGCGACTCTGAGGGGGATAGTTGAGAAGGCCATAACTTACAGGAAATCGATACTGATCGTCTCCCTCGTCATTTCGATAGTTGCCTTTCTGGGCGCGACACAACTTGACTTTCAGTTCACCGGAAACAACGTATCTACCGAGGTTCAGGGCGTCAAAGTACAGGAAAGAGTTCAGGAAAAATTTGGAGCCTCCGACACCGGCCTCGGGCCTTCTTTCGTCTTCTTTCCCGATAACATGGAAAAATTGCGAGACCTCGAGGAGGGCCTGGCGGGTACGGATATGGTTACCTCGGTTCGGTCAATCAGGGATTACGTGCCCGGCAACCTGGATGAGCTGGGCGGTTCTATCGATGATCTGGGCGAATTGGAGGGGCTTGATGAAACGCTGGCCGGAGTGGAGTCGGTGCTGAGGGACCGAAGCGAGAAAATCGATCAACTGGAGTCATTAGTCGCCAGTCTGTCCTCGGCGCAGCTAACCTCGACGCTATCGAGCCGTTCGGAAATTACGGTTCAGCTTAACGAGGTCATAGATCAACTTCTCGACGTCAGACGATCCCTGCTGGATTTGGAACGGGACTCTACGCTGGAGACGGTCGGGTCGCTCAGAGCAAACGTGAACTATCTCCATAGTGGCTTGATGTCACTGTCCGAGTTGATGAAAGAGGAGAACGGCGATATCGTAAAAGCCCTTCCGGAGGAGGTCAGGTCAACTTTTTCCACGGATAAGGGCGAGTACGTGGTTTTTGCGGGGGTGGAGAAATCAATCTACGAGTCGGAGAACCTGAACGATTTCGTGGAGAAGGTTTCCAGGTTTACCGATGACTACTTTGGCCTCCCGTTGATCCAGTACAAGCTGGAGGGCCATATACGTCATGACTTCGTCGTATCCACGCTGCTGGCAGTACTTATGATTAGTTTCGTGCTTTACAGGGGGATCTCCGATTTGAAACTTTCCCTGCTGGCCGTTATTCCTCTCGCCCTCGGTTACCTCTGGATGCTTGGGGGAATGAGGGTGCTGGGAATGAATTTCAACTTCATCAATATAATAATTTCGCCGCTTCTGATAGGAATTGGAGTCGACGACGGGTTACATCTGATATATCGGTGGCAGGAAGAAAGCGGTACTGGCAATTTAACTAGCTCCATACTCTCCGCTTTTTCTCATACGGGACTGGCAGTTATTACAACCTCTATAACGACCATTGTCGTGTTCGGGAGCCTGTTTTTGGCTCGGACGCCGGGATTGAGGATTCTCGGGGCGACGGCTTCGCTCGGTATAGGGTTTGCTATGGTGCTATCCCTGACAGTATTGCCTGCCGCTCTCTATCTTGCATTTAGCCGAGGCGAGAAATAAAATTGCCTTACCATGAAGATTGAACTAAACGACGACAAAATCGACGTCAGCGATGGGAAGACGGTTGATGAATTGATCAAGCTGGTTAAAGAAAAGCTTTCCTCTACCCGGACAAGGCTGGTGGGTATAAAAGTCGACGGAACTTTTTTAAGCCAGTCGGAACTTGAAGGACAGCTTGAGTTGACTTTAGAGGGGAAGGACATAGAGCTAGTAACTGAAACCATAGACGAGCTAACCGTCGAATTGACGGAAGACGCTCTGACATATCTAAATAGCTTGACCGAATGGGCCGAAGACTATTCGATTTCTCCCAACGGAGATATAAATTCGGAGATAAACACCGACGAGTTAGAAGAGTTACTTGAAGGACTCCACTGGCTCAACCTGGCGCTGGAGGAGTTGGCTGCTACGTCCGAGACCGGAACTTTACTTGGTGGGCGGTCATTACCAAAATTCATGAGTGAGAACAGGATGTTTTTAAACGAGATCCAGGGCGCGCTGGAAAGTCCGGAAGAGAACCCCCAGCTACTTAGAACGCTAATTGCACAGGATTTACCGACCTGGATAGCTGAATACAAAGATATTTTCCTTGACTTTAGGGGCGGACAGAGGAGAGAAATCGATGCGTGAACCTACCCCCCTAACTGAATCTACGAGGTGTGATAAAAATGTTGTTGATATATATAGTTCTAGCGGTGGTCGTTTCTCTGGGAACAGGGATCTTTCTCGGTCAGAAGTATCACGAAAGGAAGTTATCGGAGAAAGCGGAGGAGGCCGCGGATATAATCGAGCGGGCGAGAAAGACCGGGGAAAACATAAAAAAAGAGAAGGTCCTGGAAGGACAGCAGAAGATCCAGAACCAGCGGGAAGAACTGGAAGAGAAGTTCAAAAGCAGGGAAAAGGATTTAGATAAACGAGAAGAAAGGATAATGAGGAAGGCCGATAGGCTTTCCAAGAAAAGCGACCACCTGGAGGACCTCGAGGAATCTTTAAAAGAAGACCAGAACAAGGTTGAAGAGTTAAAGGAAAAGGGAAAGGAACTGATAAATAAGGAAAAGGAATACCTTGAAAAGATAGCGGGGATGAGCAGCAAAGAAGCAAAGAACGAATTGATGGAACGAATCAAAAAAGAGACGGAAAGGTTCTATGCCCGCAAGGTAAACGAAGCGGAAAAGAAGGCAAAGGAAAAGGCGGACGAGAAGTCCCGCCAGATACTTGCCACGGCAATGCAGAGGTACGCGGCCGAACAGGCAGAGGGAAATACGGTGTCTTCGGTTTCTCTGCCATCAGACGATTTCAAGGGCAGGGTAATCGGAAGGAACGGAAGGAATATCAAGACGTTTGAGGCACTGACCGGTGTGGAAGTCCTCGTTGACGATACTCCTGAGATGGTAGTACTTTCTTCTTTCCACCCGGTTCGGAGAGAGATCGCCAAGCTTGCCATGGAAGAACTGGTAAAAGACGGGAGAATTCACCCCGTTCAGATCGAAGAGAAGGTGGACAAAGCGAGAGAGCGGATGGTGGAGAAGATAAAAGAGGCAGGCCAGAACGCCGCTCTGGATACGGGCGTGGACCTTTCGACCAAGCTGGTTCCGCTGGTTGGAAAGTTAAAATTCAGGACCAGTTACGGCCAGAACCTGTTGCGCCACTCGCTGGAAGTGAGTTTCATTGCCGGAATGCTGGCCGAGGAACTCGGCCTTTCCCACAAACCAGCGAGGAGAGCCGGTCTTTTACACGATATTGGTAAGGCCGTTGATCACGAAGTTACCGGGACGCACGCCGAGATTGGCGCCGAACTGGCGAGAAGGTACGGAGAAAAGCCGATTATTGTGAACGCCATTTCTGCCCATCACGAGGAAGAAGAGCCCGAGTCGATATTGCCCATATTGATTCAGACGGGAGATACCCTTTCGGCGACCCGGCCCGGAGCGAGAAGGGAAACTTACGAGAAGTACATAGAGAGATTGGAAAACCTCGAGGAGATTGCCCATTCTTTCGAGGGCGTGACGAAGGCAAACGCGTTTCAGGCCGGAAGGGAAATAAGAGTAATCGTATCTCCAGAAGAAGTAAGCGACAATAGAGCCAGCAAGCTGGCTTACGATATTGCGAGAGAGATCGAGAGAGATCTGGACTATCCGGGTGAGGTCAAAATAAACGTGATCCGGAAAGCGCAGTTCGTCGAAGCCGCACAGTAACCTTAAGTGCGTTACCTGGGCGGTCAGTACGGAACCCAAAAACTTCTAGGAGGTGCGGGATCTTGGCTGAAATTCTAAAGGTCTCTTCGACTTCGGACCCCTCCGCCACTGCCGGTGCCCTGGCGAATACGATCAGGGAAGAAGGCGTGGCCGAGCTGCAGGCTATCGGGCCCAAAGCCGTGAATCAGGCGGTTAAGGCCATTACTATTGCTCGTGGGTATATGGCGCCAAGCGGTGTGGATCTGATTTTCGTTCCTTCTTTCGTCGACGTGGAAATAGACAACGAGAACAAGACCGCAATGAGGATGGAGGTCAAAACCAGACTCCCCTTCAAGCCGAATAAAGACGACAGGAAAGCGAAAAAGACCGGTGAAGATCTGGATCCAGTGGGCGAACGGACCGAGGGTGGTCTGGAGGAGAGGGAGGCCGCCGAAGGGGGCTCGAAAGAAGACAGCTCCCCCGAGGACAACCAAGAGGATATACTGGACATATGAAATAAGGTTATATGGCAAACAGGGACGAAGATGGCTGGAGGACGGCTCTACAGACGATAGGACAGGTAGGTCAGATAGGTTTTACCTTCGCCTTTTCCGTCCTGATTTCAGTAGGAATAGGTTACTGGCTGGATAAGCTCGTCGGAACCGATAAGTTGTTCAAGCTCGTGTTTCTCGTTTTCGGCCTTTTTTCCGGGGGGTTGAGCGTTTACAAGTCCTTATCCAGCTACCTGCACGATGACGAGTAAATGGTTATTGGCTAGCCGGTAACTCGATAACACGAAAATATTCAAGAGGTGAAAGAGTGAATAGGTTTTTCGATCGGCACAAGAAGAAGATAATCTGGATTATGGTAATAGGTTTCTTTCTCGGGTCCGTTGGACTGGCCGCGTTTCAGTACATGCGTCCCGGGGGTGGGTCTTCTTCCGGCGGTGATTCGGGGAAAGAAGCCGCTCTGATTGTAAACGAGGAGAAGGTTTACAGGTCCGAATTTCAGGACGCTTACGACAGGGCTATCGAGAGACAGAAATCGCTGTACAGTCAGTTTGGCCAGGATTTTTCGCGATTAATGGAAGGAGCGAGTGGAAAACTTTACGAACTGCGTATGAAGTCCCGAACTCTCGATTCCCTTATAGAAAGAGAGATAGTTGATCAGGAGGCTGAGGAACGGGGTATAAAACCGAAATCCGCCGAGGTAACGCAGCAGTACAACGAACAGCTGGACTCCATTCTCAACCAGCAGGGCTGGACGCTCAGCCAGCTAAAAGACGCCCTGTCGGCCCAGGGCCGATCTTTCGATCAATTCGAGAAGAACATGAAAGATAGCGTCAGGCAGCAGTTGAAAGGGGAAACGTTGAGGAATCAGGTAATAGGAGAGATCGAACCGGCGGAGGAAGACCTTAAGAATTACTATGACAATAATATCGACCAGTACGTCCAGACACCTTCCAGGGTAAAGGCGAGTCATCTTGTCTTCGACGTACAGACTAAAGCCGAGACCGTCAAGGAAAGAGTTGCCTCGGACCCGGGGTATTTCGAAGAGTACGCGGAGAAAAACGAGGTGGATACCGATCTGGGCTGGTTTGGAAAAGGAGAAAAGCCCAAGAACGTCGAGGACCTGGCGTTCTCTCTGGACGTTGGAGAAGTTGGAGGTCCGATAGAGACCCCGTCTGGCTGGGAATTATTGAAAGTCGAGGATAAACAGGAGCGCGTCGTGCCGGAGTTCGGGGAGATAAAGGACAAGGTTAGAAGTGATTACGTTAGCAACGAAGAACAACAGCGGTACAACGACTGGTACCAAGAGGCGCGAGAGGAAGCCAGCATAGAGATAGAACTACCCGTATTACGTGCCTACCGAAAGGCACAGGATAGCTTTCAGGAAGGACTGGAAGCCTATAAAAAGCTGGAAAGCGAGAATCCCTCCATAGATCCTTATCTTAACTATTACATAGGAAGACTATACCAGAGGCGGATATCCGAACTGGAGAAGGAAGGGTCGGAAGACGGAGAAGAAGCCGAGGTGGATGAAAAGATAACCGAGTATCGCAATAAGGCCGTGGAGAACTACATGAAAGTCGTCCGGGAAACGGGCAGTAGCGCGGGTGATCTGTTAAATAGAGTGGTACAGCTCGATCCGGACAACCCGGAGGCGAATTACTACAGGGGCAGATACCAGCTTCAGCGTAAACGGTACTCCAGCGCGGCGAGCAGCTTCGAAAAAGCCATAGAGGCAAACCCCGATTACGTGGCCGCTTACATGGAATACGGAAAGTTGCTCGTCGAATTGCGTAATTACTCGGAAGCCGCCCAGAAGTACAAGAAAGCGCTCGATCTCTCCGGGGATAACGTAAGTATTCTGAACAACCTGGCCGACGCGTACCTAAAGAGCGACCAGTACGAAAAAGCAAGAGAGACCTACGAGAGGGTACTTGACCAGTCGTCCAACAACTTTACCGCCAAGAAAGGCCTGGGAGATCTCTTCCTGGAGCAGGAAAAATACGACGAAGCGGTCGATTACTACAACGACGCCCTGAGCATAAGAGCCGACGCCGACACATCGTTAAATCTCTCCCGGGCTTATTTGAATAGCGGCAAGCTCGAGGACGCGAAAACCGAACTGAACAATTTACTGACCACCAACCCCTACAGCGGCGAAGCGTACATGCTTCTCGGAGATTACTACCGGGAGAAGGACCTATCCGAAAGGGCTCTGGAGGAGTACAGAGAAGGTCTGGCTCGAACCCAGGATCGAGAAATTAGGCTGAAGGTATCGAAGAGGATAGTCGAGCTTGCGCCCGAAGATACGGGAACCAGGTTCACTCTGGCTCGTGTCCACAGGGATCGCCACGTATACGATCTGGCGATAGACCAGTACAAAGAGATACTTGAAATAACCGATAAAGAATCGGAGAGACGAGAAGCTTACCTCGGCCTCGGGGAGTCCTATCTGAAGAAGACGGAATACGAAGAGGCTCGGAACTACTTTGAGAAAGGATTGAAACTGGCCGAAACACCGGTTCAGCGAGTATCTTTCCAGGAAGGTCTTTTGAAGGCCGACGAAGGCCAGCACGGGAAGGACCAGCTGTCCGAGGTGGGCAAGGAAGCTCTGTTAAAGATCGCCGAGGTAAATATTAACCAGGGAAGCAGATCCGAAGCCCAAAAGAAACTTGAGAGACTTACAAAGCTCGATCCGGAATACAAGAAGGACAGGGTGCAGGACCTGCTGAACCAGGTAAATACTTCCGGATAAAAACTCGCAATGGAAGGTAAAGTGGAAAAATTGACCGAAGAGATTCCTTCTCCTCCGTCCGATTCGATCGAAGTATTCGTCGAACTGGAGGAGGAGGATCTTCATTTTCTGGACGCCGTCCTTGAGGGCTACGACGGCATAGCCAACGTTAGACGGGAATACAGAGTGGTGGACGGGAACAAGGAGTTTCGAATATATACGTCCCCGGGCTGTCTTGACAAAACGTTGGCAGTGATACGCGACCTCAGGAGGTTTATCTTCGTGGGGAAAATCACGGTAGAGTGATTTGATGACTGAAAAATCCCTCCCGCGAATGTTCTTTGCTGACGAGAAAGTACCCACTGTAAGAGACGTCGACTACGAAAAATTAACGGGTTATGGAATTGAATCCGTCGTATTCGATCTGGACAACACGATTGCAAAATGGGGAGACGATAGCCTGACGGAAGAGATCGTCGACCTGTTCGAACGCTTGACTTCAATGGGGTTAAAGGTGGGGATATTGAGTAACAGCAGAAGGGAGGAGACGGAGGATTTCGTAACCGGACTGCCCTTTCCCCACGTGTTCAACGCAAACAAACCGAGCGTAAAAGGATTCAGGTCAATACTGGAAAAACTCGACGCGGCCCCGGAAGAGGCGGCGATGATCGGAGACCAGATCTTTACCGACGTTTTGGGCGCGAACAGGCTGGGAATGTATACCGTGAGGGTGGACCCCATCGACCCATCCAGGGAGTTTAGGTTTACGAAGATAAACCGGGTTGGAGAAAGGGTTCTTTTGTGCCTTAGAGAGGTTTATCGATCCATAAGACGGTTTAAAGAGACGTCCTATTAACCGGTCCAGGCTCGGGTGCGGTTTTACCGGAATCTTCGGACCCGAGTTTTAGCCGAACCCGACCGGGAGGAGTCCGGACCATAACCTAGTAGGATCGAGCGATTTAGACGACAGTATCGAAAGGAGAGATATGTCTTTAAAGCACGATATAAAGGTTAGCGAGGACGATAGAGTATTTACGGTCGAAGGGGGCGAGAACTTACTGGAAGTGCTCCAGGATGAGGGTTACGAGTTACCCAGTTTGTGTGGCGGTATGGGCCTGTGTGGCAAGTGCCGCGTGAGAGTTCTGGAGGGAAATCAGCCGCCGACTGAATCCGACCGGGAGTTCTTCTCGGAGAAGGAACTCGAAGAAGGAATGAGGCTTTCCTGCCGGATCGAGGTGAAAGACGATCTGGTTCTCGAAATTCCCTCGCTGGCGCAGGGCAAGAGCGAGGAAGCTACCGCAAAGTCGGAACTGGACGAACAGCTCGTCGATGTAGAGCCTGACAGCGGGATCGAGCGGGTATTGTTAGATCTCGAGGAGCCGGGCCGGGGAGATCAACGTTCCGATGCTTCCCGGATAACGGACGAATTTGAGGGCTCTTATTCACTTCCACTGGAACTTCTGGAGGATTTGCCCGACAAACTTCGGAGTAACGACTTTTCAGTAACCGTGACTGCCGACGAGCAGACCGGACGACTTCTTTCGGTAGAGGGTGGTAAAAGCCAGTACGAGTCTTACGGGATGGCTTTCGATATAGGTACAACCACCGTGGCCGGATACGGACTGGACCTGGAAACCGGAAGGACTCTCCACGTTAACTCGCGGGAAAACCCCCAGGGGAAATACGGAGCGGACGTAGTTTCCAGGATAAAGTACGTCAGGGAAAACGAGGACGGGCTGGAGCGGTTGCAGGGCGAAATAATCCGGGCGATAAACGAACTCGTCCGGGACTTTGCCGCGTCCCGGAACATCGAGAGCGAGGACGTATACCGAGCCACCTTCGTCGGGAACACTATAATGTTGCATCTTCTCTCCGGAGTCGACCCCACGCACCTGGATCAGGCCCCCTACATCCCCGCTTTTACCGATTCGCAGTGGTTTGACGCGGAAGAGCTTGGGATAAAAATCAATCCCAGGGGGAAACTGGTGCTACTGCCGTCCCTAGCCGGTTACGTCGGTGCTGACGTTATCGGCGGGATATTGCAGACGGGGATGCATAAATCGGACGAGTTGAACCTGCTGGTAGATATCGGAACCAACGGGGAGATGGCGCTGGGTAACCGGGATAAAATGTATGCCGCCTCCACGGCGGCGGGACCCGCTTTCGAAGGTGCAAATATCGAACAGGGGATGACTGCCCGGGCCGGAGCTATTTCCCACGTATCGATCGACGACGACGGACAGCTGGAGATAGAGGTAATTAACGATAAGAGGCCCATAGGGCTCTGTGGATCGGGCATAGTGGATACCGTGGGGGAACTTATCAACGCTGGCCTCATAGGCGAAAAAGGTGGGATAGTGTCGGAAAAGTCGGTTCTTCCGAGGCCGACGATTAATCCCCTCGGTAACAGGTTGATAGATATGGACGGCGAGAAGGCCTTCTGGCTCCACGTTGACAACAATCCCGTATTCGTAACCCAGCAGGACGTAAGGGAGGTTCAGCTAGCTAAAGGTGCGATCAAAGCGGGCATAGAGATACTGCTCGAGGAGTTTGGAGCGAGTGCCGAGGAAATAGACCGGGTGTACCTGGCGGGTGCTTTTGGGAATTATCTTAGAAAGGAAAACATAATGAGGATCGGAGTATTACCCAGCATCGACCTGGATAAGATAGTTTCAGTGGGTAATGCAGCCGGTCAGGGCGGAAAGCAGGCATTAATAAACCGCGACAGGATGGAAGAAGCGAACATGATATCCCGGGACGTGGAGTATATAGAGCTATCGTTCCGATCGGACTTTACCGAGAAGTTCATGTCGGCGATGAGTTTCCCAGAAGCCAGGGAATAAATCGAAAAGTATTTCTGCCTGGAACAATCGAGAAGGCTGTAGTTAAGTTAGGAGCCGGGCCTGAGATGTAAATTATTACGGGGCTGGGACCACTGCTTTCCCCATAGGGACTTATTTTCCTTGAGTTTGAGATAGAAAAAAGCTACCATTAATCATCAAGCAAATATTACGAAAATTAGGAGAAAAATATGAGTGAAGTAAAGACCGCCTATATCGAAGAAGAGATGGAGGAATCGTATATAAATTACGCGATGAGCGTAATTCGAGGCAGGGCGATACCGGACGTAAGGGACGGATTAAAGCCTGCCCAGCGCAGAATACTCTACGCACTAAATGAACTCGGCCTGACGTCGGACGGACCTCACAAGAAATCAGCTCGTATCGTGGGAGAGGTGCTTGGTAAGTACCATCCTCATGGTGACGTAGCCGTATACGACACGATGGTCAACATGGCTCAGGAATTTTCCTTTCGATATCCTCTCATCGATGGCCAGGGCAACTTCGGTTCTATAGACGGGGATAGCCAGGCAGCGATGAGATATACCGAGGCCCGTCTTTCGCCGATAAGTGAGACGTTTCTCGAGGAACTCGACGAGGATACAGTCGACTTCAACCCAAATTTCGACGATTCTCTGGAAGAGCCGACGATACTCCCGGCGAAAGTTCCCGGGTTGTTGTTGAACGGGTCCTGGGGGATTTCGGTCGGCATGACCACCAAGGTCCCTCCGCACAACCTGACGGAGCTTATCGAGGGGCTTATCTACCTTATAGACAACCCGGAAGCGTCCCTTGAGGAGCTCATGAAATATATCAAGGGCCCCGATTTCCCTACGGGCGCGATCGTCCTGGGGCGGGAAGGCATAAAGGAGGCTTACCGCACCGGAAAGGGAAGAATCCGGATGAGAGCCAAGACCGAGCTCGAGGGAGACAATATAATAGTTACCGAGATCCCGTTCCAGATAAAGAAATCCACGATAATCGAACGGATTGCCGACAAGGCTAAGGACGGAACCGTCGAGGGAATCACGGACGTTCGGGACGAGTCCGACAGGGAAGGACTCAGGGTTGTGATTAAGTTAAAGCGGGGTACGGAACCCAAGGTAGTGCTGAACCGGTTGTTCAAGTATACACCTCTGGAAAAAACTTACGGTGCAAATACCACGGTAATTGTCGACGGCAACCCGAGAAGGCTTTCACTGAAAGAAATTCTTAACGCCTTCATCGATTTCAGACGGTCCGTCGTGGAGCGGAGGACCGAATACAGGCTGGAAAAAGCCGAGAGCAGAGCCCACATCCTGGAAGGCCTGCAGGTTGCCCTCGACAGCACTGATATGGTAATCAAGCTTATCAGGGATGCGGATACGAGGGACGAAGCACGGCGTAATTTGATCGAGAGGTTCTCGTTCTCCGAGGACCAGGCAAACGCGATTTTAAAAATGCAGCTTGGAAGGTTGACCAGCCTGGAGCGCGAAAAGATAAACGAGGAGCTCGAGGAGAAGCGAGAGTACATAGAAGAATACAGGGAGATCCTCTCTTCGACGCTCAAGCTGGACGAGATAATCAAAGACGAGCTCAAAGATATCAAGGAGGAGTTCGGGGACGAGAGACGGACCCTGATTACGGAAAAGGTCGAGGAAGTAGACGCGGATAAATTGATTCCCGACGAAGAACTCGTGGTTCAGATAACCGAAAACGGTTACATCAATGCACCAAAGAGAAGTGGATACAAAACGCAGAACCGCGGCGGAAAAGGCGTAATATGCATGGACCTCGAGGAGGACGACCGGCTGACGGTAGCGTCCGCCAGCAACTCTCGTTACGAAAGCCTGGTATTTACCGACGAAGAAACTATTTACAAGGTCAAAACATATAAATTCCCTTCCTCGCGCCGCGACTCCAGGGGCGATAGGCTCCGGAACTACCTTGATCTGGGAGAGGGTGAGACCGTCAGGGCAGTTCTAAACGTCAAAAACGACGAATTGACCGGCGATGGCTACTGTCTAATGGCTACGAAGGGTGGCTACGTAATCAAGAATCCGCTTAGCGATTTCTCTTCGGCTCACATCAGCGGCATTCATAGCATGAACGCGGAAAGCGGCGATACTATCTGCTCCGTGGGGCTGAGTCACGGAGAAGGGGAGATAATGATGGCCACTCGAGAGGGACAGGTAATTAGGTTCCCCGAGGAAGAGCTAAGGACGACCCAGAGACCTTCGAAGGGGGTTAGGGGTATGACTCTAACTCCGGGCGACCAGGTAGTTAGTCTGGAATCGGTAACCGGCAAGGACCTGGAAAGAGAACCCTTATTGCTCTTCATAACCGAGCAGGGACGGGGAAAGAAAGTGCCGTTTTCGGAGTTTAGTCCCCAGAAGAGGTCGGGAAAAGGAAATCTCGGAATCAAGCTCTCCGACGACGACGGGCTCAAGGAGGTAAAACTGCTGGAACGGGGCGAAGAAGTGCTGTTGTGCAGCGAGCGCGGGAAGGCAGTTAGGTTGAGTATAGACGATGTAAGTCAGTTTCAGCGGTACGCTCAGGGAGTAAAGCTGATGGAGCTGGAGGAATTCGATCGAGTGGCTACCGCAACCGTGATTTAACGGAGGTTTTACTAAATGGTCGACGATTACGAGGATCAGATTGAGCAAATAAAAACAGGAACCGCCGATCTCATTCCGGAAGAGGAACTAGCCGACAAGTTGAAACTTGCCGAGGAAGAGGACCGACCTCTCAGGGTCAAGCTCGGCGTGGACCCGTCTTCTCCCGATCTTACTCTCGGTCATGCCGTGGTTCTCAGGAAGTTGAGGCAATTGCAGGATCTGGGACATCAGGCGGTTATGGTGGTGGGAGACTTTACGAGAAGGATCGGAGACCCCTCAGGACGGTCCGAAACTCGGGAGATAATGGGTGCCAAGGAAATCGAGGAAAACATGAAAGACTACGAGAGGCAGGTCTTTAGAATCCTCAATCCGGAGCGGACCGAGTTCAGATACAATTCGGAATGGCTGGGCAAGCTTACGTTTGAGGACATAATCGAGCTAACCTCGAAATATACCGTTGCTCGAATGCTCGAGCGTGATGACTTCGCCAACAGGTACCAGAACAACAAACCGATATCCATTCTGGAGTTCCTTTATCCGCTGGCTCAGGCCTACGATTCGGTGGCGGTTGACGCCGATATAGAACTTGGTGGAGCCGACCAGCGGTTCAACCTGATAGTCGGCAGGCATATTCAGCGGGAATTCGACCAGGACCCCCAGATAGTACTGACGGTTCCACTCCTTACGGGTACCGACGGTACGGACGCGATGAGCCAGACCAGGGGAAACTATATAGGGATAAACGAAGCACCGGAGACGATATACGGAAAATTGATGTCCATCACGGACGATACGATGCCCGAGTATTTTGAACTCCTGACCGACCTTTCTCTGGCGGACATGCAGGACCTTCATCCCAAGGATCAGAAAAAGGAACTCGCTTTCGAGATAGTTAGAAATATTTATTCGGAAGTAGAGGCAACTCACGCGGAAGAGGAGTTTGAAGCCGTATTCGAAGAAAACGGCACTCCGGAGGACATGAAGGAGGTAAAGGTACCCGCGGATAAGATAAAGGACAACGGAACTATCTGGATTCTTGACCTTCTGGAACTCTCGGGATTTGTTTCCAGCCGCTCAGAAGCTCGGAGGCTAATTGACCAGGGTGGAGTCAGGCTGGATGACGAGAAGGTGACAGAAGTCGACTTCGACCCACTTTTGGAAGAAGACAGGATTCTTCAGGTCGGGAAAAAGAAGTTCGCCCGACTGGTGCCGGGAGGAAATTGATCGCCAATAACCATTGGGTAGGTGATTGAAGTGGTTGATTGTATATTTTGCGACATTGTTGAGGGCGAAATAGACGCCCACGTAATATTTGAAAACGACGACGCCGTTGCTTTCCTGGACGCCAATCCCGTCGTCGACGGTCACACCGTAATAGTTCCGAAAGTACACGTGGAGAGGTTTTCAGATACCTCCGACGAAGTCTTGGGAGGATTGTTCTCCGCGGTCCGTGAGGTAAACCGGGCGATACTTGCTGCCCTGGATGCCGACGGGACAAACGTGGGATTGAACGACGGAAAGGCAGCGGGTCAGGCCATTCCTCACACTCACGTTCACGTAATACCCAGGTATTCCGGTGATGGAGGAGGTTCACTTCACTCCATCGTGAGGGGGGAAGCCGAGGAAGACTTACAGAAGGTAGCAAAACAGCTAAAGTCAGCGGTCTAACCCTCTTTGGAGAAGTACCTTTCAGGTGTCTTCCGAAGTGGTTGAAGTGGCGAAGACGCCCGGGGAAATCGTCGGATATTTTCTCTTCACACGACTCTTACCGGTTTACTATTTGGGGGTTTTGAACATGCTATTTTGTTTTAGGACGGGGCATGAAAAAATTCGATAAACGAGTGGATAGAACCGGCACTAATTCGGTAAAGTGGGATTACAGGAACGAAATATTCGGCAGGAAGGACGTACTTCCGATGTGGGTTGCCGATTCCGACTGGCGGACCTCGGACGCCGTGATAGATGCAATCATCGATCGGGCGGAACACGGCGTATTTGGTTACACAAAACCCGGAAAAGAAACGAGCGAGCTCGTGGTTAATTGGTGGCGCAGGAGGTATGACTGGGAAATAGACCCATCCTGGATTGTCTATACCAACGGCGTAGTACCGTCGCTGAGCGTCATAATTGACACTTTTTCCCGACCCGGCGAGGGCGTCCTTCTCCAGCCTCCGGTATATTACCCGTTTTTTACGTCCGTAAAACGCGGGGGAAGCCAGATAGTTACAAACGAACTCAAACTGGAAGAGGATGGCTATCGAATGGACTACGCTGGCCTAAAGAACCTCTGTAACCCCGATGGAAAATCAATTCCTTCCGCCCCCCCGCCTTCAATGATGGTTCTTTGCAACCCCCACAATCCCGTGGGCAGGGTCTGGAAGGAAGGCGAGTTAAACCGTCTGGCGGATATTTGTCTGGAAAACGACGTTCTAATCGTGTCCGACGACATACACTCGGATTTCGTATACGAAGGAAATAGTTACCTGCCGATTGCTTCACTTTCCAAAGAAATAGCTAACAATTCGATTACACTTACGTCCCCCAGTAAGTCCTTTAATACGGCCGGCTTGCCCGCCTCAATCGCGATAATCCCGGACGAAAAGCTAAGGGAAAGGTTCAGGGTTGCCCGGAACAAGGTCTTAAAAAGGCCCAGCGTATTTGGGCTGGAAGCCATGATGGCTTCTTACCGGGACGGGGAAGGTTGGCTCGACGATCAGCTTGCCTACCTCCAGGAGAACATGGAGTTCAGTAGAAAATTCGTCGCGGAAGAAATTCCTCCGGTTAATTCATTTGAGCCGGAAGGAACTACACTTCTCTGGCTCGATTTTCGCTCTCTGAACCTTGACCAGGAGGATCTGGAGAGCCTCATAGTGGACGAAGCCAGGGTGGGTCTGGATTTCGGTCACTGGTTTGGGCCCGGCGGTGACGGATTCGTTAGGCTTAACTTTGCCTGCCCCCGCGAGACGCTTGAAGAAGGCTTGGAGAGAATTTCGAGTGCAGTCAAGAACCTGATTTAGTCATCCGGTAAGGCAAACTTTTTATCCGGAGCCCGGCTGGATCCTCCCCGGGGGCTAAAGTACTATCCCTGCAGGATACTATACTGTTATATCTACCAAAATTAGCCGAGAGTGCCCCAGGGCACCCTCTGGGGGATGAATCAGCTGGTTTTTTGTCCTCCCGCAGTCAACCGGGGACTGGTTTTCTTTGAGTAGTTTAATTGATGATTCTATGGCCAATCATTACCTTCAGGCCCTTTCAAGATATCTGGGTCCGTTTAACTGCTGGGTCTCGCGTTTTTGAAGGACGTAGTTGTTCTTTGTAAAGGGATTTTTCTACAAGCCCCGGCCGGAAGGGCGGGGTAATTGACTCGTCGTGCGGTGAAGAACTGAACCTGGTTTAATAATACAGTTAACCTCTGTATAATTATCCAAAGAAAACACTCATGGAAAGGTGGTTGGCTGTGAGCGCATGGCTATTCTTCACCGTATTCGGTCTACTGGCACTGATTGACTTCTTCGTTCCGTTCTATCTTCTTGCCGACTTGGCCAGTTTCTTCGGAAGTTTTCTCTTCTGGTGTCTGCTTGCCCTAACCGTTATTCTGGCCGGTTCGATCTATATCAAAAATACCTGGGGGAGGGGACGATGAATCAGCTGTACGTCTGGATAGCCCTTCTGGTCTGGATAGCGATAGCTACCGGGGTTGCCTACCTGGCTAAACGCGGACTCGGGGAAGGAGTTACGGAATACTTTATCGGGGGAAGAAAGCTGGGCGGGTTCATTTCAGGTATGACTTACAGTGCCACCACTTACAGTGCCTTCATGTTAGTTGGCCTGGTAGGGCTGACTTATAATTCGGGCGTTGGGGCTCTCGGGTTCGAGATGACCTATCTGATATTTACCGTGCTTCTGCTGATGGTTTTCGCGCCCAGGTTCTGGCTTGCAGGCAGGAAGTACGATATTCTTACGCCCTCCGAGCTATTGTCTAAGCGCTACGAAAACCGCTGGGCGGGCGCGGTATCATCACTGGTCTTCCTAGTAATGCTGGTGCCCTACGCCGCTGTCCAGTTGATGGGGATAGGGTTCCTGGTCGAGGGGCTGACGGGTGGCGACATTCCTTACATGGCCGGAGTGCTCGTCATGGCGGGATTTGCCGGGTTTTCAGCCATCTGGGCCGGTATGAGGTCGGTTTCCTGGACGGACGCATTTCAGGCGATTACCATGCTCACGACGTCTCTATTTGCACTGTTTTATTTGTTTTTCCAGTTTTTCGGTTCCCCCGGTAATTTTTTCAGAACTATTACCGTGGAGAATCCCGACCTGCTGAAACTTACCTGGGATCCGAAACTCTTCATTGGTCTGGCTCTTCCCTGGGCTTTCTTTGCCATAACCAACCCACAGGTGTCCCAGCGGATGTTTGTGCCCGACAAAATATCCAGCCTCAAACGGATGATAATCTACTTTTCCGTCTTTGGTTTCGTCTACACGATCATCAGCACTCTATTTGGTTTTCAGGCGGCGAATCTCCTGCCGGGCCTAGAGAACCCGGACAAGGCTATGCCGGTGCTGCTTACCAAGGTTCCGGTTCCGCTCGGCCTGTTGATATTCATCGGGATCTTTGCCGCGGCTACGTCGACGCTGGGGTCGATTACTCTAACCTTGAGTTCTGTCGTTTCACGTGATCTCGTCAAGAACCTAGTACCGGAATTGGAAGAGGGAACGGAACTTAGATCCGGGAAAGTGGTAATACCCCTTTTAATTGGGGCTTTTGTCCTATTTGCCTGGATACAGCCCGGGTTAATAGCGGTACTGTCCAGCATGGCGTCGGGCGGACTACTGGTTACGGCGCCAGCCCTGATCGGCGCGTTCTTCTGGAAGCGGGGAAGCGGAGCCGGCGCGGTGACTTCCATGACGGTTGGTGGTATAGCCACCGGTGTAATGTACGTGACAAATATAAAGCCGCTCGGCTGGTGGCCGTCGGTATGGGGGTTTCTTGTTACACTCCTATTGTTTATAGTCGTTAGCTTATTGACAAACTCTCCCGATAAGTCCGACGAATTCGTCGATTACGTAAACGAAGAACTGGAAGAGCTTTCCTCCTGATAGTACCACTGAGTTGGTCAAGTCCTGGGTGAACACCTATGAACTTATGTTTCTAAAGAAACCCGTATTTGTTATATGGACCAACCATCACAGCGGGGCTCGAAAGCCCCGCCTATCGAACTTCTAGCAAGCGGACCAACCGCCT
>Ga0207797_1000517_pt1 | contig 29829 bp, 24 predicted proteins | sample PRCRCaboRojoPR_6_FD_187275 | JGI IMG/M metagenome (GOLD analysis project Ga0207797, IMG submission 187275) | Marine sediment microbial community from Cabo Rojo, Puerto Rico - PR CR 10% Liquid 1 (SPAdes) | ecosystem: Environmental > Aquatic > Marine > Coastal > Sediment | place: Cabo Rojo, Puerto... | reverse complement strand
GCGCGAGCGACAGGGGACCGACGCGACGGCGCACGTCGGGGAGTCCGATCGCGGTGACAAAACGGTTGCGTCCCGGTCCACACGCGGGGACGGCGATCCCGGGCCGGTCTGGACACTCCGGGGGATCTCCCGCCGTGTGAACGTGTTTATCAACCGGTCGGACGTAGCGGGGGTATGGACCTCCCCGATGGCGTCCACCACCTGCCGCTCGAGCTCGAATACGAGGGACGGGAGCTGACGATCAACCCGTGTGCCGTCGAGACCGAGCGGGGGCTGCTGCTGTTCGACGTGGGGCCCGTCGGATCGCTCGACGACCTGGAGGCGGGCCTGGCCGACGCGGGGTTCGGTCTCGCGGACGTGTCGACCGTCCTGCTGACACACCAGGACGCCGACCACGCCGGATCGCTCGCGGCGGTCCAGGAACGGACCGACGGGACGACGGTCGCCAGCGAGCGGGCCGCCGCCGTGATCGACGGGCGCGAGCCGCCGCGGGGCGGCGAGCCGGGGGACGACCGCTACCCGCCCGCACGGGTCGACCTCGAACTCGAGGGCGGGGCGACGTTCCACACGCGCGCCGGCCCCGCTCGGGTCGTCCCGACGCCGGGGCACACCCGCGGACACGTCTCCGTGTTCTTCCCGGATGCGAAGCTCCTCGTCGCCGCCGACGCCCTCACGGCCAACGACGAGGGGCTCCAGGGACCGAACCCGGGGATGAGCGAGGACATGGACGTGGCGCTCGAGTCCGCGGGCCGGCTCGCCGAGCTGGACGTCGAACGGACGCTCTGTTACCACGGCGGGTTCGTCGACGCCGGGAACGAACGTATCGCCGAGGTCGTCCGCTCGGCCTGAGACGCCGGCCGCTCGACCGTGGGCGGGGACGGGGAGGGGCGGACTACTCCGCCAGTCGGGTCAGTCCGCCGGCGAGCACCCGCGTCGCGTTCGCACAGTCGGCCCAGTCGGTCCACTCCCGCGGGTTGTGCGAGATGCCGTCGCGCGAGGGGGCGAACAGCATCCCGGCGTCGGTGACGTTCGCGACGTGCATCGAGTCGTGGGCCGCCCCGGAGTGGAGGTCGATCGCCTCGAGCCCCGCGGCGTCGGCCCCATCGTGGAGCGCTCCCCGGCACCGCTCGGCCATCGGCGTCGGGTGGAGATCGAACCCCCGCGTCAGGTCGGTCTCCACGTCCCGTCGCTCGGCGAGCCGGTCGAGCGAGTCGCGGGCCGCGCCCACGAGGTGGTCCATCGACTCGCGCTCGACGCTCCTGACGTCGACGCCCATCTCGACCCGGCCCGGGACGACGTTCGTGGCGTTCGGCGAGACGTCGAGGCTCCCGACGGTCCCGACGGCGGCGGGGTCGACCTCGGTCCGTTCGTTCGCGGCCCGCTCGACGTCGGTGACGAACTCGGCGGCCGCACACAGCGCGTCCCGGCGGCCGTCCATCGGCGTGCTCCCGGCGTGGTTCGCCTCCCCCTCGACGGTCGCCTCGCAGTGGGTGATCCCGGTGACGTCCGTGACGACGCCGGCCGGAACCCCCCGCGACTCGAGGACGGTGTGCTGTTCGACGTGGAGTTCGAGCCACGCGTCCCACTCGGCCGCGTCGAGACGGCCCTCCCCGCGGAAGCCGATCCCCTCCAGGGCCGCCTCGAGGGTGACGCCGTCCCCGTCGGCGAGCGCGAGGGCGTCCTCGACGCTCCGGTCGCCGGTCGCGACGGAGGAGCCGAGCAGCCCGCCGGGGGCGAACCGGGCACCCTCCTCCTCGGTGAACGAGACGACCTCGACGGGGCGCGCGGGGTCGACGCCGGCGTCGCGCATCGCCCGGACCGCCTCCAGGGCGGCGTAGACCCCGAGCGGCCCGTCGAAGATCCCCCCCTCCGGGACCGAGTCGAGGTGTGACCCCGCGGCGACCGGCGCGCCTGTCGCGCCCGGTGGGGCCCACCGACCGACGACGTTCCCGACCGAGTCGACCTCGACGGTCAGGCCGGCGTCCTCCAGCCGCCCGCGGAAGTACTCGCGCGCCTCGCGGTTCGCGTCGGTCCCCGCGAGCACCGTCCGCCCGTGACCCTCGCCGGGGACGGCGCCGAACCCCCCGTTCCGTTCGAGGTCCTCGCGGAGCCGCGCCTGGTCTACGGCCGTCGCGACCGCTTCGTTCGGGTCCGTGTCACCGCCGTTTCGGTCGTCCATGCGGTCGGGTCGACTCGCGGGGATATCAGTCCCCGGTTCGCGCGGCGACCCCGGGCCGCGGGCCGGAGTCGGCGCGGATCAGGGACGGTTCCACTCGTAGGCCAGCCACGCCAGGCCGAGCAGGAACAGCCCGGCCCCGAGCGCGGAGGTGGCCGGCTCGGGGAACACGATCAACAGCAGGCCGATCAGCACGAGGAGTCCGGGGCTCAGTTCGTCCAGGTAGTCGCCGAGGGCCATGCCGTCCCGAGGGTCGGCCGGCTACAAAGAGGTGCCCCCTTCGTCCGCAGGGCCACCGGGTCGGCCCCCGTGATCGACGGTTCAGCGGGGAGTCCGCTTCGGGCCGGGCGTCCGTCCGTCAGTCCTCGCGCCACTTGATCGAACAGCCCCGGGAGGGGCGGCTCTCCCGCTCGACGTCCCCGCCCGCGAGCACGGTGTCGATGACCTCGCGCATCTCGAAGCCGGGCTCGCCCGACGGCTCGTCGTCGGGGTTCCGCGCGTCGTCCAGCCGGCCGTGGTACTTCAGGTGCCACTCGCCCTCGTGGTCGACGAACAGGAACGGGTCCGGGGTACAGACCGCCCCGTACGCGCGGGCGACCTCCTGTGACTCGTCGCGCAGGTAGGCGTCGTACCGGACCTCGCCGGACTCGACGTACTCGACCATCTTCTCGAAGGAGTCCTCCGGGTACTGCTCCTCGTCGTTCGGGTTGATGCCGACGACGGCCACCTCGTCGTAGTCGGCCGCGATACCGTTCATCGGCTCGATACGGGCCTTCGCGTACGGACAGTGGTTGCAGGTGAACACCACCAGCAGCGCCTCGTAGTCGGCGAACGAGTCGAGCGAGTACGTCTCGCCGTCGGTACCATCCAGCTCGAACGGCGGTGCCGCGTCGCCGCGTGCGAGCGCGCCCGCTTCGGATTCGAGTGCCATGCACGGCGGTACTCGCGGGACCGTCAAGTGCGTTCCGCCGCCGGACGTCGTCCGTCCGGTGACGTGCGGACCGGGCTCTCGCTCCTCCGTGTGGGGTCCCGGGGGCACCCCGAGCGCCCCGAGTCGCCGGTATCGGGGTAGCGAGACGGCTCCCCCGGACGGTCGGGCGAACGGGCACGAAGCACCCGCGAGCGGACGTCGCTGTCGGGGGTGGGGCGGGGCGGGGACAGGGGCGACGGGGGTTCTCTCGGCGGTCGCCGTTCCCCCGTCGGCCCGTCCGTCGTGGTCTCGCGAACCCGGGACCCCACGCGCTTTAGTCGGGGGCGACCAACGCCGGCCATGGACCTGTCGTTCGACGAGTTCGTCCTCGCGGCGGCGACCGGCGACCCCGCCGAGGAGCCCGCCGCCCGCGAGCACGCCGACTGCGTCGAGTTCCGGATGGACCTCGCGGCGGGGGATCCGCTCGACGCGCTGGCCGCCTACGACGGGGAGCTCCCGCTGCTCGTCACGAACCGGCCCGAGTGGGAGGGCGGCGAGGCCGATGACGAGGGGCGGCTCGGCGACCTCGTCGCGGCCGTCGAACACGAGGCCGTCGCGGCCGTCGACGTCGAACTCCACGAGGTGGTCGGGGGCGAGGGGCTCGACGTCGTGGACGCGGCACGGGACGCGGGGGTGAAGGTCGTCGTCTCGGTCCACGACTTCGAGGGGACGCCGCCGCGGGGCGAGCTCCGCCGGCTGGTCGAACGGGCGAGCGAGCACGGCGATGTCGCCAAGCTCGCGGTCACGGCCGAGAGCCCGGACGACACCCTCGCCCTGCTCGCGGTGACGCGGGCACACGCCGCCGCGGGACGCACCCTCGCGACGATGGCGATGGGCGAGGTCGGGCGACACACCCGCGTCGTGGCGCCGCTGTACGGCTCGCGCATCGGCTACGCGCCGGTCGATCCGGCCCGCGCGACCGCCCCCGGCCAGTACGACCTCGCGACGCTCGCGCGGCTGGTCGACGACCTCCAGTAGCTCAAGTGGGGGTGAGTATCCCCGGGGAAGGCCTATCTACGACGAGTGACAAGGCCGGTAGAAGTGACCGGCTCCCGGACCACCAAGCGGCCGTGGCTGGCCGCCATGCTGGCGTTCCTCCAGCCCGGACTCGGGCACCTCTACCTGCGGGCGTGGATCCGCGCGGTCCTCTGGTTCGCGCTCTGGTTCGGCACGCTCGCGGCGACCGTCCCGTCTGTCGGGTCGGGGGGGCTGCTCTCGGTCGCCGAGCGGACGCTCGGGGCGCTCGCCGCGCTCTCCCCCGAGGCCACGATCGCGATCGGGTCGGTGACGCTGTTCAGCACGCTCGACGCCTACTGGCTCGCCTCGCGGGTCAACGACCGGGCACGCGGGACCGATGACGGGGCGAGGAACTGTCCCCACTGCGGCCGGGAGGTCGACGCCGACCTCGACTTCTGTCACTGGTGTACGGAACCGATCGACCCCGGCGTCGACCGGGAGTACGGGAGCGAGGAGTCGCTGGCGCGCTGAGGCCCGTTCCGCGGGCGCGAGCGGAACCGCCGCGACGGCCCGCCCGTGGCGAGCGAGAGAGGGACGGGTGCCGGCCGGTCAGTCAGCCGGCTCGACGTTCTGGTTCACGTGGAAGAAGTTCTCGGGGTCGTAGTTCGCCTTCACCTCCCGCAGCCGCTCGTAGTTCTCGCCGTAGGTGGCGCGGATCCGCTCGGCGCCCTCCTCCATCATGAAGTTCACGTACGCGCCGTCGGCCGAGTGCGGGTGGAGCGCCTCCCAGTAGTCCCGGGCCCAGTCGGATATCTCCTCGACCTCGGACGGCTCCGGAGAGACGCCGGCGATGACCATCGACCACGTGGCGTCGCGGTGGTACCAGGCGGTCGCGTCCGCGTCGACGTCGTGGACGGCGCCGTCGATGGGGTAGAGGTGCATCCCCGACTTCGCGGTCGGGACCTCGGCGAAGCGTTCGTGTTCGGCGATGGCCTCGTCGGTCAGATCGTACACGAAGTCACCTTTCCAGTACCACTGGTCTCCCGGCGGGTAGAGGTCGTCGAACATCGCCTGCAGCGCCGGGTAGGGCATCTCCTCGACGTGCTCGAACAGCGGCTCCGCGACGTCCCTGGCCGGCTGGAGGACGTCGTCGACGTCCCCGTCACCCAGGTAACACCACATCAGCCCGCAGACCTTCTCGCCGTGGATCGCCTCGGGGAACGGGGCGCCCGGCACCTCGTGTTTCAGGTAGAACGCGAAGACGTCCTCGGACTGCTGTGGCAGCCACTCGCGGTACCACTTCATCGTGGACTCGAGTTCGTCGATCGGCCAGAACATCGGGCCGGCGACCACGGTGTCGACCGGGTGGAGGTCGAACTCGAAGCTCGTGACGACACCGAAGTTGCCGCCGCCACCGCGCAGCGCCCAGAACAGGTCCGGGTTCTCCTCCTCGCTGGCGTGGACCAGGCTGCCGTCGGCCAGCACCACGTCCACACCCACCAGGTTGTCGATAGTCAGGCCGTACTTGCGGCTCAGGTAGCCGTGGCCGCCGCCGAGGGTCAGTCCGCTGACCCCGGTCGTGGAGATGATACCGCTGACCGTCGCCATCCCGAACCCGTGGGTGGCGTGGTCGACGTCCCCCCAGGTGCACCCCGGTTCGACGGTCACGGTCGCCGCGTCGGGGTCCACGCGGATCCCCGTCATGTTCGAGAGGTCGATGACCAGCCCGTCGTCCACGAGCGAGAGCCCGGGACCGTTGTGACCGCCGCTACGGATGGCGGTGTCCAGTCCCTGTTCGCGGCCGAGATCGACCGCCGCGACCACGTCAGCGACGTCGGTGCACTCGGCGATCAGGGCCGGCCGTCTGTCGATCATCGCGTTGTAGATCGCGCGCGCCTCCTCGTACCCCGGGTCGTCCGGCTGGATCAGGTCGCCCCGCAGGGTCTCCTGGAACGCTTCGATTGCCGCTCCGTCTACTGTTGTCGTTGCCATGGTGGCCTCCTCCGGCGCTCGTCTCGACGGGGCGTCGTCGCCGGCAACAGGCACAGAGAGCGCTAACCCGTATCTACGATTATCAATTATTAATGTTGGCTCCGGTCGGGTATCGGACAGGTCCGCGATCGAACACGTCGTCCCATGGGGGCGTCGGGCCCCGACCCGGAGCCGGGCGGAGGGGTCGCGGCCTACTTCTCGATGATGCTCTCCTCGACTGCCTCGCCGAAGTGCCGGGCGGTGTCCTCGTAGTAGACGAGCACCTCGTCGCCCACCTCGAGGTCCGTGACCGCTTTGCGGCCCTCGCGGGTGGCGACCTTGATCGTCTCGGCGTTCTGGAGCAGCGTCTCGATCCGGTCGCCGTCCTCCGTCTCCGCCTGGACGCGGAACATCGGCCGCTTCTCGATCTTCGCGCGGCCGACGAGCGCCTCGCGGGTCTTCCCGGACGTGTCGACGACCTGCACCTCGTCACCGGAGCCGAGTTCGGCGAGGTACTTCGTCTCCCCGCCGGGCGAGCGGACGTAGGCGTGGACCGCGCCCGCGTTCACCCGGAACGGGCGGGAGGCGACGTACGGCGACTCCGCGGTCTCGGCGTGGACGAAGAAGAGCCCGCGGGCCATCGACCCGACGAGCATCCCCTCGTCGTCGGCGAGCATCGAGGCGGTGTCGACACAGACGCGGTCGGCGCTCCCCGTCTGCTCGATGGCGGTGACGGTGGCGTACGCCAGGTCGAGCGTCTCCCGGTCGGCCTCCTCGCGCAGACGGATCGTCTCGTGGATCTCGTCGGGGTCGTCGGTGTCCAGCAGGACGCCCTCGGCGCCGAGTTCGAGCGTCTCGAACGCGGTCCGGGCCTCCTCGGCCGAGCGGACGCCGGCGACGAGGCTCGTCTCCTCGCCGATGCGGGCGATGAGGTTCTCCAGCGGGATGATCTTCCAGTCCTCGCCGACGACGAGGGTGTACGCGGCGTCGACGGCGGCCGCCTCTGCGAACGCCTCGTGATCGGGGCTCGTGATCCGGACGTAGGCGGCCTCGGCGGCCTGATCCGAGCGGCGCAGGGTGGTCAGGTCCGCGCTCCCCGAGAGGTCGCTCGGCAGGTCGATGGTGCCGTCGCCCTCGCCGCCCTTGCCCACGACCAGGAGGTCCGGTTCGGCCTCCTCGCCGCCCTCGGCGTCCATCACGTGGACGTCGTCGCCGGCGAACGCCGCGACGTTCACCCGGCCGAGTTCGCGGACCCTCCCCACGTCGCGCCGGTCGACGAGCACCCAGTCGACGCCCGCCTCCAGCCCGGCGGTGATCCGCCGCTTGCGGGCCTCCCAGTCGCCCACCTCGTCGTCGGCCTTCAGCCAGACGGTCCGGTCTGTCATGTGTGCGGGGGTCGTGGGGTCCCGTATTTAAGCTGGCGAACGCCGGTCGAGGGGCCGCCGATCCGACCCCCCCTACAGGCCAACCCTTATACGCGCGTTCACCCAAGTCCCCCCATGCTCATCCCGTTGCAGGCGGGCATCGCCCTCCCGGTGGTCGCGCTCGTGGTGCTGGCCATCGCCATCGTCGCGGTCTACCAGTCCGTCGAGATCGTCAACGCCTACGAGAAGCGCGCGCTGACGGTGTTCGGGGAGTACCGACGGCTGCTCGAACCCGGCATCAGCTTCATCCCGCCGTTCGTCTCCCGCACGTACGCCTTCGACATGCGGACACAGACCCTGGACGTCCCCCGCCAGGAGGCCATCACGCGGGACAACTCGCCCGTCACCGCGGACGCCGTCGTCTACATCAAGGTGATGGACGCCAAGAAGGCGTTCCTCGAGGTCGACGACTACAAGCGCGCGGTGTCGAACCTCGCCCAGACCACCCTCCGTGCGGTGCTGGGGGACATGGAACTGGACGACACGCTGAACAAGCGCGGGGAGATCAACGCCCGAATCCGGCGAGAACTCGACGAGCCGACCGACGAGTGGGGCGTCCGCGTCGAGTCGGTCGAGGTCCGCGAGGTCAACCCCTCCCAGGACGTCCAGCAGGCGATGGAGCAGCAGACCTCCGCAGAGCGCCGCCGCCGTGCCATGATCCTCGAGGCACAGGGCGAGCGCCGCTCCGCCATCGAGACCGCGGAGGGTGACAAGCAGTCGAACATCATCCGCGCCCAGGGGGAGAAGCAGTCCCAGATCCTGGAGGCGCAGGGTGACGCCATCAGTACCGTCCTCCGGGCGAAGTCGGCCGAGTCGATGGGCGAGCGCGCGGTGATCGACAAGGGGATGGAGACGCTCGCGGATATCGGACAGAGCGAGTCGACGACGTTCGTCCTGCCCCAGGAGCTCACGTCGCTGGTCGGCCGGTACGGCAAGCACCTCACCGGGAGCGACGTCAAGACGGACGGACAGCTGCTCGACAGCATGGACTTCGACGAGGAGACCCGCGAGATGCTCGGCCTCGACGACATCGAGGAGATCCTCGGCCAGATCGACCAGGAGGCCGAGATCGACACCGAGGCGATGGAGCAGGAGGCCGAGGCGATCAAGCAGGGCGCCGACCCGACGGACATCAGGAGCGCCGACGAGGTCATCGAGGAGATGGACGAGGAGATCCCCGACGCCGAGATCCCCGAACCGGAGGCGGAGCCGGAGGCCGGCGCCGACGGGAGCGACACGGCCGAGGAATCCGGCGCCGAGCGCGAGCCCGAACCGGAGTAGACGGGGCGCCGACGGTGGCGTGATCGAGGGGCCGCGTATCGACCGCGCCAGCGGGCCAAAGGGGTTTTATCTCGGAGCCCGAATGGGGAGGTGTATGGGAGAGGATCGGGGGGTGGACGAGTCGAAACGGTCGACGCTCCGGCGGTTCGCCGCGTTCGGAGCGGCGAGCCCGCTCACCCGGCTCGCGGGCGACGCGGGCGGCGACCGGTCCACGGGGACGGATTCGAACGTCAGGCACGCCATCCTGGGCTACCTGGCGACGACGCCGGGCGCACACTTCTCGAAGCTCCGGGACGACCTCAAGCTCGGGACCGGAGAGACACAGCACCACCTGCGCCGGCTGGAGGAGCGCGGCACCGTCGAGTCGACCCGCGACGGCGACTACCGGCGGTTCTTCCCGGCCGGCCGGTTCTCGGCGTTCGAGAAGGGCGCGCTCGGCTACCTCCGCCGCGGGACCGCCCGGGGGATGGTGCTCGCGCTCCTGCGGGACCCCGAGGCGTCGGCCGCCGACCTCGCCGGGACGCTCGGCGTCTCGCGGTCGACCGTCTCGAAGTACGCGGCGGAGCTGGAGTCGGCCGGCCTGCTCACCCGGGAGGACGGCTACGCCCTCGAACGCCCGGAGGCCCTGCTGATGCTCCTCGTCAGGTACGCCGACTCGTTCGGCCCCGACGCCGTCGAGTTCGCCGGCGAGGCCGCCGAGTACGTGAGCTACGACGGCTGAGGCGGTCGCCGGCCGGCACGGACCCCTCCCGGGTGATCGACGGGGGGGATCGAGGGCCGAGTCGGGGGACCGGGGCCGGCCCCTTCAGAGCGTGACCTTCCAGGTCGTCCCCGAGGAGTAGCCCCACTTCTCCACCTCGACGTCGAAGTCGCCGTCGCGGATCGCCGTCATGTTCGCCCCGACCTCCTTCGCCGAGAGCCCGAGCTCCTCGCCGATGAGCCGCGACTTGAAGTAGGTCTTCATCGGGGCCCGGTCGCGCAGGTAGCCGAGGATGCGCCGCTGTTTCTCGTTCAGGTCCGCGTCCGCGGTCGTCGCCCCTGCGGTGACGCTCATGTCCACGGGGTGGACTCGACCACACCTATAGCGTTTGGTACGAGCGGTAAATCCGCCGCCGTATTGCGGTTTCGTTCCGTCGGCGTCGCTCCGAACCCCCGGCGGGTCGCGCTACCACCGCCCGCGACCCCGTGTTGGTACGGGAGGGAAACGGCGGATCCGACAGGAGCCGGGACGGACCCGTCGGCCCGTGACGCCGGAGCGGCGCGAAGTTCAAATCCTCACAGCGCGTCCGTAGGTGGTCCATGAGAGAGATACGGACCGAGATCGTCCTCGACGCGACCCCGGGGGCCGTCTGGGACGCCCTGACGGACCTGGGGGCCTACGAGTCGTGGAACCCCCAGACGGTCGCGGCGAGCGGCGACGTCGCGGCGGGCGAGCGCGTCGAACTGACCGTCCTGTCCGGCGGTCGGGAGCGGAGGATGACCGCGTCGGTGGTCGACGCCGACCCGGGGAGACGGCTCGAGTGGGTTTCGACGCTCGGTGGCCGGTGGCTGTTCGAAGCGCGGCACACGTTCGAGATCGAGCCGCTCGAGGACGGGCGGACGCGACTGGTCAACCGGGAGGCGCTCTCGGGTGTCCTCGTGGGGTTCGCCGTCCCCGACGAGGCCGGGGCCGGCTACGAGGCGATGAACCGGGCGCTCGCAGGGCGACTGGCCGACGCCCCGCCCGTCGCGGTCGCCTGAACCCCGAACCCGGTCGGCCGGTCGATCGGACGGACCCCAGGCGGGCCCGGGCAGCGTCGATCGGCCGAGCTCTCAGATGACGCCCGTGACGGTGGCGGCCTCGACGGCGGCCTCCTCGCTGACACCGTCGCCGAGGATGGTGTAGCGGTCCCGGATCGTGTGAGCGGTGGTCATCGCCTCGACCATCGTCCCCGGGTCGACGCCGAGGTCCTCCGCGGTGGCCGGCGCACCGATGCTCCGGAGGGCGTCCCTGACCTGGCGCCACTCGCCGTCCTCGCCGCTGTGGAGGTACTCCGTGAGGATCGAGCCGACGCCGACCTGGTGGCCGTGGAGGGCCGTCCCGGGCGCGATGCGGTCGAGCTGGTGGGAGATGAGGTGTTCGGCACCCGAGGCCGGCCGGGAGGAGCCCGCGATGGACATGGCGACGCCGGAGGAGACCAGCGCCTTGACGACGACCCACGCGCTCTCCTCCAGCCCCTGCTTGATCGAGTCGGCGTTACCGACGAGCATCTCGGCGGTCATCTGCGAGAGCGCCCCCGCGTACTCGGAGTACTCGACGTTCTTCAGCCGGTGGGCGAGCTGCCAGTCCTTCACGGCGGTGTAGTTCGAGATGATGTCCGCACAGCCGGCCGTCGTCAGCCGCCACGGGGCGTCCGCGAGGATCTCGGTGTCGGCGACGACCGCCACCGGCGGGTCCGCGGCGACCGAGTGGCGGGTGTCCCCCTCGGGGACCGACCCCCGGCCGGAGACGATGCCGTCGTGGCTGGCCGCCGTCGGGACGGAGACGAGCGCGCGGTCGACGCGGTCGGCGGCCATCTTCGCGATGTCGATCGGTTTCCCCCCGCCGACGCCGACGAGGAAGCCGACGTCCTCGCGCTCGGCGCGCTCGATCACCCGCTCGACCTCCGCGAACGAGGCCTCGCCGACGACCACCCGTGCGGGCTCGTGGCCCGCGTCGGCGAACGCCGCCGCCACACGACCGCCGGCGAGTTCGTCCGGCGTCGGCGACGTGACGACCAGCGGCCGGCCGCCGAGATAGAGGTCCTCGACCGCCTCGACGGTCCGGTCGAGGACGCCGTGACCCACCACCACGTTCCGCGGCAGGCGGATCCACGTCGATTTCTCGAACATACCGGTCGTGACGGCGGCACGCGTTTAACGGTTCCCTCCGCGTCCCGTCCCCCGGCCGGCGGCGGACCGGCCCCGGCCCCCGGCTACCCGGGCTCGCGCCCCTGGACTCGCTCCGCTCGCCCGGCGAGCCTCGCCTCACGGTTCGGAAGACGCTTCGCGCCTTTCGTCACCGAGCGGATCGAGGATTCGCGAGGGCTGGGAACGCTCCGCGTTCGCCCGATCACGAGAGACCACGTGGCGGTCTCCCGAACGACTTCGTTCGGCTCACCGCCGCTCGACGAGGCCGAGCGCCACCATCGACAGCACCGTCTCCCCGTCGCCGTTCGTCGTCCTCACGGCGACGTCCGTCTCCCCGAGGGCGGGGTTCCGGCCGGGGCGTTTGGCCACCACCTCCGCCCGGACCGAGAGGGTGTCGCCGGGCCGGACCGGCCGCGGCCACCGGAGCTCGTCGATCCCCCGCCCGCCGGCCGATGCGGTGTCGCTCAGGTATTCCTCGACCAGTAGCCTGGCCGTGAGCGCACAGGTCTGCCACCCGCTGGCGACGAGCCCACCGTACGGCGACCCGGCGGCCGCCTCCGGGTCCGTGTGGAACGGCTGGGGGTCGTACCGTTCGCCGAACGCGACGATCTCCGGCCCGGTGACGGTCACCGAGCCGCAGTCGCGGGTCAGCCCGACGTCGATGTCCTCGAAACGGAGCGTCACGACCGGAGTCGGTCGCCCGAACTGAAAGCTCTCCGGGATCGGGTCGGGCTCGGGTCGGCCCGCCCGGGTCGGAGGGACGCGCGAGCGATCCACCGGGCAGGCGTCCGTATCAGACCGTATCGAGGATGGAGAGCACGCGCTCCTCGACCTCGCGGTCGGGGCCGTTCTCCCGGCCCGTCCGTCCCGAGTCGCGGTGGTCGGCGACGGTCGCCGCGAGCGCCGTCTCGTGGTCGGTGGGCCGCCAGCCCAGCGACCGGAGCTTCGCGGTCGAGAGCAGGTGCGGGTAGGGCCGGTAGAGCGGGAAGTCGGTGAGTTCGAGGTCGGCGGCCCCGAGCTCGCGGGGGCCGGCGAACACCGTATCGACCTCGGTCCCGCAGGCGTCGGCGATCCGCTCGACCCACTCGCCGAGCGTCGGCGCGTGGCCGTCGCCGACGTTGTACGCCTCGCCCGGCTCCCCCTCCTCGGCGACCGTCCGGAGGGCGCTCGCGACGTCCTCGACGTAGACGAGGTGCCAGAGGTTCGTCCCGTCGCCGGGGACGACGACGCGGTCGTGGCGTTCGACCCGGTCGATCCAGTAGTCGAACCGCTCGGTGTAGTCGTGAGGGCCGTAGACCACGGGCGGGCGGACGCTCGTCGCGTTGACGCCCCGCTCGGCGGCCTCGCGTATCGCGCGGTCGCCCTCGGCCTTCCGCGGCCCGTAGGTGGCGTCGGCGTCGTCGACCGCCTGCTCGGTGCTGCAGCGCTCGAGCGGCGTCTCGTCCTCCCGCTTGGGGATCCGGTCGGCCCCGTAGGCGGCTCCCGAGGAGACGTAGACGTAGGCCTCGGCGTCCGCGAACGCCTCGCACGCCACCCGGACGTCCCGGGGGTGGTAGGCCACGCAGTCGACGACCACGTCGGGGTCGACCTCAACCGCGGCGCGCTTGATCTCCCCTTCCACCGTCCGGTCGCCCTCGACGTGCTCGACCCGGTCCTCGTCGGCGAACGGGTTCTCGTGGTTCCCGCGGTTGAACAGCGTCACGTCGTAGCCGGCGTCTATGAACTCGGAGACGGTGTGCCGGCCGACGAACCGCGTCCCGCCGACGATCAGTGCCCGTGTCATACGGGTTCGTCCCTGCGGCGGGAGAAAAACGCCACGGGACCGACCCGTCCGTCGGGCGCTCGGTCGCGCTCCGCTCGCGTCGGCGGCGGTGACGAGCACCGCGGGTCCCGCCCCGCACGCCCCGGTGAGGGGATCGTGAATCCTTGTCGACCAGGCCGCGGAGCTATCGACCGCCACGTGTTACCACCCGACATGAACGGGGTCCTGAACGAGACCACGGGGACGGTCCACAAGCCCCGGGTCGGAGGGTCGGCCCTGCAGACCGAGTGCGGGGTCGCGTACCACCTCGCCCCGGGGCAGTTACGCGCCACCTCGATCGAACGGGCGACGACGCAGCTCGGCGCCACCAGGTGTGGGCGCTGTTTCGACGACGCGGGCGGCTACTGATCGGCCGACGAGACGGTGTGCCGACCGGCGGCGGGCGCGGAGTGATCGCGTCCAGATCACCCGGCCACGAGATCGATCCGTTCGCCGTCCTCGGGTACCACCACCTGCTCTTCGACTCCTGCATCCGCAAGCGCCGTCCGGAGGTCCGCACGGGTCAGCAGGCAGTGGTTGATGGCGTCCATGTGGTCCGCGACGACCGTCGCGTCGGTGTGTGTACACACCGCCACGACGTCCTCGGCGGTCATCGTGATCGGTCGGCCCTCGGTGAACTGTGCGGCGCCCGCGTTCACGATCACGACGTCGGGATCGAAGCGTTCGATCGTCCCCCGAACGCCGTCGTACCACACCGTGTCGCCGGCGTGGTAGAGCGTCGGCTCCCCCGCCGCCTCGAGGACGAACCCCGAGACGGGCCCCATCCGCTCGGCGAGGTCCCCGAAGCCGTGTCGGGCCGGCGTCCGGGTGACCCGGACCCCCTCGAACTCGACGGCGTCCTCGACGGGGCAGGTATCCGCGAACCCCCGGTCTCCGAGTTCCTCGGCGTCCTCGGGCTGACAGAGCGTCGGCACGTCGCCGGCGAGCCGCCCGGTCGCCGCGTCGTCGAGGTGGTCGCGGTGGAGGTGCGTGACCAGCAGCGCGTCGTGTGCGAGGTCCGCGTCGGGGAGGTCCACGAGCGGGTTCCGCCGGTCGTTCGGCGTCTCCGGGATCGGCGGCATCGACCCCGCCTCGCCCAGCATCGGGTCGACGAGCAGCGTCGTCCCGTCGAACTCGAGGGTGAGCGTCGCGTGTCTGAGGAGCCGCAGGCTGGCCATGCGGCGACCTCTCGCGGGGACCGCTTGACCGTTGTGCCCGGCCCCGTGGACCGGGGACCGGGAACTACTCCACCCAGACCTGCCCGAACGCGTCGAAGAACTCCGCGTCCGTGTCGACCAGCTCGTGTCGAGCCCGGAGGGTCCGTGCCCGCGCGGCCACGTCGTCGACGTGCGCGTCGAGCCGCTCGCGGTAGCCGTCCCGCCGGCGGGTCCCGAGGTGGGTCCTGATCGACCGCTCGGACTCCAGGTCCTCGACGACGGCGTCGCCCGACACCGGCAGGTCGCGCTCGACCGGATCGATCACCCGCGCGAGGACGAGCTTGTTCCGCGCGAGCGCCTCCAGCCCACGCTCGATCTCGTCGGGCGGCTCGAGGAAGTCGCTGGCGACCAGCACGAGCGACCGCGAGCCGATCGTCGCGGCGTAGGACTCGAGCGCCCGCTGGAAGTCCGCGTCGCCGGCGGGCTCGATGTCGTTGAGGGTGTCGACCAGCCCGAGCACCTCCCCGCGGTTCGACCGCCCCCGGTCGAGCCGCTCGTACGTCTCGTCGAACCGGACGAACCGGAACTCGTTGTGCTCGCGGGCGATCAGGTAGGCGAAGCCGAGCCCGATCTTGGCGGCGAACTCGAACTTCGTCGGGAGCGACTCGTCCCCGGCGAAGCCCATCGACGCCGACGAGTCCAGCAGGACGTGGACGGTGAGGTTCCGCTCGGCCTCGTACTCCTTGACGTAGAACTCGTCGGTGCGGGCGAACAGCTTCCAGTCGATCCGCCGGGTGTCGTCGCCCGGCGCGTAGCGCCGGTAGTCCGCGAACGTGAGCCCCTCGCCCCGCTCGGCCGAGCGCTGCTCGCCCTGGAACTGCGAGGCGACGTTGCGCTTCTGGGAGCGGGCGTAGCGCTCGATCTCGTCCAGAAAGCCCGGGTCGATCGTCATGATAGGGGTCGCGGCTGTCGCGGCGGCCTCATAGCAGCTCCTCGACGGCGTCGTCGGGGGTCATCCCCTCGCGCTCGGCCCGGAAGTCGACGATGATCCGGTGTCTGAGGACGGGCCTGGCCATCGCCTCGATGTCCTCCTCGCTGACGTACGCCCGGCCCTCCAGCAGCGCACGGGCCTTGGCCGTGACCACGAGCGCCATGCTCGCCCGCGGCGAGGCGCCGTACTCGATGTGGTCGACGTTCCGCGTCTCGCGGACGAGCTCGACCGCCCGCGTCCGGATGTCCTCGGCGATCGGGACCTCGCGGACCAGCTCCTGGGCCTCCCGGAGCTCCCCGCGCGAGAGCACCGTCTCGACCGGGATCGACCGGTCCAGCCGGGAGGTGTACCGGTCGACCACCTCGATCTCCTCCTCCAGCGAGGGGTAGTCGACGAGGATCTTCAGCAGGAAGCGGTCGGACTGGGCCTCCGGGAGGGCGTACGTGTTGTGGTTGATGCCGCACGCGCCGAACCCCGCGAGGTAGTTGTGGGTCTCCGGAACGCTCAGTCCCACGACCGGCCCCTCGTAGGGTTCGGTCTCGATGCTCGTCACCCGGTCGTAGAACACGTCGCCGTCGACCAGCCCGCGGAGGTACTCGGTCAGCTCCGCGGCCTCGTCGATCCGGTCGGTGTACTCCTCGACGACGTACGAGACGGCCGCACGGGGCCGTTCCTCGGACTCGTACGCCTCCCAGCCCCGGTGGTTCGTCAGTCCCGACCCTTCGACGACGTCGGTCAGCGACAGGCCACACCCCCTCGCGGTGTCGCCGAGATCGTCGACGATGCTCGTCCGGAGGTCCCGCTCGCGGCGCTCGTCGAGCGTCCGCTCGGCATCTTCGAGGAACGACTCGAAGTGGCTCGTCGCCATCCGGTCGCGCTTCGTCCGGAGGCACCGGTAGGAGTTGTACCAGTCCCGCTCGGAGAGCGGCGAGTCGTGTTTCATCCCGAGGCAATCGACGACCCGCTCGACGGTTTCGGCCGGGAGCGGCGTCGTCCGGTGTGCCGACTCGAACGTCCCGGCGTCGGGGGTCTCGCCACGCCACTCGAACAGGTCGAGGTACCGGGTGACGTCCTCGCCCTGTATCCGCACCTCGAAGCGGTCCTCGCGCTCGTACAGCCACGGAACGATGCCCTCCCCGAGGAGGAGGTGTGCGACGAGATTGATGAGGGTCCGGTCGGTCTGGACGAACGTCACGCGGCGCCGCTCCGCGTCGTAGTGGGATTCGGTGAGCAGGAACGTCTCGAGGAACGGCCGCTTGAACGCCTCGGGGGCCGAGAGGAGCCGTTCGGGCTCGCGCAGATCGTATCGCTCGGCGAGGTAGTCCACGAACGGTTTCGAGTCGACCACCGCCTCGCGGCCGGTCCCGTCCTCGCGGATCCGCACGTCGAGACCGACGCGCTCGACGATCTCGATCCAGCGGTCGAGGAGGTCCGGGAGGTTCTTCTGGCGCACGGAGACGCTCGAATCGGTCACGTGACCCTCTGCGAGAACGAACCCGACGAGGAGGCCCGCCTCCCCGTCCGCGAGTTCGTCGTCGATGCGGTGTCTCGCGTGGGACTCGACGTAGTCGCCGGCCTCGACGTCGACGGCATCGAGCACCTCGCGGAGGGTTTCGCCGAGCCCGTTCTCCGTTCCGGAGAGGTAGGTGAGCGCCCGGTCGTAGCTCACGCCCGCCCGGTCCGCCAGTTCCCGCTTCGTGAGGTCGGCGGCGACCCGCAGGTCGTCGACCTCGGCCGGCGAGAGCGGTTCCCCCGAACCGAGTCGTTCGCGGAGGGCGGCCACTCGATCCCGTCGGACGACGTGGTGGCCGTGCTCGGTTCGGAGGCGTTCGATCGCCGTGTCGTGGGACGGGAACGGCTCCGCCGGGAGGTCCATCTCCCGCGGCGCCACGAGGTGGTCCTCCTCGTCGAGGTCGCGTGCTTTGACCCACTGGATCGCTCCAGCCCGGTTGACGAGGAACGGGTGGTCCGCCGAGACCCGGATCGTCCGGCCGGTCTTCGTTTCCACCGAGTAGGTCTCTCCCTCGTAGTCCACCTCGTAGACCATACAGGGAGTCTCCCGGAGTTCGCCGTCGGGCCCGAGTGTCTGCGTGGTCCCGCCCGCGTCGTACATCCGGGTGTCACCGTCTTCGTGGACGAGTTCGCCGTGCTCGCGGGCGTGGGAGAGCGCGTCGCCGGCGCGCCACAGCCGGCCGTCCATGTAAAGCGACTCGTCGGGGTGGAGGCTCCCCTCCTGGTCGATGGGGTTCTGTGTCGCCAGCAGGAAGAACGGCTCGGGGAGCTTGTAGGTCTGTCCGGCGGCGGTGACCTGCTTCTCCTCCATGGCCTCGAGGAGGGCCGCCTGTGTCTTCGGGGTCGCGCGGTTGATCTCGTCGGCGAGGACGATGTTCGCGAAGATGGGACCCTTCTCGAAGACGAAGTCCCGGCCGCCCTCGCCCTCGCGGATGATCTCGGTACCGGTGATGTCCGAGGGCATCAGGTCGGGGGTGTTCTGCACCCGGGAGAAGGAGAGGTCGATGACGTTGGAGAGGGTACGGACGGTGAGCGTCTTCGCCAGCCCCGGGTTGGATTCGAGGAGGGCGTTGCCGTCGCACAGCAGACAGACGATGAGGTCGTCGAGGACCTCCCGCTGTCCGACGAGCCGTTTGCCGACCTGCTCGCGCACCTCGTCCAGCCGCGCCTGGAGGGTGTCGACGTCGAGCTGCCCGTCGCCGTACTGTACGTCACTGAGGTCCGTCGGGGAGTCGTCTGTGCGATCGTTCATGAGTCTTCGTCTCGGATGCGAACGCTGTACTCGCGGATGATGTCGGCGTTCTCGACCTCGTCGCTGGGGGCGAAGCCGGACTGCTGTGCGTCGTAGGAGCCCGTCGCCGAGAACCCGCCGCTGTTGTACGTGCGGTCGGTGCTCTCGCCGGAGTCCCCGCCGCTCCCGGAGCCGCCGACGACGGCGTCGAGGTCGTCGCTCCCGTTGCCGACGTCGGTCTCCTCGCCGAGGATGTCGTCGCCGTCCTCGAGGCCGCCGTACTCGTTCTCCCGCTCGTCCTCCGGGACGTCCTCGTCGACGGGCGAGTCCGTCAGGTCGATGCCGACGACGCTCGCCTGGACGGTCACCACCGAGAGGACCATGACGAGGACGACCGTTCCGGCGATCCGGCGGGTGGAGACGAGGTCGGAGCTCGAGGCCTCGCGCAGCCCCGCCAGGACGTCCTCGTAGAGGCGGGCGGCGACGCGGGTCTCCGCGCCCGCACGGGCGGCGTCACGGGCCGTCCGGAGCGCCTCGCGGACCTCCGGGTTGACCTCCTCGAACCGCTCGACGAGCGGCACCCTGACCCGGGCGACGAACTCGACGAGCCCGGCGAGGAGCCCGACGGCGACGGCGACCGCCTGTCGGGTGTTCTCGGGACCGGGCAGCGGCAGGCCGAGGACGGTCAGCGCGAGGTTGATCACGAGCGCGACCGCCGCGGCGTCGACGACGGCGTGGATGCCCGCGGCCTTGTACCCCTCGTACCGGACCAGCCGTATCGCCACGTTCACCCGCTCGCGGGCCTCGGCGGCCGTGCGACGGTCCCCGGATCGGGCGTCGCCGTCGGCACGCTCTCCCGCCACGGCTCAGGGCCCCTCCGGTGGCGGTCGCCGCCACGCCCCGGCCGACCCGGGCGCCCGGATCCGAGCGGAGGAGTTCTGGTTCTCCAGTTCCTCGATACGATCCTGCTGCTGCTCGATCGTCCGCTCGAGCCGGCTGATCTCCCGGGCCTGTTCGGTGACGGTCCGCTGGAGCGCGTCGTTCCGGTCGATGAGCTCCTCCTGTCGCTCCTCGAGGTCGGCGACCTCGGTCTCGAGCCGATCGACCGTCTGCTGGAGCCGGTTCCGCTCGGTCCGGAGGCTCTCTAGCTGCCCTCTGAGCTCCGTCCGCTCCTGACGGAGCGACGAGACGTCCTGCTGGAGGGCGTCGCGCTCGGACCGGACCTGCTGGAGCTCCCCCCGGGCGGTCTGCAGGGACTCCTGGGTGTCGGCGAGCTCCTGCTCGGTCGCCCGGAGCGCCTCCTCGGTCTCGCGCAGGTCCCCCGTGACCTGCTGGAGGTCCTCCTGTCGGGTCTCGATCGTCTCGTTGACCTGTTCCAGCTCCTGACGCGCCGCCTGCAGCTCCGAACGGGTCTCCTGGAGGTCCGTCCGCAGCTCCTGGTTCTGCGAGCGAAGGCGGTCGTTCTGCTGGCGCATATCCGAGACCGAGTCCTGGTAGAACAGCGTCATACCGGCGGTCCCGACGACGCTCACGCCGACGAGCAGCGCCATCACGACGTTGATCGAGCCACCGAACACCCTCATCGTCCGACCCCACTCGCCCCACGGTCAAACCTCTTGTCCGTCGAGAGGGGGACGGTCTCAGTCGTCGTCACGCTCCACCTCCGGTGGCGCCCCGGCGACCGACCGGCTCGGGGCCGGACGCCGGTAGGCGCCGAGCCGACGCGAGACCACCTCGCCCAGGAACGCGAGCAGCCCGACCGTCAGGAACACCCAGTCCCACTCCCGTCTGACGTCTCGGGTGCTGACCGCCCGCTGTCTGACGGCGCGGGCGATCTCCTCGACCTGTCCCGGCTCGAACGTCCGGCCGTCGGTCGTCCGGACGAGCGACGACAGCGACGGGGACCGGCCGAACGCGGCGTACTCGGCGGGGTAGTTCACGGCGTACGTCGCGTCGAGTACCGTCTCGAAGCCGGGCGCGGTCGGCGTCACCGTCGCCTCGTAGGTCCGGGGGTCGACCTTCCGGAACGTCGGCGGCCCGTCGGGGCGCTCGTCGCCGACGTAGCGGATCCGGGTCGACTCGCCGACGCGCGTGTCCGGGGCGGAGACGATCCCCTCGGCGCCGCGCTCGGGGTCGCCGATGGCCCAGTTCACCGACTTGGAGAGCAGCAGCGAGTCCGGCTCCTGGAGCAGGCCGTCGAGCGTGCCGTCGTTCCCGTAGGCGGTGATCGAGACGACCCGGCCGAGCCCGTAGCGCCACTGGGTGATCGCCGGCGTCCCGTCCCCGGCGGCGACGAGGAAGTCCGCGCCCGGCTTGACGCTCACGTCGTGGACCAGCGGCGGGTTGGCGGTCGTCTCCACCCCGGCCGTGATGAAGTGGTTCCGGTCGACGATGGTGAGCTTGTCGGCGGCGAAGGTGCGGGACTCCCCGCCGAACAGCAGCCGCAGCCGGTCGGTCTCGTCGGCACGGAGGTACTGTCCGCCGGTCGTCCCGGCGATCCGGGTCAGCAGCTGGTCGTTCACGGGGCTGCCGACGCCGACGGAGATCACCTGGACGCCCTGTGCGCCCAGCCGGCGGGCGACCGAGCCCGCGGTGTTCCCGCGGTCGTTCCCGTCGCTGATGAGGATGATCGTCCCCGGCCCGCCGAGCAGTTCGGCGGCGCCGCGCATCCCGGTGCCGATGTCGGTCCCGCCCCGGCTCTCGAGTCGCCGGATCCGCTCGCGGAGCTCCGAGCGGTTCCCGCTCAGGCCGACGAGGTCCTGTACCCTGTAGGCCCGGGTGTTGAACCCGACGATCCCGACCTCGTTCTCGTCGCCGAGCTGTTCGAGCACGTCGAGGGCGATGGCCTTCTGGACGCGCATCCCGCCCTCGGCGCTGGAGGAGACGTCGACGAGGAGGCTGATGCGGGCGGTCCGGCCGCCGCCCTCGCCGAACGAGACGGGGAGCATCGAGGCCACCGGGGAGCTGTCGTAGTTGCCCAGGTCGTAGGCGTTCAGCCCCCCGGCCACGACCAGCCCCGTCCCGTCGATGACCGCACGCTGGAGCGCCGAGACGTTCCCCATCCGGCTGGCGGGGAGGTCCTGGATCACGACGGTCCGGTACGGCGAGAGGTCGTCCGGGATCGACTCCCGGCGGTCGAGGTCGTAGAGCCCCTCCAGCAGGTCGCCGAACGGGTACTCCCCGTCGGCGACGTAGAGCACCCGCGGCTTCGGGACCACCCGGACGGACTTCCGGTAGACGTCGTTGACCCCGAAGCGGTCGTCGGCGTCCACCCTGACGAGGAGTTCGTGGCTGCCGACCTCCGAGAAGCCGTAGGTGAACTCGTACGCGCCCGAGCCGTTCACCCGGCCGGTCGCCACCGGCGTCCCGTCGGCCTCGACGGTGACCGTCGCCGACCCGTTCCCGAGCCCGGCGCCGTCGACGCGGACGAGGAAGGCGTTCTCGACGCCGACGCTCGTCTTCGCCGGCCCCGCGAGCGTGACGTACCGCTCGGGGGCCTCGGCCTCGATTTCGACCGCGTGGACCGTCGCGTTCGCGCTCCGGGCGATCTCGCCGGCCTCCTCGAGCGAGCGCCCGCCGGTGACCTGCCCGTCGGAGACCAGCAGCACCGACGCCCCGCGGTCGACGTTGGCCACGACGGCGTCGCCGACCCGCGAGGTGTTCCCCGAGGCGATCACCGACCGCGTGACGGGGACGCCCTCCTCCTCGATGGCGGTCGCCAGCCGCTCGGGGGCCGCGTCGGTCGCCGCCATCGAGGCAGACTCGTCGACGAGCATCCGGACCCGGGGGTCGCCGGGGGTCGTCTGCGCGGCCACGGTGTACGGCCCCGCGGCGGCGACGACGAGACAGACCACGACGACGAGCCGCGAGGCGAACAGGAGGAGCCGCCGCCGGCGCGACCAGTCACCCCCCGCCGACCGGAAGCGGAAGGTGAGCCAGCCGACGAGCGCCAGCGCGACGGGGAGCGCGAGGAGGACGAGCGGCAGCGCGACGCCGACGGTCACCCCCTGCACGGTGGTCTCGAACGCCATCGGCACACCCCCGGCCGCGAGCCCGGCGCCCATCAGAGGTCACCCCGCCACCGCAGGTACGACAGTTCGACGAGGACGAACAGCAGCGCCCCCCCGGCGGCGGCCGGCGAGAGGTCCAGCGGCCGCGGGACCGTCTCCTCGCGCTCTCGGACCACGCCGCCGGGGCCGGTCGAGAGCGCCGGCGCCGAGACGTTCGACTCCGACTCGCTGAGCAGCGAGACGCCGAGACGCCGGTCGCCGTAGCGGTAGAACCCGGCCTCGGAGAGGACGAGCGCTCCCGACTCGGGGGTGACGCTCCCCTCGGGGCTCTCCACGGTCGTCCCGTTGGGGACCGACAGCCGCGTGCCCGTCCGGTAGTTCGTCTCCGGGAGCGTCTCGCGGCCGGCCGCCTCGTACACCGCCCGCTTCCAGAACACCGGGTACTGGTAGTGGAAGTGGAACGCCGAGTCGGACTGGAGGTAGCCGTAGTAGACGAGTCGGCCCTCCCCGAGGGACGCCCGGGCGACGAACGGCGACCCGTCGGCCGTGACGACGGCCCTGGCGCCCTCCTTCGGTTCGGCCACGAGGTAGGTCTCCGGCGGCGGGAACTGGATCCCCCGGGTCAGCGGGTCGTTGCCGACCTGCAGCGTGGGGGTCGACCCGGTCCCGTCGGGGCTCACCGGGAGGAGCTCCCCGTAGCCGACCGAGCCGAGGTCCTCCTGTGCCCCGACGACGACGCCGCCGCCGTTCCGGGCGATCCGCCCGGCCTCCTGTCGGGTCGACTGGAGCAGGCGGTCGCCGTTCACCCCCGAGAACACCACCACGTCGTAGGACCGGCTGATCGCCGTCGGCGGCTGGTCGACGGTCAGTTCGACCTCCTCTAGCACCTCCAGGGCCGTCCGCAGGTAGCGGTTCTCCTCGTTGGTCAGCAGGAGCACCCGTATCCGCGCGCGGTCGGGGCCGGCGACGTAGAGCCGGTCGTCGAGGGGGAACGCGTCGCCGGGCGAGACCCGGAGTTCGCTGTTGCCCGTCGGCACCGGGAGCGTCGCGGTCCCGACGTCGCCGGGCGCGAGGGTGAGCCGCTCGCCCTCCCCGCCGAGCGAGACGGTCCGCTGGACCTCGCTCGGCCCGTAGTTCTTCACCGAGACCGTCACCTCGGTCCGGCCGTACTCGGCGCCGACGATACCCACGTTCTGGACGGTCCCGCCGACCTGTCGGACGTCGACGGCGTACCCCCGCCCGCGGACCGTCTCGACGGCGGTCCGCCAGGCGTCCGAGCCCGCGAAGTCCGAGACCACGACGATCCGTGCCTCCCGTCCGGCGACGGCGGCCGCGCCCGTGATCGCCGCGGCGAGGTCGCCGTCCTCGTCGGTGGCCGCCACGTCGCCGAGCGCGGCCAGGACGTCCTCGTCGCTCCCGCGTCTGAGCACCACCTCCGGGCCCTCCCGGGCGACGACGACCGACGTCGTCCCGCTGGTGACCTCCCCGGCGATCTCCTTCGCGCGGGCGAACCGCGAGCCACCGCCGGCGTCGGCGACCGTCATGCTCGCGCTCGCGTCGAGGACGATCACCGTCTCCTCGACGGTCTCGGTGCCGCTGACGGTGACGTACGGCGAGGCGAGCGCGAGCGCGAGCGCCACGAGGACCAGCGCCTGGATCAGCAGGAGGAGGTTCCGGCGGAGCCGCTCGAACGCGGGGTTGTCGGTCCCGGTCTCGTCGGCGGCGGCCAGGAACTCGAGCGTCGGCAGCCGCAGCCGCAGCGGTTCCGGGCGCACCAGGTAGAGGAGGACGAGCGGGATCAGGGCGGCGAGGGCCGTCAACCCCAGCGGGGTGAGGAAGACGTCCGCGAGTCCTGCCATCACCTCCCCACAGCGTGGCGACCGGTAAGGGTCTTTCCACCGTCGTCCGGTTCGACCGACGGCCGGGTGCCGGTCCTCCGACATCGGTCGGGGGACGGACCCGGCGTGGTGTGCCAGGTTCCGACCCGGGCCGGGATCGTGGCCGGGCTCAGTCGTCGGTCGAGACGACGCCCGTGTCCTCGCCGCCGGCCGCGCCGGCCGCGCCGGCGGGGTCGGGGAGTTCGTTGCGGACGTCTGCGCCCTCGCGCTCGGCGATGACCTCGGCGTAGGCGTCGGGCATCACCTTCACGAACTTCCCGAGCTCCTCCTCCCAGTGCTCGAGGACGTAGTTCCCGCGGTCCGAGTCGGTGTGGGCGACGTGGTTCTCGACGAGCCGCCGGAGCATCCGCCGATCCTTCTCGTCGAGGTCCCGCGAGGTCGAGACCATCCCGTGGTTGACCCGCTTCTCGAAGTCGCCCTCGCGGTCCAGGACGTAGGCCACGCCCCCGCTCATCCCGGCGGCGAAGTTCTTGCCCGTCCCGCCGAGCACCGCGACGCAGCCGCCGGTCATGTACTCACAGCCGTGGTCGCCGACGCTCTCGACGACCGCCTTCACGCCGGAGTTGCGAACCGCGAACCGCTCGCCCGCCATCCCGTTGACGTAGAGTTCGCCGCCGGTCGCGCCGTAGAGCGCGACGTTGCCGACGACGATGTTCTTCTCCGCCTCGTAGGGGGCGTTCTCGGGGGTCCGGACGATCAGTTTGCCCCCGGAGAGCCCCTTGCCGAGGTAGTCGTTGCCCGAGCCGGTGAGGTCCATCGTCACGCCGGGGGCGAGGAACGCGCCGAACGACTGGCCGGCCACGCCCTCGAAGTCGACGCGGATGGTGTCCTCGGCGAGGCCGGTCTCGCCGCGCTCGCGGGAGATGCGGTTCGAGAGCGTCGCGCCGACCGCGCGGTGCCGGTTCGAGATCTCCATGTCGAGCGAGACCGGCTCGCCGCGCTCGAGGGCGCCCTCGGCCCGCTCCATGATCTCCCAGTCGAGCTGTTCGTCGACGTCGTGGGTCTGGGGCTCGGTCCTGGTCCGGTCCTCGCCGGCCAGCGGCGCGATGACCGCCGAGAGGTCCAGCTTCCTCGCCTTCGGGTGCTCGACGTCGGTCCGCTGGCGGAGACACTCGACCCGGCCGACCATCTCCTCGACGGTCGTGAACCCGAGTTCGGCCATGATCTCCCGGAGCTCCTGGGCCATGAACGTCATGTAGTTGATGACGTGCTCGGGCTGGCCGGGGAACCGCTTGCGGAGGTCCTCGCGCTGGGTGGCGACCCCGACCGGACAGGTGTTCTCGTGGCACTGGCGGGCCATCACACAGCCGGAGGTGACGAGCGAGGCGGTGCCGAAGACGAACTCCTCCGCGCCGAGGAGGGCGGCGACGGCGACGTCGCGGCCGGTCTTCAGCCCGCCGTCGGTCGTCACCTTGATGCGCGAGCGCAGGTCCGTCGCACAGAGCATCTGGTTGGCCTCGGCGAGCCCCAGCTCCCAGGGCAGGCCGGCGTTCTTGATGCTGGTCTTGGGGGAGGCGCCGGTGCCGCCCGAGTGCCCCGAGATGTGGACCACGTCGGCGTTGGCCTTCGCGACGCCGGCGGCGATGGTGCCGATGCCGGCCTCGCTCACCAGTTTGACGTTGATGTCCGCCTCGGGGTTGCCCGCCTTCAGGTCGTGGATGAGCTGTTTCAGGTCCTCGATCGAGTAGATGTCGTGCAGCGGCGGGGGCGAGATGAGCCCCACGCCCGGCGTCGAGTAGCGGACGTGTGCGATCATCTCGTTGACCTTCTTCCCCGGGAGGTGGCCCCCCTCACCGGGCTTCGAGCCCTGGGCCATCTTGATCTGGAGCTCCTCGGCGCTGGTCAGGTAGTTCGAGGTGACGCCGAACCGGCCGGATGCGACCTGCTTGACCGAGGAGTTCTTCTCGGTGCCGAACCGCTCGGGCGGCTCGCCGCCCTCGCCCGTGTTGGACTTCCCGCCGAGCCGGTTCATCGCGATGGCGTTGTTCTCGTGGGCCTCCGGCGAGAGGCTCCCGAGGCTCATCGCCGCGGTGGAGAACCGCTCGACGATGGACTCGACCGGCTCCACCTCGTGTATCCGGACGGGGTCCCGATCGGAGACGAACTCCAGCAGCCCCCGCAGCGTCTGGAGGTTCTCCGTCTGGTCGTTCATCATCCCCGCGAAGTCCATGTAGCGGTCGTAGTCCCCCGTCCGTACCGCCTGCTGGAGCGTCCCGACGGACTTGGGGTTCCACTCGTGGAACATCCCGTTGGAACGGTGCTCGTACTCGCCCTGGTGCTCGAGTTCGACGTCCTCGCCGAAGGCGACCTCGTGGCGGCGTTCGAGGTCCGCCTCGATGTCCCCGACGTCGATCCCCTCCGTCCTCGCCGTCGTCCCCTCGAAGTACTCCGAGACGAGCGCCGAGGAGAGCCCGACGGCCTCGAATATCTGGGCGCCCTGGTAGGACTCGACGGTGGAGATGCCCATCTTCGCCATCGTCTTCAGGAGGCCGTCCTCGACGGCGCCGACGTACGAGTCGATGGCCGCCTCGAGGTCCGCGCCGTCCGGCCCGGCGACGATGTCGGCGATCGACTGGTAGGCGAGGTAGGGGTTGATCGCCCCCGCGCCGTACCCCACCAGCGTCGCGAAGTGGTGGACCGCCCGCGGGTCGGCCGACTCGAGGACGAGCCCGACGTGGTTGCGCAGGCCGTTCCGGACGAGGTGGTGGTGGACCCCGCCCACGGCGAGCAGCGACGGGATCGGCACCCGGTCCTCGCCGGCCGCCCGGTCCGAGAGGACGAGGATGTCGTGCTCGGCCGCGGCCTCGGTCGCCGCCGTCCGCACCCGCTCGACGGCCCGTTCGAGGTCCGGCGTCTCCTCGGGGTCGTACGTGATGTCGACGACGGCCGTCGAGAGCCCCGCCGAGCCGTCGAGCCCCTTGATCGCCGCGGTCTCGGCGTCGGTCAGGACCGGCGAGTCACACACCAGCTGTCGGGCGTGCCCGGGCGTCTCGCCGAGGAGGTTCCCCTGCGGGCCGAGCCGGGTCTCCATCGACGTGACGAGCTCCTCGCGGATGTAGTCGATCGGCGGGTTCGACACCTGCGCGAACAGCTGCTTGAAGTAGGTGAACAGCGGGCGGTTGAACTGCGAGAGCACCGACAGCGGCGTGTCGTCGCCCATCGAGCCGACGGGGTCTTTCCCCTCCTTCACCATCGGCTCGATGAGGTGGTTCATCTCGTCCTGCGTGTAGCCGTAGAGCGCCTGGTGTGCGCGCAGGCCCGCGACGTCGCCGCGGGGCGCGCGGTCGGTGCCGTCGTCGAGATCGCCGAGGGTGACCTGGTTCTCGCCGACCCACCGGCCGTACTTCTCGTCGAGCAGGCCCTCGAACACCTCCTCGTCGGGGACCACGCGGCCCTCCTCCGGGTCGGCGAGGAACAGCTGACCGGGCTGGAGCCGACCCCGTTCGACGATCTCGGCGGGGTCGTTGTCGAGCGCGCCCGCCTCGCTGGCCATCACGAGCCGGTCGTCGCGGAGGACGTCGTACCGGCAGGGGCGCAGGCCGTTGCGGTCCAGGACCGCGCCGATGCGGTCGCCGTCCGTGGCCGCGACGAGGGCGGGGCCGTCCCACGGCTCGACCAGCGAGGCGTGGTAGTCGTACCACTCCTGGCGCCGTTCGCTCACGCGGTTCTCGGGCTTGCGCCACGCCTCGGGGATGAGCATCCGCAGCGCGTGGGGCAGGTCCCGGCCGCCCTTCAGCAGCAGTTCGAGCGCGTTGTCGACGCTCGCGGTGTCGGACTGTTCGGGGTCGTCGATGATCGGCTTGATCGTCTCGATCGCCTCGCCGAAGTCGGGGTGAGCGATGTCCGTCTCGCGGGCCCGCATCCAGTTGATGTTCCCCTGGATGGTGTTGAACTCGCCGTTGTGGATGATCGTCCGGTAGGGGTGTGCGAGATGCCACGCGCCGAGCGTGTTCGTCGAGAACCGTGCGTGGACCATCGCGAACGTCGTCTCCATCCGCTCGTCGGTGAGTTCGGGGAAGTAGGCGGGGAGCTGGTCGGCCTTCAGCAGTCCCTTGTAGACGACGGTCTTGCGGTCGAGCGAGCAGACGTAGAACCGCTCGCCGCCGCTCGGCGCCTCCTCGTCGATCCGGTTCTCGACGGCGCGGCGGGCGACGTACAGCGCCCGGTCGAACGCCTCGGCGGCCATCCCGTCCTCGCCGAGACCGCCCGCCGGGCGGACGAAGGCCTGGACGACCCGCGGCTCCGAGTCGAGGGCCGTCCGGCCGAGGTCGGCCGCCTCGGCGTCGGTCGGGACGTCCCGCCAGTGGAACGCCTCGAGGCCGTGCGCCTCGAACTCCTCATCGAACAGCTGTCGGAGCCGCTCGCCCGCCTCGCGATCCCGCGGGAGGAACAGCGTCCCGACGGCGTACTCCCGGGCCGGCGGGAGCTCGACGTCGAGTTCGTCGACGAAGAACTCGTGGGGGATCTGGATCAGCACCCCCGCACCGTCGCCGGTGTTCGGCTCGGCCCCGGTGGTGCCCCGGTGTTCCAGGTTCTCCAGCAGTTCGAGCCCGTCGGCGAGTACGTCGTGGCCGCCGGCACCGTCGAGGTCGAAGACGACCCCGACGCCACATGACCCGCGGTAGTCGTCCGGCGACGCGAGCCCGGCTACGCCCGCGTCGGTGTCCCTTCGGTCTGGCATACCACGAAATAGCCGAAGGGTTCATAAGAGCGTTCTCCTCAAGGACTAATGGTTCATTAGCCACAACTAAGGTAGTATAATGAGACTCAGGTCTCGGTAAAGGAGCAAACGAACGTCCGGGGCCGTGGGCGAACGTTTCCTGCTTCGGTCAGGGAAACGCACCAATCACTCCTGATGTTTCCGTTCCCGGCGGTATTTGACAGGGTCTTTCATCCGTCGATCCAGTCGTTCCATATAAATCGCCACAGTGGGCCTCGACGACGTCGCCGTCGACTCGTGTGTGGTTCACATTCGGCCACCGGGGACAGGGACCTACTCCGTGCGAACGGGCTTGGCGTACGTCCTCGTAACTTCCAACGAGGCGGTAGGTCGATCGACTGAGATCGGTGTGAGAGATGTAGAGAATCCCTTTAACAAAGACTCATATTCACATTACGGTCTCTTTATATTCCTTATGTAACTCTTCAAAACTGCGTCTGTGACCCTCTTTCGAAGTATTGAGCCTCATATCCGATGCCCAATCATCACAAACTTCTGCCAAATTATGATATAACGATGCAACATCTGAATCGAAGTGGAAATCCCTACCAACTATTTCCAATTTCTGATATACTTTGGCAGCATTGGTTAATTCTCTTCCTAATGTTTTGAGTTCGTTCGGATTTCTTCGAGATTGCCTGTCAATACTTTGGATCTCAACCCCGATCTGATACCCAACTTGCTCCCATTCATCCTCGCTGATTTCAGACCCTTGGCTTTGCAACCATTCAAGCGCGGTTTTGGAAACCTGGGAGGCTACAGCTCCGATAATAGCTCCTTCCAAACCAGTCATACTTATATCTTGATATCCATTGTACAAGTATGTTTGCCACACGCTTCT
>Ga0207797_1000516_pt1 | contig 29832 bp, 29 predicted proteins | sample PRCRCaboRojoPR_6_FD_187275 | JGI IMG/M metagenome (GOLD analysis project Ga0207797, IMG submission 187275) | Marine sediment microbial community from Cabo Rojo, Puerto Rico - PR CR 10% Liquid 1 (SPAdes) | ecosystem: Environmental > Aquatic > Marine > Coastal > Sediment | place: Cabo Rojo, Puerto... | reverse complement strand
CCTCCTGCATCAGCCGGTACCGCCTGTCGCGGCCGGCGCCGTAGAGCCGTCGGGTGACGTCGCGGGCCTCGTCGTCGTTCTCGGGCCAGTCGGTGTCGAGGAAGTAGACCGGGACCTCGCCGCCCGTCTCCGACTCCACGACGTACCGCCACGGTTTGACCAGGACGTCCCGTCCTTCGATCTCGACGGTCGCCGTCACGTCGACGGGATCCAGGAACGCCTCTGGGCTCCACTCGTCCGGATGGCTCACCTGGCTCCCGTCGTCCAGCAGCTCCTGGCGGCAGTACCCCAGGTCGTTCAACTGCGTGACGCCGACGGCCGGTACGCCGCGGTCGGCGAACCCGCGCATCGTGTCACCGGCGAGGATCCCGAGCCCGCCGCTGTACGTCTTCATCTCCGTCTCGAGGCCGATCTCCATGGTGAAGTAGGCGACCGTGTCCTCGGTGTCGGTCGACGTCGACGTCATAGCTCTCGTTTGCCCGGTCGTGACCGCGCGATAAAATCCTTACTCGCGTTCGGATTCCCGATTTCGGGGCCCCGGGATCCCGGACGAGCCACCGATCGTTCCCCTGCCGTCGATCGGTCGAACGGGCGAGGTCAAAGGGGGGGACCGACCGATCTCCGGGCGCGACCACGGCGCCAGTCACCGGGCCGTCCGGTCCGGAGAGGGCCCGGTCCACGTCCTGTGCCGCCTGTTCCGGCGGGATACTCCAGTGCACTCCGGGGCGACCCGGCGTTTCTCCGGTAACCACTCGCGCGGGGCGGTGTCGTGAGGCGGTCTTCCTCCGGAGGGATCCCTCATCAACCTTCATGTATCTGCACGGCGTCTGCTGTGGTAGCGAATGTCGACATCCCTCGTGACGTCCCGCCGAGTGGTGGCCGTCCTCGTCGTCGTCTTCCTCGGACTCGGGACCCTCCAGGCGGTCGCCGCGGTCTCGGGAGACTCGCTGCGGTTCCTCCTCATCCGTCTCTCGGCGGTCGGGATGCTCGTCGTCCTCGGCGTCGTCGTCTACGTCCTCCGTGGCGCACTCGAGACGGCACCCGACGGCGACTGAGGGGAACGTCGTCCGGCGGCCGGCCCACTACCGTACGCAGTCGACGTGCTCGACTGCTCCTCTCCAGGACTCACTGCTTGTGCGTGAACAGCACCACCTCGTCGTCGTGCGTCGTCACGCAGAGGTCGAGCATGAGCGAGAGCTCCAGGCTCGTGTACTCCTCCTCGCAGACCACCATGTCGTCGAACGGGTCACCACAGGCGGGACAGGTGATCGCGACCGTGTTGCGGTACTCCGTGACGCCCCCGGCGGACTCGGTGGGCGTCAGCGACGAGACCAGCTCCTCGTAGTCGGCGTCGTCCATGGTCCACCCCGTGATGGACGGCCGACCGGTATAAACGGTCCGAGCGACCGAGTCGGTGCGGGGCGCGTCTCCGACCGGTCGACCCCTCGACGGTGACGCGGTCCCGTCGCTCGAAGCCGGCCGAGCGTGGCGACCCTCCGGTTCGGCGGTCGGTGTCGCGGATCTCGCTCCGTTTTTTATAGCGACATACGATTTATCAGTAGCGAGACCGACGTCGAAATTGACGGATGATCTACCAATTCGAGTCCTGTTCGGTGGAACCTGCGTCGACCGCCCGGCCGCGCACGTCGACGACGTCGGGACCGGCCCGGGTCGACGTCCGCCCCTGCGGCCGACGTTCCCTGGCTCGGTCGCGGTTCACGCCTCGGTCGCTCGTCCCGTCCAGCCGGACGACGTTACCCGACCGCTCTCGGTCGGCGTGCGCCGACGAGCCCACGAGCCACGAACGGCGTCCGAACCGCCCGACGGAGGATCCGGAGATCGGTCGCCCCGGAGCCGACGGACCAGGTCGCTTCTGCACTCGACCGGACGTTCGCGCGACTCCGTCCGGGCTCCGGTGGAGCAGGGCGGGTACCTCACGGCTCGACCCTCGGTGAAACCGGTCGAGACAGTCACCGGATCACGCCGCCGTCCGATCGGTGCCGCCGTGTTAGGTGGTACAGTCCGAGGTGTGACAGACCGTACGGCGACGTGGCCGCCCGGAGCGACCGCGCCACCCGAACTCACCACGTCCCGGCACACCGGGACACGGCGTCGCTGTTGTGACGGGTGATGTCGAGCGTCGTGGACGCGCCGACCGGGCTCCCCCACGGCTCGGGCGGAAGCGAGGTGGGGGGAAGCGTACCGGAGACCTGTGGGGAGCCTGGGGGTGTGACCCCGGGGCGTGTGCGAGCCGCGTCACACGGAGCGGGTGGTCCTGCACGTCGCACGGGGGCAGATTACGACGCCAGGCTCGAGAGACGCTCGTCGGCGTCGAGGGTCTCCTCCGCGCGGATCAGGGGTCACGACGGCCCTGTCGCGCGGTGTCCCGAGTGCCCTCCGAACGCCGCCGGCGGCCGGCCACCGAGGGTTCGTTCCGCCGGCCGGACCGGGCCCCCGCTGGACGAACGTCGAACGAGTGCCGATCGTGACGTCCGACCTGCGGAAAGTGTCACCGACACCCGGGCTCGCCGGTCAGGTCCGCTGCCGGTGAGTCGCTGCTCGGTCCCTCCTCTCGGGAGAGTCGGCGCTCCGTCGGGTGTCGAAACGCGCTCCACGAGGAGGGTCGTCCCCGGTAGATACTCCCCTGGTGGGAATACTGCCCGTTCCCGGGGCCTCCTCGACGACAGCCGCAACACCCCGCGACGAGGCGCGACGGGTGCCCAGACAGGATACCCCCGTCGCGACAGCCGACGAACCGGGCGTCGCTGCCGACCGCTGGCCGGCCTCACGGGGTCCGAGACGCTGCTGCAGCCGGAGTGGGGCGCTCGCCCTTCGGTCGTTCCGTTCCCCGCGACCGACTCGGACGCACGCTCTCGCCCCAGCCGGCGGTGTGGCCGTTCTCGTTCGTCGGCCGGACACTCGACCGTCGAACGGCCTGTTCGAATGCGAGCGTCCTCATCCCGCCGGCTCCCCGGCTACGTCCGCCCGGTGCCGGACTTCGACGACCGGAGCCCGAACTGGACCGTCCGTCCGCGCTCGCGTCGACGGGTCGATCCACCGTACCGAGACCCACGTTCGTTGGACCGGACTCCGGCCCGGCGACCGGATCGGTCCGGGCGGTGGGAACGTACGACTGCGCGTCCACCGACTGGACACCGCTCGAGGGTCGTTCGATCGAGCTTCGCCCGCCGCCGACTGCGGGCGGTTCGAACGACTATCCGGGAGCGACAGTTCCGTCCGTCGGAACGTCGGTGTCGTCGAACCACGGCCTCTCGACGTCCGGGGTGGGAACGCGCGACCGGGCGATCACGGGTCGACTCTCCCCGGCAATCTCGTCGCGCGTCGGGTCGTACACCTGTCCGGGCAGTAACTGTGCCGTTCCGGCGTACGCTCGAGCCCGGCTGTCGTGGCGTCGCGTGTCCGATCGGGAGCTAGGCGGACGCGTCAGCGACGGGCCCGGGTCGGGGCCGCCGACCGGCCGTCCCCACAGCCGATCGCGAACGGCGACCCGGAGGTCGACAGTGATCGATCCCGGGACGGAGACGATCGGGTGACGACGGGGATTCGTTCGGGACGCCGACGAAGACACCGGTTGGTTGGGGAGCGTCGTCACGGGATACCCGGCGACGGCCAGTCCTCCGTCGGAGACGTCCGGCAACCGCGTCGACGTCGTCCTGGTCGGAGTCGGCCTCGCCTCGTGGCCGGGCGTGCTCCGGTCGGGAAGCCCGCGGAGGTCGTGGATCCTTCGGTCGACGGCCGTGCAGTCGCTCCGTCCCCCGGTGTACGTCCCCCAGTTCCCGAACGGCGGAGAACTCCCGGCGCGGATCGTCTCGGTTCGTCGAGGTCAGCTCCCGGACCCCGTCACGACCGGATGGTCGTGTGTCGGTCCCGTCGGTCGAGGTGACCGAACGGTCGCGATTGTAAAGATTCGATCGAAGACCCACCGGCGGCCAGATCGTAAAGATTCGAAGGGGCACTACAAATCCGGACGTTTGGAACTAACTTCGAATCTGTTCACACTAGACGCGGCTCCTTTTGCGGATCTTAGCGCACTAAGGTCAGTAAGGAGGGTAGATTGAAGTGACGTCCGCCCGGAGGACCGACCATGGGTGCGGACGACGACCGGAGCGCGGTGAAGACGTACGTCCCGGGACACCAGAAGGACGCCTGGTCCGACCACGCCGACCGGCTCGACATGAGCACCAGCGAGTTCGTCAGGACGATGGTTCAGGCCGGCCGTCGGAACTTCGAGCTCCCGGACCTCGAGGGGCCCGACGAGGAACCCGGTGAAGGGACGTCGTCGGGGCGTGACCCCAGGGGTTCGAGTCTCGAAGACCGGATCGTCGAGGCTCTGCGGAGCGACGGGGTCATGTCGTGGGACCAACTCCTGGCGGCAGTGACCGAGGACGTCGAGGATCGCCTCGAGAGCACACTCGACGGGCTCCAGGACGACAACCGCGTCAGGTACAGCGGCCGCGACGGGGGGTACGTCCTGACCGATGAGTGAGACGGGGACGGCCGCCGGCGAGGCGGAGGCGATCGACGATCCCGTGGGCTACTTCCTGCAGGACATGGCCTACCACGGCCGGAGCGATCGGACCGTCGAGGAGTACGAGCGCGTGCTCCGCCGATACGAGTCGTTCCTCTCGGACCCCGGGGGAACGCCGTTCGACCAGCCGGTACCGGTCGACGAGGCGACCCACCGGCACTGTCTCGCGTGGGTCTCGGACCTGCGGGGATCGCTGGCCGGCAGCTCCGTGGCGATCTACGCCTCGTACGTCCACCGGTTCTACGACTACATGTCCGAGCTGGGAGCGTTCGACCGGAACCCGATGCGGCTGGTCCGCGAGGAGATGGACGAGGGGATCGACCGGGACCCGACTCGACGGGAGATCACGGTCCCGGGGATGCGGTCGTTCGTCCGGTCGATCGGCCACCCGCTCGAGCGCGCGGTCGTCCTCACCTTGCTGAAGACCGGAATGCGGGTCGGCGAGCTCTGCAACCTCGACCTCCGCGACGTCTCGATCAGCCACGACGGCGCCGAGTCGACCTACGACCTGGGGACCAGGGGCGTCCTGGACGGCAAACCCGACTCGATCTACGTCCCCGCGGAGCCGCGGGAGGGGGAGGCGTACGACGGCGAGGTTCGGACGGCGTCGAACAAGCGAAAGCGCGGGACCGTGATTCCCGTCGACGACGAGCTCCGGCGGGAACTGGTCCGGTGGCTCGCCGTCAGGCCCGACACCGACCCCGAACGGCCCGCGGAGCCGCTGTTCGTCAGGACCGGACGCGGCTGGGGGCGCCGGCCGACGCCCAGGGACGTCCACTACTTCGTCACCGACCTCGCCGAGGGGGAAGGCTGGTACGACCCGAACGCTGACGCCACGGAGAACGTCACGCCCCACTACTTCAGGCACTTCTTCACTACGCACCTCCGGGACAGGACGGGCGACCGGGGGATCGTGAAGTACCTGCGCGGCGACGTGGCGGACGACATCATCGACACGTACACTCACAACTGGGGCGACTCTGTTCGGCGGACGTACGAGGAGCACGTCTTCCGGCTGCTGTGACCGCCGGGTGTGGCCGTCCGGCGAATCCGTCGTCGGGGCCAGTGGGGGGCCAGTGGTGCGGGTGTCCTCGACGAGCCGAACCCGGACGGACCGGGAGGGTTCGGTGGCAGCCATCCCCCATCCCCCGTTTGGAGCCTCGCGTCCACGCACCGTGTGATCCTCCACTGGGGGTGTCGCAGGTTCGACGTGAGTGTGCCTCCTCTTTATCTGTCATCTAGATATATTATCGGCTGTACGGATGTCGTCGCCGCGCCGACCTGTAAACCGTATGCCGCTATATCGATACGGTCCGCTGGCGCTGCGAATACCGTTGAATCCGTGCATCGGATCTACCGATCTCAGGGAAAATCGGCTGGATACACCGACCGAATCGGCGGCCTCACCACCAATTCTTCGGTGGGAAGCGAGCGTCGTTCGGATCGAACGGGGGAGAACGGCCGAGTGAGACAGTGATGCCTCTCACGGCGGGCGTGCCCGGAACGGGCGCTACAGCGATGCGCTCACCTCTCTACGGAGAAATGCACGAAACCGCGCGGCCGTCACGCGCGGTTTCGTGCGAAACTCCACGACATCGATCAAGGTCTGGACCAGAAAGTCCACCAGCAACCACAGATCGTACAACAGCACCGCGAATCCGAAGTGAAACAGCCGAATCGAGAAGTTCGTCGAGGTCGTCCACGGCGCGAACTCCTTGATCTTGCTGTATGCCGTTTCGATCCCGCCACGGCGGCTGTACCGATTCATCTGCTTTGTTGCCCAGCGGCGGTCGAGACCAATCTCGTCGTCGACGTCGAGATTGGTCGCGAATACCTGGACCGTCTCGGGGTCTTCGTCCGGCGGCAGTCCGACCAGCGTCGTCTCGGCTCTACTCTTCGTGATACCGTGTTTCACCGGTCCGTACACTGCGTGGTCGTGTTTGACCGTCACCTGCTTGTTCCCGTCACCGTCCTCGTCCATGCGCGCGATGAACCGCGTGACGCGGTCATCGCGCGGTGCAGGGATCACGTAGAAGATTCCCCGCTGTTCTAGCGTCGTGAACACGTCGGTCGCGTAGAACTCTCGATCGGCGTAGAGCCGTTTGACACGAACCCGACAGACATCGCTGACGTGGTCGACGAGTCGGCGAACGACGTCGCCGACTCGGTAGCTCTTGTCTTCGCCGGGGTACGCATCGTGATCGTGGTAGTCGGCGTGGCCGACTGGGAGCATCCCGGCCGCGAAGTGGACGTTGTCGGCGACAACGTTCACCGTCGCAAACTTGTAACACCAGTCGTAGGACTTGTCCTCGGGGGCGCCCTGCACACGAACGAGTTCCTCGCGCTCCCCGTAGAAGGCGACGTAGGTGATATCGATCGACAGCATGGGAGGTGTCTCGAACTCCAGACGTGGCTTGGCCCGCGTCAAGACGCGGGCCGCGCCCCGGTTGACCATCTCTGCGATATCTGTCGGGGAGAGGTCCTTGATCGCTTCCAGGAGTGTTTCACCGCTCGGCCCGTCCGCGTAGAAGGTCGAAGTCGAGGTCGGCAATCGGTCCCAGCAGTTGCCCGAGCGTCGATCAGTTCTGAAGCTCGGCGCTCCAGGCACCCGGTGTCGGACCGACGACTCCTCGTCCTCGGGCACACCCCGTCACCGCCCGATGAATCGCTGAATCCGTGCGGCTCGGGGCCCCGATCGGGGTGAGGACACGCTCTCGCCGTCGCTCTTCGTTGCTTCGCGTGGAGCAAAGGGAACGCTGCACACGGGCTTCCTGGCTCCACGCCTGTGGACTCCCCCGCCCCGGGTAGTTCGACACGCCCCCACGAGTGGCGGCGACGTGGGCTGGCAGTCGCACCGCCATCGTGGAGTCCTTCTCCTCGACCTTTCGAACCCCGACCACGGGTATTCCCCGGACGTGGACACGGTTACAGCTGGGGGGTGTCGTTTCCGGAAACGACGAGTCACAACTGTGGATACGGGCGATAGGCTGTCGGTCACTACCCCGTTCAGTGGCCCCGAGCCGAGCCGGATCCAAAATGAACATTTATTATATTTGCTCCCGTTTAGTGGGATGTGACGAGTGCTCGGAGCATCGAGCGACAGGCGCGGAACTATTCGAGCGACCACGTCCCGCAGATCCAGCAGCACGGCGGTTTCTTCGAGGTCCGCGACGTCGACGGTGACGAGGGGAAGCTCACCGTCGCCATTGGTGGGGCCTGTTCCGGGTGTGGGATCGCACCGATGACGATGAAGGCCATCAGGAACCGGCTGGCGGATCACGTCCAGGATCTTTCGGAGGTCGAGGTCGTTCGCGCCGGCGGCCCTCGGGCAGCGGTGATGCCGTCAATGACCGAGGAGATGGAGGAGATGGAAGAGTACAGGGACTACGACCCGCCCTTCTGATAGGGATTAGCGTCGTCGTCCAGCGATTTCCAGTCAGGGGTACGACGTCTTCTCACGAGTTCTCGTCGAGGCGGCTACCCTGCGTCGAACTCGCCGTTTCGAACCGATCAGAAGCGATCTGTCGTCACGTTCGACTCACGAACCGGAACCGAATAGCTTCGCCCGGTCCTATAGGACGGCACTGTTATGAGCGAGTCGCAGGGATCCGGCCGAACACGAACGTTCGAGTACAGGATCAGATCGGTACGGGAGTCGTTCGACGAGGTCGATCGGACGATCGCAGGCCAGATGGACAGATTCGGTGTTCCCGTCCTCCGGGTCGCACTTGGAGTCGTGTTCGTCTGGTTCGGGGGACTGAAAATCGTCGGCGGGAGTCCCGCTGCGGACCTCGTCGCCAACACGGTGTACCTTCTCCGACCGGAGGTGGTCGTGCCGGTACTGGGCGTCTGGGAGGTGCTCATCGGGGCGTGTCTATTGTATCGCCCGCTCGTTCGGGTCGGGGTTCTCCTGCTGTTCGTGCAGATGCCCGGGACGTTCCTTCCGATCGTCCTCCTCCCCGAGGTAGTGTTCGTCACGTTCCCGTTCGGACTCACCGTCGAGGGGCAATACATCGTCAAGAACCTCGTGATTATCGGCGCGGCCCTCGTCATCGGGGGAACCGTTCGTGACGAGGTGACGACCCGGTCGGAGCCGGCAACCGGGTCGGCGCCCGATCAGTAGCGAACCGGGATCGGCCACGACCGTCGGCGTCAGACGACTGTCGCACGTACGCTTATCCCGGCACCGGACGGACGCTCCGGCGATGCCGGTACTGGGGATCGAGGTCGACGAGGGGCTCGCCGACGCGCTCGCGACCGAGGGGGAGGAGCTCGGGTTCGACTCGCGCGCCGCGTACGTCCGGTGGCTCCTCGATGGACGCGAGACCCTCTTCGAGGCCGCCGCGGACGACGTGACCGACGGGGACGCGAGCCCCGACCCCGCGACGGCCGACGGCGGCCTGGAGGTGGAGCTATCGCCGGGACGGGTCAGCCGGCCCGACGACGGACGGATCACCGAGGCGGCTGCGCGGCTCGGAACCGTCGAGCGGGACCGGTTCGGGGCGATGGTCCGGCGGGGGACCGCCGGACTGGACCCCGCGGACGACCGGCCGGGCGCCGACCTGACCGACCTGGACGCGCTCGACCTGCCGGGCTACGACGAGACGCTGCTCGACCGCCGGCGCCGGCTCGTCGGGGCGGCCCTGGCGTACCTGAAGGAGGCGGGCGAGGCCCGGCGCGGCGACTTCGTGGCGGCACTCCGGGCGGAGTATCCGGCGGGCTACGACAGCGTCGAGAGCTGGTGGACGTGTCTCAAACGCGGCCTCCGGCAGGTCCACCGGGTCCGCGACGCCGACGCGACCCGGCGGACGTGGCGGTACCGCGACGTCCGCGGGCGGGTCCACGTCTCTCGGGACTGAGGGGGGAATCCGTGCGACTGCGGGGATCGGTGTCGACGTCGCCGGCTCGACGAGGAGGCGACCGGCCGTGCCGCACTCACGCCTCGACCGGGTCGATCAGCGAGGGGTCGTCGTTCGCCGGGCTGTTCACTCGCGTCGAGACGGGGTACGCGACCAGTTCGTCGTCCGGGCAGGGGCCGAGCACGTCGGCCGCCTCGTCGGCGTCCCCGTGCAGCCAGGTGGCCTCCTCCTCGGGGTCGAGGATCACCGCCATCCGGTGGTGGAGGTCGGCGACGAGGTCGTTCGGCTCGGTCGTCAGGATCGTGAACGACTCGACGATCCCGTCGTCGCCGTCCGTCTCGTCCGCGTCGTCCCCGCCGGCACCGCCGCCGAACGCGTCGAGGCCGGTCTGGACCTGCGGCGGTCGCCAGCGCTCCCAGAGGCCCGCCAACGCGAACGGCCGGTCGTCCTCGAAGGCGACGCGGTACGGCTGTTTGCCGCCCGCTCGCTCGACCCACTCGTAGAAGCCGTCCGCGGGGACCAGACAGCGACGACGTTCGAACGCCTCCCGGAAGCTCCGCTTCTCGCGAGCCGACTCCGAGCGTGCGTTGATGAACGACGTCGAGTCGTCGTCGGCCCACGAGGGGATCAACCCCCAGCGGAGCGACCGGAGCACCTCCGGCTCGTCGTTCGTGACGACGGGGAGCTGCTGGCTCGGCGCACAGTTGTACCGCGCTTCGATCTCTCCGCGCGCGTGCGCGCCGAACCGTTCCTCGAGTTCCGGCTGCGGGGTGAACAGCGTGTACCGGCCGCACATGTCTCCCGGTTGGTGGCGACCTCGCACAAGCCTGTCGGCACGCGCGGCCGTCCGGGATCGACCTGGTCTCGGGGAACGAACGGCTCGACCGGTCCGCGTGCTCTCCGGAGCCGGCTCGACGGCCCGTCGACGCGACGAGGGATTTACCACCTCCGAGCCCCCGTCGAGAGGTGTGCGAATCGAGAACAGTTTCATCCCGGTCCGGGGGGTAGGGGAGAAGACGGAGCGCCGCCTCTGGGCGTCCGGGATCACCCACTGGGACGAGTTCGAGCCCGACGCGGTGGGGTCGACGACCGCCGAGCGGATCGAGGCGTTCATCGACCGGTCGCGCGACCGGCTGGCGGCCGGGGACGCCCGCTACTTCGACGCCGAGTTCCCGTCGGGCGAGCGGTGGCGCCTCTACGAGAACTTCCGCGGCTCGACCTGCTTTTTCGATATCGAGACGACGGGCCTCGACCAGCGCCGTAACGACGTCACGACGGTGAGCGCCCATCTCGACGGGGAGACGACCACGCTCGTCCGGGGCCGGGACCTGACGGCCCGCCGGCTCCACGAGCTGTTCGCCGACGCGGACCTGCTCGTGTCGTTCAACGGCAAGCGGTTCGACGTCCCGTTCCTCGAGACGTCGTTCGACGTGACGCTCGACCAGCCCCACCTCGACCTGATGTACACCTGCCGGAAGTTGGGACTCTCGGGCGGGCTCAAGACGATCGAGCGGGAGGTCGGCGTCGACCGCGACCGGCCGGACCTGACGGGACGCGACGCGGTCCGCCTGTGGAACCGGTACGAGCGCGGCGACCAGGGCGCCCTCGAGACGCTGGTGTCGTACAACCGCGAGGACACCGTCAACCTCCGGCGGCTCGCGGACCACGTCACGACCGAACTCGACCGGCAGCTCATGCCCGACCGGTGACTGTCGTCGACGCGTAAACCGGTGAAGGTGAAGGCGATACGAACTGTCCTCCGGGGTGGCTCGATTCGGCCTGCCCGGCACGCAGTGGAACGACGCCGTGGGCTCCGACGCCACCCTGCTCGCAGACGTGGGGAACTCGCACCGCGCTCGCCTTCCGAGGCGCGCTCGCGTCACGTTCCGGAGCACGTTCGGATCGTTGAGTGTGCAGGCCGTCAGCACGCGGTGGTCGTCCAGCAGTAGCCCCGCAATCGCCGCCGAGAGGTACTCCCGGCTCAGGCGCTTGCCCACGGACGGCTCGTACAGGTGCGCCGGTCTCCCGTGCCCGGGCCACGAGGTCGTCGCCGAGCAGGACCTCGATCGCCTTCAGCCCGGCCGCACAGGCCCGAGTGTTCCCACCGAACGTCGACGTGTGGAGCAGGCCGTGTTTCCGCGATCCGTAGCCCGCGTTCCAGACCTCGTCTGTTGCGACGCAGGCGCCGATCGGTGCGATCCCGCCGCCGAGACTCATCTGAGACGCCCCCGCGTCGTCGCACACCAGCGTGGCCGACTCCGGCTCCCCGGGCGCTGCAGTCGTCGTTTTCTGATGTGATCGGGACGACAGTGCCCGCTCCCGTCTGTCGCGGGTCGACGTCCACGGTCGCGGATCGACGCGACCGGCGATCGCGGGCCGCCCGTGGGGTTTTAGTCGCTCCCTCCGAAGGCCGGTCCATGCCGAGCAGGCAGTCGGCCGGAGACGGCGGCGACGAGTCAGACGACACCGGCGAGTCCGAAGACGCGGACGTAGCCGCCCCGGACGCGGCCGAGACCGACGACGCCGGCGGCGACCCGGACCGGAGCGACGGCGGCACCGACGAGGACGGGATGGACGTCGACGCCGAGGACGAGGCGGACGACGAGGAGAACGGCGACGAGACGGTCCCGGCGGTCGACCTCGACCTCTACCAGCTGTCGGTGAGCGTCAGCGGCCAGTCGACCGACTCCGTCGAGGACGTCGAGGCGACGGCCAGGCGCCTGATGGACTACCTCGTCGAGCAGGCGAAGTCGCTGGAGGAGGGGCCCGACACCCGCGGACTCGGGTGAGCACGCGGGCGCCCGATACGGCGTCGGCCTCCCCTGGTCGGCGTCGACGCGCGCGAGTTCGGCGCGTCGTCCACTGCTTCGGCGCCGGCGTGCGCCGGCCCACTCGCCGTCGACCGCCGTTTTCGGCAGACCTAAAAGTTCAAGTCGCGGTGGCCCCACCCGCAGGTATGAGCGAGTACGGCTTCGACGACGTCGCCGTCGTGATGGGCACGTACAACGAGGCGGCGGCGATCGGGAGCGTCCTGACTGACGTCGACCGGGTGACGGACGGTCGCGCGCGGGTCGTCTGTGTCGACTCCAGCGACGACCGGACGCCGGAGATCGCGCGCGAGCACGGCGCCGAGGTCGTCCGGCAGCCCCCGCGCGGCTACGGCGAGGCGGTCCGGGAGGCCGTCCTCACCCCGGACCGGCCGGTGGTCGTGACGACCGACTGTGACGACACCTACCCGATGGAGCGGCTCCCCGACTTCCTCGCAGCGATCAACGAGGGGTACGACGTGGTGAGCGGCGACCGGATCTCGCCGGGCGCCGACGCCATGCCGCGATTCAACCGGCTCGGGAACGTCGCGTTCGCCCTCCTGGGGAGCGCCCTCGTCGGCCGGCGGCTCCACGACGTCACTACGGGGATGCGCGCGTACCGCCGGGAGCTGCTCCACGGGATCGAGTGGACCGAGAACACCGGACTCTCCGCGGAGCTCCTCCTCCGGCCCGTCGCTCGCGGCTACCGCGTCCGCGAGCTGGAGATCGACTACCGCGAGCGGGTCGGCGAGACGACGCTGGATCCGATCGCCGGCGGCGCCGCCATCGCGGGATCGATCCTCCGCGTGGGGCTCGAAGAGCGGCTGCGGTCGGACAGCTCACGCGAGCGGGCATCCGAGGGTGCGGGCGGGTCAGTCGACCCCGAACGCTGAGTTCGGTGCGGCGGTCCGCCGCCCCGCGAGCGCGACGCTCGCGTCGACGGTCGGCTCGCGACAGTCCCCGGCGGGACGGCGAGGGCGTCTACGACGAACCCCGCCGGATGATGTCGCCGATCCGTCGCGGTTCGCCCGTCAGCTCGGGGTTCTTCTCGACCATCTGCAGCACCTCGTGGTCGGTGACCTCGGGGTACGCCTTCCGGACGGCCTCCTCGACCAGCTCGCGGTCGAGGCGGAACTCGGTGCCCTCGTAGACGACGTCGACGCCGCTGTCGTCGAAGGAAAGGACCGTCATACCACGGAGTATCCCCCGGGGAGGTATAAGCTTCTCCGTGGGCGCTCGACTGTCCGAAATCGGTCACGTGTCTGACGCCGAGTTTATTAGGGATGCCGGACAGCATCGGTGTGTGTCACTCGGCAGGGACCCGCTCGACGCGCTCGAGATCCCCGACGGGACGACCGTCGAGGAGCACGACCTCGTCGCGGAGGGCGACGTGGTCGTCGGGGGCCAGTCGACCGTCGAGTTCGGCGTCCGCGGGCGGGACGTCCTGGCCGGCGAGCGCGTGACGTTCGGCGGCGACATCGAGGCCGAGGGCGACTGTCGCCTCGACATGTGGTGTGACGTCGGGGGCGACGTGCTCGTGGGCGAGGACGCGTACCTCGGCGCCCGGGTCCACATCGCGGGCCAGTTGCTCGTCTCGGGCGACCTCGACATCGGCGACGACGTCGACATCGAGGAGGGGTTCGAGGCGAACGGCTGGATCGTCATCCGCAACCCGATGCCGTCGATCGTCTTCTACTTCGTGCTGCTCTCGCAGCTGCTCCGGCTCGGCGAGAACGACGCCGCCGAGGAGGTCGCCCGGGCGATGACCGACGGCGACGAGGAGGAGCCCGCCCGCCCGCTGATCGTCCCCCGCGGCGCGCACGTCAGCGACGACGCCTGGCGCGTCTCGACGCCCGCCTACGTCGGCGACGACTGCCGGCTCCACGGCAACGTCCGCGCGGCGTCGATCGAACTCGGCGCCGACAACAACGTCTTCGGCAGCCTCCGCGCCCGCGAGGACGTCACCGTCGGCTCGGGCACCCGGGTCCACGGCGACGTCACCACGCGCGGCGGGTCGGTCGTCGTCGAGGCCGACGCGCGCGTGCTCGGCGACGTCTCCTGCCGGAACCTGGAGCTCCACGAGGACGCCGTCGTCGACGGGACGATCCGGTCGCGCGGCGAGATGCACATCCGGCGCGCCGACGGGAGTCGCGACGCGGAGTGAGCGGTCGGGCGGTCCGAACCCTGGGCGGTCTGAACGCCCGGGGACGACGGGTCCCGTCGACGACTGCTGTTCGGGCACCGAACGTCGAGACGACCCGCCGAGCGGCTCCGAAACCGACAAGCGAGCGCCGGGCCAACCCCGGTCGATGACCGACCCGCTGGCGCGCTACGAGTCGCTCGTGGACGACCCCGACGCGTTCTACGCGGCCTGCGAGCGGCCGCTCCCCTCGGTCGTCCGCGTGAACACGATCCGGACGACCGCCGAGCGTGCCCGCCGGGCGCTAGACGAGGCTGGCGTGGCCTACGAGCCCGTCGACTGGCACCCGGGACTGCTGCGGCTGCCCGACGGCTCGCCGGGCCGGACGTGGCCGTACTACCACGGCTGGCTCCACGGTCAGGAGGAGGTGTCGGCGCTCCCCGCCCTGGCGCTCGACCCGCAACCGGGCGAGCGGGTGTTCGACGCCGCGGCGGCGCCGGGGAGCAAGGCGACCCAGCTGGCCGCGCTGATGGACGACCGCGGGACGCTCGTCGCGAACGACAGCAGCCTCGGGCGGCTCTCGGCGCTCCGGCACAACGCCGAGCGACTCGGCGTGACGAACGTCGTCGTGACCAACCAGGACGCCCGAAACTTCTCGTTCCTCCCGCTTGGCGGCGAGGAGCCGTTCGGCCGGTTCGACCGGAGTCTCGTCGACGCGCCCTGCTCGTGCGAGGGGACGGTCCGGAAGAACCCCGACGTGCGCGACGAGTGGAACGAGGAGCACGTGCGGTCGGTGGTGGGGATCCAGAAGGGGATCCTCCGGCGAGCGATCCAGGGCACCCGCCCAGGCGGGCAGGTGGTCTACGCGACCTGTACGTTCGCGCCCGAGGAGAACGAGGCCGTCCTCGACTACGCCCTCTCGGAGGAGGACTGCCGGCTGGTCGAGTCGACGCTGCCCGTCGAGACGCGCCCCGGCGTCACCGAGTGGCAGGGGGAGACGTACGACGACTCGGTCCGGCTGGCCCACCGGGTCTACCCGCACCTGAACGATACCGGCGGCTTCTTCTGTGCGACGCTGGCGGTTGGCGGCGAGCGTGACGGCGAAGGTGACGAGACCGAGGGCGCTAGCGAGGGCGACGAAGCCCCCGACGACGCGACCGCGAAGGGGGAGGTGGCGTCGTGACCGACGACGGGCCGGACGCCGACGGGGCCGAGGGGACCGACGACGGGCCGGACGCCGACGGGGCCGAGGGAACCGACGACGGGCCGGACGCCGACGGGAGCGACACCGACCCGACCCCGACCAACGACGGCCAGGTGTTCGACCGGCTGCCCGAGACGGCCGCCGACCGGGTGGTGCCGGGCCGGCCGACGCGCGCCGAGGTGGTCGACTGGTTCGACGACCGGTTCGGGATCGGGCCGTCGGTCTTCGAGGGCTACTCCTTCTGGGAGAAGGGCGCGGGGAAGCTCTGGGCGTTCGCGGGCGACCTGCCGGTCGACCAGGTGGACGTCGAGGGGGTCGGGCTCACGGTGCTCCGGACCCGCCAGGAGCACTGGAAGCCGACGACGAGCGCGGCGCTGCGCTTCGGCGAGCACGCGACCCGGAACACGATCGCGCTGACCCCCGAGGAGGCTACGACGTTCGCCCGCGGCGAGGACCAGCCGATCGAGCGGTGGGACGGCGACTGGGGCTACCTGATCGCCGTCCAGGAGCTGGCGGGCGGCCCGGTCCCGCTGGGCGTCGGACTCTACCTCTACGGCGAGCTACGGTCGGTCGTCCCGAAGGGGAGTCGCGAGGACCTGGAGCCGCTGGCGTCGCGGTAGCGGACCGGTCGAACGTCGAGCCGGCTGTCACGCGGGGACCGCAGGACGGGCAGGGTCGCCACGTCGACGGTTCTCATAGGGATTATCGTAGTTGTTCGTCGATGCCTCGTCGAGAATCGCACGATGGCGCGTCCGTCGGTTGGTCGAACGCTCCGGCTGGCTACGATAATCCCTATCAGTTCCGTCACCGCTCGAACTCGTCGTACGTGACGCTCGAGCCCGCCCGCGAGAGGTCCTCGTGCCCGGCGACGGCGATCACGATCGCCACGACGAGCCAGAGCAGTCCGATCCCGATCCACAGCGGCCTGGTCGGGCCGCCGGGACCGGTCGGGAGGACCGGGATCACGAAGAAGCCGAAGTTGCTGGCCGTGTGGAACAGGTGTGGGAGGACCAGGCTCCCGTCCGTGTGGTTGAACAGCCAGGTGTAGAGCACGCTGAAGCCGACGATCTGGAGCGCGAAGAGGGGGAGCGGGACGAACCGGTGGAAGTCGCCGGGCGTGAAAAACAGCGGGAGGTGCCAGCCGAACCAGACGGCGCCCACGAGTAGGCTCGCCGTCAGAGCGGAGTAGGACCGCTGGAGCCTGGGCAGCGCGAACCCGCGCCAGCCGAGCTCCTCCCCGGCGACGCTCGTGACCAGGACGTAGCCGAACCCCACGACCAGGATCGTCGGCGAGGGGAGCGACGTGACGACGGGAGCGCCGCCGAGCGCCCGGTGGATCCCGACGGCGACGAGCAGGATCGCCGGCCCGAACCCCAGGCTGAAGAGGTACCAGCGCGGGCGGACGCGCCAGGAGACGAGCCGACGGCCCAGCCTCGCCAGTCCGGTCAGCCCGTGCAGACGGGCGGTGACTGCGAGCCCCGCGATCGTCGGGCCGAACGTGGCGAGGGTGCCGAACGGCTCGGGGTCGAGGCGCCCGCCGGCGATCGGCCACCAGAGCCCCCAGGAGACGGCCATCGTGAGGCCGACGAACGCGAGCACGGGTCGGTCGCGCACGAACGCCATCCGTGACAGCTCCCGACCGCAGGACCGTTAGCGTTGCCGCTCCCGATCGCTCCCGCCGGCGCCGTCGCGATCCGGGCGCGGTCCACTCGGGCGCCGTCGCGATCCGGGCGCGGTCCACCCGGGCGTCGTCGCGCTCCGTGTGCCCCGGATCCGTCCCGAACTCGGTCGTCGCTACTCCGGCTCGCGTTCCCGGAGCACGCCGCCCCCGAGCCCCTGCCACGCCACCCGGTAGCCCAGCCGCGAGAGCACGGCGCTGGCGTCGGCGTCGTCGACGCCCCGGTCGTCGAGCACCGACTCGACCTCGGCGTACGCCATGCCGGCGGACAGCTCGTCGGCGAGCCCGTCGAGCACCGACCGCCGGAGGAGCGAGCCGCCGACGCGCTCGTGGTCGGGGAAGGCGACGCCGGCCTCGTCGATCGCGTCGGGCGTGACGCCGTACTCATCGGCCACCGCGTCGACCGTCGTGACGTCGGCGTCGGGGACGATTTCGGCGGGCAGCGACGCGGCCGCCTCGGCCAGCAGCGACGACTCGTACCGGCGCAGCGCGTCGACGACGTCCTTCACCCGGACCGACCCGGAGTAGGGGATCGCGCGGGCGTCCCTCGCCTCGATCGCCTCGCCGGCCCCCAGCGACTCGTCGACTGCGACGAGCAACTCGACGTCCTCCAGGTCGGCGAGCTGCGAGAGCTTCTTGTCCACGTACTCGGGGGTCCAGAACCCCATGATCTCGAAGTAGACCCGGAAGTCGGCCGCGGAGCCGGTCCAGTCGAACGCGAAGTCGGGGATCATCACGCGCGTCCCGGTCGCCAGGGGCTCCGGCTCCCGGACGAGGGCCCAGTCGACGTCCAGCGCCCCGAACCGCGCGGCGAAGTCGGCCTCGACCCCGCTGTCGTACGTCGGCTCGACGACGGGCTCGACGCCCGGGACGGAGACGTCCTCGTGGGTGACGACGAGGTCGCGCTCGGTGCCGCGGTCGTCGATCGTCGCCGCCAGTCGCCACTCGGGGGCGGCGGCGACCGACCGGAGCAGGCGGGCGAAGGCGGTCCCGTACCGCCGGGTCGACCGGAACAGCGCGTCCGGTCCCGTGACGACAACCTCGCGCTCGGTCGGCGGCGGAGGGTCACCGCTCGCGTCGTCGTCGACCGGCCCACTACCGCCGCCGTCCGCGCGCCGCACCTCGTAGAGGAGGCGGAGCCGCTTGACCGCGGAGACGAGCGCTTTCGGGTCGGACGACCGGACGCGGACCTCCGTCGCGTCGAACAGCGCCGTCTGGGCCAGCGAGAGGTTGTACTGCTCGACGAGCTGGTCGGGATCCCACCGGGCGTCGAACGCCGCGAGGACCCGGTTCTCCTCGCGGTCGGCGTACAGCGACGACTCGACGTCGTCGGCCGCGACCGCCAGCCCCTCGGCCGCCGCCGCGATCGCGCTCTCGCGCTCGGCCTCGGTGACGACGCCGACCCGTTCGGCGGCCTCGAAGGCCGCCCTGCGGGCTCGCGCCGGGGGGACGGGCGCGCGGGTCTCGAAGGTCGCCTCCCGCTCCAGCAGCGACGCGAAGCCGCGAACGAGCTTGAACTCGTCGGCGTCCCGCTCGACCGCCTCGAGCGCCTCGTCGAGGGCCCCCCGTCGGCTGCCGACGTGCCCCTGGAAGACGCCGAGGAGTCTCGCGGCCAGGTCGCGGGCCTCCGGCCCGACGAACTCCGGACGGTAGCCGCCGCCGCGACGCGAGACCCGCAGGAGGTCCTTGGTCAGCACTGCCGGGAGTAGTCCGACCGTCCGGAAAAGGGGTTCGGGGCCGCCGGTGGGTGACACGACGGTGTAGTGACCCGGCCACCCGTGGCCCGTCCCGGTCCGGATGGACAAGGCTGATACCACCGCCCCGGGACGCGATGGTATGGACCGCGAGCGGCGTCTCGACTGCGAACCGGAGTCGGCCACCCCCGTCGCCGTGGGTCGACGCGGCTTCGCGGGTCGTCTCGGCCTCGTCGCGCTGGCGACGGCGACCGTCGCGGCGCCGGGCTGTCTCTCGAGTCCGCCGGGGGCGACGGGGCCGCGGACGCCGCCCACCGGCGGCGCCCGTCCGACGGCGACCGCGGACGGCGGGGCCGCCTCTCTCCGGGTCGGCCCGCTCGAGTTCGCCGAGGACGACGACGGCTGGCTCGTCGTCTCCGGGAGCGTCGTCAACGAGGGCTCGTCGGCGCGCTCCGCGACGGTCGTCGTGGCCGTCACCGTCGACGGCGAGGAGACGACCCGCGAGACGGCCGTGTCCGTCGAGGCGGGCAGCGAGACGGCGTTCTCGGTCGCGTTCGGGTCGGTGACGCTCGACGAGTTCGACAGGGGCGCGGACCTGTCGGTGAACCTGACGCCGACGAGCTGAGGCGGGAGCCGACGCCGACGAACTGAGGCGGGAGCCGACGCCGACGAACTGAGGCGGGAGCCGACGCCGACGAGCGGCGGAGGGAGCCGACGCCGACGGTCCGAGGCGGGAGCCGAATCGACTCGAGCCGGTCGGCGTTCGGGACCGTCCCTCCCTCCACTCCTCATCCCCGGGCGCTCACCGCCGTCGCTCGGCCACGCGCTCCTCGGCCGTCTCGGCGCTGACGACCTCGTAGAGGATCGCTCGTCCGCCGTCGGCTTTCGGGCGCAGGACGCGGCCGAGCCGCTGGGTGAACTCCCGCTCGCTCCCGCTGCCCGAGAGCACGACCGCGACGTTCGCGTCCGGGACGTCGACGCCCTCGTCTAAGACGTTCGCCGCCACGACCCGGCTGTAGGTCCCGTCGCGGAACCGGCCCAGGACCTCCCGGCGCTCGCTCGCGCCAGTCTCGGCGGTGATCGCGGGGAGCAGGAACCGCTCGGAGAGGCGGTAGACCAGGTCCGTGTGAGCCGTGAAGACGATGACCCTGTCGTCGCGGTGGCGATCGAGCAGCGTCGCGAGCGCCCGAACCTTCGCGTCGGAGTTCATCATGATCCGGCGGGCGCGCTGCTTGGCGAGCAGCGCCTCGCGGGCCCGCGGGTCCGACCCGGAGCGCAACACGAGCTTCCGGTAGTCCGACCCCGAGCGCAGCTGCAGGTTCGACCGCTTCAGGTAGTCGACGAACGTCCCCTGGGCGTCCTCGTACGCCTCGCGCTCCTCGTCGGTCAGCTCGACCTCGACGCGCCGGAGCTCGTAGTCGGCCAGGTGCTCGCCCGCGAGGTCGTCGACGTCGACGCGGTGGACGACCGGGCCGACGAGCTCCGCGACGACCTCGTGGGCGCCGTCCGGGCGCTCGAACGTCGCCGTCAGGCCGAGCCGCGCTGGCGCCGCGAGGAGGCGCGCGACGTCGCGATAGCCCTCGCCGCCGAGGTGGTGGACCTCGTCGAAGACGGCCAGCCGGAACCGGTCGCCCAGCTCGTCCGCGCGGAGGTACGCCGAGTCGTACGTCGCGACCGTCACGTCCTCGACGCGCTGTCTCCCGCCGCCCAGCTGGCCGACCGGGACGTCGAACTCCGTCTCCAGCTCCCGGCGCCACTGCTCGACGAGGTCGACCGTCGGCGCCACCACGAGCGTCGGCACCCCGAGGTCGGCGGCGGCGACGACCGCGATCACCGTCTTGCCGCTCCCGGTCGGGAGTTCGAGGATCCCCCGGCGGTCGGCTGCCTCCCAGTCGGAGAGGGCCGCCCGCTGGTAGTCCCGGAGGTCGTACGTCGTCGCGAGGTCGAGCGGCCGGTCACCGTCCGTCGCGTCGTCGCCGCTCCCCGATGCGGGGAAGACGCGGTCGTCCAGCTCGGCGTCGAGGTCGGCGTCCGTCCCGGCGAGGTGCGCCGAGAGCGCGTCGCGGAGCGCCGCGTACCGGTAGGCCGGTGCCCGGCCGGTTCCCGACCGCGGATCCGACTCCAGGTCCGGGAGCTCCTCGACGAGGGTCGCGAGGACGTCGGGCGGGGCCTCGACGCGGACCGTCCCGTCCTCGAACGAGAGGCGGACCGTCGTGCGAGCCGTCCCGGCGGGGTCTGTCACGTCCGACGGTTGCGGGCCGGCCGGCAAAAGGCTCGCGGGCGAGCGCGATCGGTGGCCCGGTCGGTCGGGTACGCCTGCGCGAGCAGCTCCCGTACCGCGTCGGTGAAGAACTCGGGGTCGTCGAGGTTGGAGGCGTGGCCCGCGCCCGGCACTTCCCGGACCGTCGCGTTCGGGATCTCGGCCCCGAGCGTCGGCGCGTGGCGTCGGACGAACAGTGGCTCCTCCTCGCCGTAGAGGACCAGCGTCGGGACCGCGATCGACGAGAGGTCGACCGTGGTCTCGTGGAACGACGCCACGGCGCGGATCACCTTGGCGAACTCGTCGGTGGTCATCCCCGGGCCCTCCCGCCGGAGCTCTTCGACCTTCCGGTAGTCGCCGCCGGCCCTCGTCCCCTCGATCAGTTCCTGGAGCCGGACCAGCGCCTTCTCGACCCGTTCGTAGCCGACCAGACGGGTGGGCGGGATCGTCGCCCGCAGGAGCAGCGACCGCTGGAACCACTCGCGGCGGTCGAACAGCTCCGGGCTGAACGTGTCGGCGAGCACCAGCCCCGAGAGCCGATCGGGGTGGATCGCCGCGAACACCTGGGCGATACAGCCGCCCGTCGACAGCCCGCAGACGACCGGCCGATCGAGCCCCAGCGCCGTCACGAGCGCGTCGAGGTCGTCGGCCAGGAGGTCGATCGAGTACGCCCCCCGGGCCGAGCCGCCGGTTCGACCGTGCCCCCGGAGGTCGTAGGCGATCGTCGTGTACTCGTCGCAGAGCCGCTCCACCTGGGGGTCCCACTGGGAGTGGTCGATGATCGCGGCGTGCACGAAGAGGACGACCGGTCCGCTCCCGCGCCGCTCGTAGTAGGTCTCGACGTCGTTCGTCCGGACGGTCGGCATACCGTATCTATCGCCGGCTGCGGGCGTAAGCTTCTCGTGCGGTCCGATCCCCGTCGATGCGGGTCGTGCCGTCCATCCGGGTCGTCTCTCGTCGACGCCGGCTCCCGGCGGGGCCGTCGGTCGTTGTGCGGATGGAACCCACAGGTTCACGTTTCCGAGTCCGGATGAGCCGTTATGAGCGACGCGAGCGACCTGGAGGCGGCGGTGGCCGAGTTCCTCGACGGCGCGGACGACGTCCTCGGGGAGTACGAGCAGGGCTACATGGACGCGGACGCCGCGCTCGACGTCCTGTCGACCCGGATCGAGACGCTTCGCGAGCAGGTAGACGACTGAGACGGTCGGGGTGCCGTCCGGATCGGCGTCCGGGCGTCCGGCCGCCCGGATTCCGGGGCCTGACGCCCGGCGTCCGGCCGCCCGGATTCAGATGGTCCGAACGCTCGGCGCTCCGGTCGTCGGATCCCGTAGCTCGCACCGACCGACTGCCCTCGTCAGCCGCGGGGGCGAGTCGACGACTGCTCGCCGATCAGTCCGCGGACGCGCTCGACGAGGTCGGCGACTGCCGGGTCGGTCCGCTCGCGCGGCCGGTCGAGGTCGACGTCGACGACCTCGCGGACCCGGCCCGGGTTCGCCGCCATCACGACGATCCGGTCGGCGAGCGCCACCGCCTCCGCCACGTCGTGGGTGACGAACAGCACCGTCTTGCCCGTCTCCGCCCAGACCGACAGGAGTTCGGCGTGGAGCATCTCGCGCGTCTGGGCGTCGACGCTCCCGAACGGTTCGTCCATCAGCAGGAGCTCCGGGTCGACGGCCAGCGCACGGGCGATCCCGACGCGCTGTTTCATCCCACCCGACAGCTCCCTGGGGTACGCGTCCTCGAACCCCTCGAGCCCGACGAGTTCGATCATCTCGCGGATCCGCTCGGCCCGCCGCGGCTCCGGGACCCCCTGCTCTTCGAGCCCGAACGCGACGTTGCCGGCGACGGTCCGCCAGGCGAACAGGCCGTACTCCTGGAACACCATGCTCCGGTCCGGCCCCGGACCGGTGATCGGCTCCCCGTCGAGCAGGATTCGGCCGTCCGTGGGCGACTCGAGCCCGGCGATCGTGCGGAACAGCGTCGTCTTCCCGCAGCCCGACGGCCCGACGACGACGAGGAACTCCCCGGGCCGGACGTCGAACGCGACGTCCGAGAGCGCCTGGACGGAGCCGCGCTCGGAGTCGTACCGCTTGCCCACTCCCTCGACCCGGATCTTCGGTCGAGTCGTGGCGTCGGCGTCGCTCACGCCCGCCACCGGAGCACCCTCCGTTCGACCCGCCGGAAGAGCCCGTCCGAGACGAGGAACACCAGCGAGATGACGAGCATGTACGCCACGCTGACGTCCATCGCGAGGTTCTGTGCGGTGTTCAGGATCTGGAAGCCCAGCCCGTTGCCGACGATCAGCTCCGCGGCGACGACGATCATCCAGCCCTGGCCGATGCTCGTCCGGATCCCCGTCAGGATCGACGGCGACGCCGCCGGCAACACCACCTTGCGGATCATCGCCAGGTCGTCGTCGACGCCGAGCGTCCGGGCCACCTCGATGGTCCCCTCGGGGACGCCCTCGACGCCCGAGAAGGCGTTGTAGAAGTTGATCCAGAACGCCCCGATGGCGACGATGAACGCCGCGCCGTTGTGGTTGACGCCGAGCCAGATGACGGCGAACCCGATCCACGCCAGCGGCGGGATCGGGCGCAACACCCGCGTGACGGGCGTGAGGGCGTCCTCGACGGTCCGGCTCCAGCCCATCGCGACGCCGACGGCGATCCCGAGGACCGTCCCGCCGACGAGGCCGGGGACGTAGTGGTAGAGGCTCTCGACGAGCATGACCAGCAGTCGCGGGGCGGTCGTCTCGACGCCGACGACCGGGACGGTGAACGGCTCGGCGGCGGCCAGCTCCCCGGCGAACGCCGTCGCGACCTCGACCGGCGAGGGCAGGAGGTACGCGGGCTGGAAGAGCGCGGCGACGTACCAGAGCGCGAGGAAGCCGCCCACGCCCGCGACGCCCAGCAGCGTCTCGCGGGCGTCGAGGTCGTCGAGGGCCGGAGCAGTCGTGGACGCGAGGCCGAACGCGTCGCTACCCGTCGCAGTGGCGCCCCCTGCCGTCTCGACGCCGCCGTCGGTACCGGTGCCGGCGTCGACGCGGGTTCCGCCGTCCGTGGCGGGTTCGTCACCTGGGGTGTCGTCTCCCGGCGTCCGGTCCGTACGGACGTCGTCACTCGCGTCGCCCCCGGTCATAGCGCGTCCCAGACGCCGAAGTCGAACAGTTCGTCGACGCCCATCGCGGACCCGATCTTGTCGTACCGGGCGGCGTACTCGGCGAACGTCGGCGCCTGCGACTCGATGGCGTGCGGGTCGGAGACGAACGCCGAGGCCCGCGAGTCCATCGCCTTCCGGGCGGTCTCGAGCGGGAGCGCCTCCTCGCCGATCACCGCGACGGCATCCGCCGCGGCCCGGTCGGGGTTCGACAGGGCGAACTCCGTCGCCCGACGGTGCTGGCGGACGAACTCGACGGCCAGCTCGCGGTCGCCCTCGCGGAGGCGGTCGTGCATCAGCGTGACCGCCGCGGGCTGGCCGGGCATGAACTCCCCGGCCCACGCGATCGGCTCGTAGGGGGCGCCCCGGGCCTCGATGGCGGTCGGCACCGGCTCCATGATGCTCGTCCCGTCGATCTTCCCGGACAGCAGCGCCTGCTGGACCGGCGCGGCGCCGGCCAGCCCCTTGACGTTCACGTCCGCGTCGGGGTCCAGCCCGAGGGTCTCCTCGAGCCAGAAGCGCAACAGGATGTCGGGCACGGAGCCCGGCGGGAACGTTCCGAAGGTGAACTTCCGACCCTCGCGCTCCTCGAAGGCCGCGAACGCGTCGGCGCCCCGCTCGGCGAAGGTCGGCGCGAACGACTCGTGGGCGACGATCTGCATCGCGTCGCGGATGTTCGCGGCGGTGATGCGGGCCGGGATCCCCGTGTCCATCACGATCATCGCCGGGACGATCCCGAACATCATGACGTCGAAGTCGCCCTTGGCCGACGCCTGGACGATGCTCGGCCCGTCGGAGAAGCGCTTGCCGGTCACGTCGGCGTCCAGCTCGTCGAAGTAGCCCTCCTCGCGCATCACGAAATACTGCATGTCGGGGTAGATCGGCATGTACGCGACGCGCAGCTCGTCGAGTCCGCCGTCGGTCCCCGCGCCGCCGCTCCCGTTCCCGCCGCCGGGGTTGCCGACCGCGCCCGCGCAGCCGGCCAGCCCGGCCGCGCCGGCCAGCCCCGCTGCCCCGAGGTATCGGCGTCTCGACAGGCGTCGATCGGTGGTTCGATCGGTCATCACCGGGCCTACGTGACCGAGGGTTACCCCCCCGTCGTTGCCGGAAACATCGATGTGGACCCCGCTCCGATCGCCGCCCGTTCGAAACGCCGGAACAGGTGTATTCAGGGCTCGATGCCGTCGAAAACGGAGGAATAGCTGCCGTCGTAGCTTCCGGCAACGCCTGCCAGAACGGCCGCTCGCGGTAAATAATGCCGGCGGAGGTGGTCGAGTCGGACGCACGACCCCGGCGGCGTTCGTGTCGAGAAGACGACTATCCAGTCGGGGACGCACGGCGGGTGGCGGCGCGCACGAGATACCCGGTGGAGGGCTCGACTGGGTCCGGTGCTGGAACGGCTCGGGGGGTGGATTCCCCGCGGGACCGAGCCCGGACCGTCGAGTCCACCGGGACGGAGGATCCATCGAGCCTCGGCGGGCCAGGGAGCGGCCCCGATCGAGGCGGTGCTGGCCCACGAGTACGGCCTCGAACAGTGCGACCAGCGAGGGTGCAAAGAACTAACTGCGGTCGCCCCACCCCGACGGTATGGAGTTCTCCACCAGGGTCGAGCAGGTGTCGATCAGCGGCATCCGCGAGGTCTTCGAGGCCGCCGGCGAGGACGCGATCAACCTCGGGCTCGGGCAGCCGGACTTCCCGGCCCCGGGCCACGCCAGGGAGGCGGCTGTCGAGGCGATCCGCGCGGGCGAGGCCGACGGCTACACGGAGAACAAGGGCCTCCGCTCGCTCCGGGAGGCGATCGCGGCGAAACACGAGCGCGACCAGGGGATCGACGTCGACCCGGACGACGTGATCGCCACCGCCGGCGGCTCGGAGGCCCTCCACGTGGCGATGGAGGCGCACGTCGACGACGGCGACGAGGTACTGATCCCCGACCCGGGGTTCGTCTCGTACGACGCCCTGGCGCGGATCGCCGGCGGCACGCCGGTCCCGGTCCCCCTCCGGGACGACCTCACGATCGACCCGGCGGCGATCGAGGCGGCGATCACCGACGACACCGTCGCGTTCGTCGTCAACTCGCCCGGGAACCCCACCGGAGCGGTCTCGACCGAGTCGGACGTCCGCGAGTTCGCCCGCATCGCCGACGAGCACGACCTCCTGTGCGTCTCGGACGAGGTCTACGAGTACACGGTGTTCGACGGGGAGCACCACTCGCCGGCCGAGTACGCCGCCCGGACGGACGACGGGGCGCCCGAGAACGTGGTCGTCGTCAACTCGGCGTCGAAGCTCTTCTCGATGACCGGCTGGCGGCTCGGCTGGGTCTGGGGGGCTACCGAGCGCGTCGAGCGCATGCTCCGGGTTCACCAGTACGCGCAGGCGTGCGCGAGCGCGCCCGCGCAGTTCGCCACCGAGGCGGCGCTGACGGGGCCGATGGAGCCGATCCACGAGATGACCGAGACGTTCCGCGAGCGTCGCGACCTCCTGCTCGACGGGTTCGCGGAGATCGGGATCGACTGCCCGACGCCCGGCGGCGCCTTCTACGCGATGCCCCGGGTGCCGGACGGCTTCGTCGACGAGTGTCTCGACCGCGGCGTGATCGTCGTCCCCGGCGAGGCGTTCGGCGAGGCGGGCCGCGGGCACGCCCGGCTGTCGTACGCCACGAGCACCGACCGGCTCGAGGCGGCGCTGTCGATCATGGCCGACGCGTACGACGCGGTCGTCTGAGACGGCTGGGACCACGTCTTCGACCGGCGGGTCGACGGTCACGACTCGACCGACGCGCCCGAGCGCCTGCGCCGAGTGCGAGTCCGGCGAGGCCGGCGACGGGAATCGAGCCGGACAGAGCGGCCGTCGTGCGGACGTCTGACACACTCTTATTATCACGGGAACGTGATACTCAACCGATCCGAAATGAGCTCGCGGGGGAGCACGACTGGCGGCGACGCCCGTCACCGGTACGAGGTCGGGGAGCGCGAACCGGTCACCGAGGCCGTCGTCTCGGCGCTGTGCGAGGTCGGCGTCGAGTACGAGGACCAGCCGTCGGCGATGGCCGACCACTTCGACCCGGAGGCACTGGACCGCCTGGTCGACGATGCCCGGGGGTCCCGGTCCGGCTCCGGGATCGAGGACGTCGGGCTCACGCTGTGGGGTCGCCGGCTCCGCATCACGGGCGATACCGTCGTCGTCGAGGAGTAACGCCCTCGTCGCGGCGACGGCCGGGTGGTCTCCGAGCGTCGCGGTCGGTCGGCCGTCCCGGGAGACGCTTCGCGATGCCGTGTGCGGCCCACCGGGACAGTCGAGAGCGCCTCGTGACTCCGGGATGGCCGATCGGTCCGGCCGACGCCACGGGCCGTGCCGCTGGCCTCCCGTCCGTTCGGGTTCTCGACGGACAACCCCCGACGCCGGAGGGTCGACACCGCCCTCGATCGCCTACGCGTCGACAGGTTTCGCGTCGACGCCTCGACCGCCCGGGTCCTCGTCGCCTCGGTCGCCTGGAAGCGTCGGTCGCCCGTAGTGCGATCGCATCGGAGTCGCGTGCGCGCGCACGCACGCGCGAGGCTTAACTGTCCGCGTCGCCTCGTCCCTGTATGGGCTATCTCGACGCGGATGTGGCCGCGGGCGGCCGTTCTCCCGAGTACGATCGGATCGACGTCTCGGTGCTCGTCGTGGGTGCCGGGGCCGCCGGTGCACGGGCCGCCATCGAACTCGCCGAACGTGGCGTCCAGGACGTGCTCGTGCTCGGGAAGCGGGGCCACGGCGACGCGCACACGACGTGGGCCCGTGGCGGCATCAACGGCGCGCTCGGAACCCACGACCCCGAGGACGACTGGACGATTCACGCCGCGGACACGCTCGAGGAGGGCCACTTCGTCAACGATCCTGGGAAGGTCGAGACGGTGGCCAGGCAGATGCCCGCCCGGCTCCGCGAACTCGACGAGTGGGGGATGAACTACTCCCGGACGGCGGACGGCAGCATCGATCAGCGGTTCTTCGGGGCCCAGTCCTTCCGGCGGACCGCCTTCGCAGGCGACCACACCGGCGAAGCGCTGCTGGACACGCTCGTCGACCGGGCACGGGAACTGGAAGTCCCGTACCGGGAGAACGTGATGATCACGAGGCTTGTCTCGGACGGCGAGGCGGTCTACGGCGCGGTCGGGTTCGACATGGACACCGGGCGATTCGTCCTGTTCAACGCCGGGTGCGTCGTGCTCGCGGCGGGCGGCTACGCGGCCATCTACAGCCGGCACACCTCGCGCGACGACGAGAACAACGGCGACGGCCCGGCGCTGGCCTACGATGCCGGCGCGTCGCTGATGGACATGGAGTTCGTCCAGTTCCACCCGACCGGGATGGCCGTCGACGAGCGCGATCCCGAGTGGGCGGACTGGAGCGGCCGGCTCGTCACCGAGGCCGTCCGCGGCGAGGGCGGTCGCCTCTACAACGCCGACGGCGAGCGGTTCATGGAGCGGTACTCCCCCGATCAGATGGAGCTGGACGCCCGTGACGTGGTGGCACGCGCGATCGCCAGGGAGGTCGCCGAGGGGCGCGGGACCGAGCACGGCGGCGTCTCCCTCGACATCTCCCACCGGGACGCCGACTTCATCCGGGAGCGGCTCCCGCGGATGTACGAGCGGTTCCAGGGGCTCGGTGTGGATCTGGCGGCGGAGCCGGTCGAGGTCGCCCCGACCGCCCACTACGGGATGGGTGGCGTCGCCGTCGACGAGTACGGCGAGACCGACGTCGACGGGCTGTTCGCGATCGGCGAGACGATGGCCGGCGTCCACGGCGCCAACCGCCTCGGCGGGAACTCACTGGCGGAGACGGTCGCGTTCGGCGTCGTCGCCGGCGAGCGCGTCGCCGACCGGGTCGACGGCCCCGGCGAGGTTCCCGCCCCCCTCGTCGCCGAGCTGGTCGAACCGCAGTTCCGGGACCTCGCCGCGACGGCGAACCGGGACGGGGAACACGAGGTCGACGCGGTGTTCGCCGAGCTCCAGGAGCTCATGTGGGCCCACGCGGGCCTGCTCCGCGACGAACGGTCGCTCCGGGCCGGACTCGACGCCCTGGCCGACCTGCGCGCGAAGGCGGGCGACGTGGCCGTCGGTCCGATCACGAGCGACTCCTTCGAACGCGCCGTCGACGTGGGGTTCATGCTGACGGCTGCCGAGGCGGTCCTCCGCGGTGCGCTCGAGCGCACGGAATCGCGCGGCGCGCACTACCGGACTGACTACCCCGACACGGATCCCGACTGGCAGCGGAACATCCACTTCGAGCGGGCCGACCTCGGTGGCATGACGACTCGCACCGAGCCCGTCGCCGAGCCCAGCGAGGCCGTCCAGGCGGCCCTCGACGCGGGGTACGAACTGGACTACCACCAGCTGGAGTGACGGCCCCGGGCCCGGAGGCGTGACGGTCCCGGGCCCCGAAGGCGTGACGGTCCCGGGCCCGGAGGCGTGACGGTCCCGGACGCCGGGACGAGTGAGGCCCA
>Ga0207797_1000515_pt1 | contig 29882 bp, 25 predicted proteins | sample PRCRCaboRojoPR_6_FD_187275 | JGI IMG/M metagenome (GOLD analysis project Ga0207797, IMG submission 187275) | Marine sediment microbial community from Cabo Rojo, Puerto Rico - PR CR 10% Liquid 1 (SPAdes) | ecosystem: Environmental > Aquatic > Marine > Coastal > Sediment | place: Cabo Rojo, Puerto... | reverse complement strand
GCGGCAGAAGTCGAAGGTCCTGGTCTCTTTTGGGGCTTGTTCCCACACCGGGGGTATCCCGGGTCTGGCGAACTTCTACAGTGCCGAGTCGGTCCTGGAGCGGGTGTTTGACACCGCTCCTTCACTGGATGACTCACGCGGCACCCGGCCTGTTCCGTCGGTCGAGATGCCGGAGGGCACGATTGAGATCCCCACGTTCTACGACCAGGTCTTGACGCTGGATCAGACGGTAGAGGTTGACTACTTCATGCCCGGCTGTCCGCCGGTTGCCGACCAGGTGTGGGACGTCTTCCAGACCATTCTGAATGGAGGGTTGCCGGAGCGGCGGGCCACGATTGGCGCCGATGTCAAGACGAACTGCGACGTCTGTCCTCGAGAGAAGGGAGAGGGCGGGTTCCGCGTGAAGGAATGGAAGCGGCCGCACGAGGTCGAGCTCGACCCCGAGGTCTGTTTCCTGGCCCAGGGGATCATATGTTGTGGACCGGTCACCCGAGCAGGGTGCGGACTGCCCTGTATCAGCGGCAACATGCCCTGCCGCGGCTGCTACGGTCCGCCGGAGGGGGTCGTCGATCAAGGTGCGAAGTTGCTCAGTGCGATCGGCGCGCTGGTCGACACCGAAGATCCAGAAGCCGTGGGACAGATCATGGATACGGTTGTCGATCCGGCCGGGCTAAGCTACCGGTTCGGACTCGCCAACTCTCTGCTGAGCGCGTTGAAGTACGGCAAGAACTCTGAAGAGGATGAAGTATGAGCCAGAAGATTAGCATAGACCCAATAACCCGCCTGGAGGGCCACGGCCGGATCGATCTCTTCCTCAACGAGGACGGAGAGCTGGCCAACGCCTATCTGGTGATCCCGGAGTTACGCGGGTTCGAGAAGTTCTGCGAGGGCCGGCCGGTGGAGGAAATGCCGCGCATCACGCAGCGCATCTGTGGCGTCTGCCCCCTGGCACACCACGTTGCCGCCGCTAAGGCAGGCGACGCCGTGTACGGGGTGGACCCACCGCCAGCGGCCAAGAAGCTGCGTGAGCTGCTGTACGCGTCCTTCTTCGTCGCCGATCATGCCACGCACTTCTACGCGCTGGCGGCACCCGACTTCGTCGTAGGACCCGAGGCGCCCAAGGCCCAACGCAACCTGTTGGGCGTGGTGCAGAAAGTGGGCCAGGATGCCGGGGCACGTGTCGTGCAGCTCTTGCAGGAGAATCACGAAATCGCGACCATCGTGGCGGGCCGCTACATCCACTCGGCGAGCTGCATCCCGGGTGGGATGAGTAAGCCCATCACCGAGGATGAACGGAAGCGCATCGTCGAGATCGCCGAGCACTCGGTGGAAACGGCTCAGTTCTCGCTCCAGTTGTTCGATGACGTGGTGCTGAAGAACGAGGCCTATGTCGACATGATCTTGAACGACGCTTTTGCCCACGAGACCTACTATATGGGGTTGGTTGACGACAACGACCGGGTCAACTTCTACGACGGTCAGGTGCGCGTGGTCGGCCCGGACGGCGAGGAACTCCTCAGGTACAGCCCCCACGACTACCTGGACGTGGTGGCGGAGCACGTCGAGCCCTGGACCTATCTGAAGTTCCCGTATCTGAAGCACGTAGGCTGGAAGGGGTTCGTCGACGGTCCCGATAGCGGCGTCTATCGGGCCACGCCACTGAGCCGACTGAACGCGGCCGACGGTATGGCCACGCCCCAGGCACAAGCTGAATACGAGCGCTTCTACGATACGCTGGGCGGAAAGCCGGTGCACGCGACGTTGGCTACTCACTGGGCACGGCTGATCGAGCTGCTGTACGCCGCGGAGCGGACGCTTGAGCTGGCCCAGGACCCTGAAATCACCAGCGAGGAGATTCGGACAATCCCGACCGAAACGCCCGACGAGGGTGTAGGCATCGTCGAGGCCCCACGGGGCACCCTGACCCATCACTACGTCACGGACGAGAACGGGCTGCTCGAAGAGGTCAACCTGATCGTCGGCACGACCAACAACTACGCCGCCATCAGCATGTCGATCAAGAAGGCAGCTCAAGACCTGGTGCGCGCCGGACAGCTTGTAGACGATGGCCTACTGAACAAGATTGAGATGGCGTTTCGAGCATACGATCCGTGTTTCGGCTGCGCAACGCATACGCTGCCAGGTCAGATGCCAATGATTGTGCGGCTGTACAACGAAGAGCAGGAATTGGTGCAGGAGATCCGTCGGGACTAGGAGAAGGTATGGCTAGACGAGGAAGAACGATGAAGCAGACCAGCGAGCGCGCGATCACGCTTAAACGTGCTATGGTCACGCGCCAGTATGTGATGGAGTGGGACCTGGAGCGGTGCGTGGGTTGTGAACTGGGACCCTTGGTCTGCCCCAAGGAGGCCGTGCAGCACGTGTCGGGGTCGATCGAGAACGGTCGGCTAGCGGAGAAGCCAGGCGTGGACATCGACGAGGATGCATGCGTGCTCTGCGGCATGTGCGAGGTCGTGTGCCCGAAGAACGCTATCACGCTGACCATCAACGGAGAGCGTGAAAATCCGGTTCTGGCCTACGATGCATTCCCGGAGTTGATCCAGTCGACGACCTTCCGCGAGGATCGGTTTGATTGGGACAGAAAAGACTTCGTCATCAACAACTGCCCCACGAACGTGATCAGCTACGATGAAGAGGAAGAGACACTGGTCGTCGATGACGAGCACTGCATCCGCTGCCGTCAGTGCGAGGTCGCGAGCGATGGCGCCTTCTCGGTCACGCAGCCCTGGCAGGGTCGCATCGAACTGCACCGTGATCGATGCGTAGAAGGATGCCTCGCGTGTGCCGACATCTGTCCAACGCGTGCGCTGTATGTTGACGAGGAGAGCGGGAACCTGGCCCTGGCAGACTACTACTGCATCAAGTGCGGCGCCTGTATGCAAGTGTGCCCCATCGAGCCAGCGTACGAGGAAGAGGAGGTCACGGTTGAGTCTTACGGTGTGAGCAAGACGGTGGTCCACCAGCAGATCGTGAACCGCGAAGAGTTGCCCATCTGGGTGGAGCGGTGGCGCGTCCGTCACGCCCCGATCCAGAGCGCGGCGTGGATCGAGGCGCTGACCAAGATGGCTGACGACAGGGCCGGCATGCTGGAGATCGACAAGAAGCGGGCGCTCAGGCGGCGCGACTTGCTGAAGGCACTGGCAGGCGCTGCTACATTGCTCGACTTGGAAGAAGAGAGCTAGCTCCGCCGACCACGAGGGAGAGGCAGACGAAGACACTCCCCAGCAGCATCAGCGAAGGCCAGTATCTGAGGAAGCGCAAGTACAAAAGACAGGCGGGTGGGAGCACGATCAGCGATCCTCGCACCTAGCCACAGTGCCTTCCTCAAGCTCGCAGCAGCCGCCGTGCTCAGTGAGTTGGCGGCTGCTGCGGCCTGCAGCTCTCCAGATGAGCGCGCCATTCGTCCTACCTCCCTCGCCCAACCTCCCAATGCAGCGTTTGTAGAGCGCCTGTGCGGACAGCTCGGCCCCCACATGGCATTCACCTCAGGGGCACCAATCTCGGTCAGATCTGAGAGAAGAGAGGAGGACAGGGGCTCCTTGAGCCCTATGGAGAGTTCAAGTGAGGACGGCAAGGAGAGGTGAGGGCCTGCCTCGACCGAATCCCCTCGCGCTTGGTGGCGTTGACACCTCCGTTGCTGGCAGAGATATCAGATTGAGAAGATGAGATGATTGCTACAGGTACAGTGATTAACGTCGTGACAGTCTTGCTTGGGGGCACCCTTGGCACGGTGCTGGGTAATCGCCTCCCGGAACGGATACGAGAGACGATCATGCACGGCCTGGGGCTGCTGACGATGGTGATCGGCTTCCAGCTCTCTTTGGAAACCGCGAACATCCTCATCGTCCTGGGCAGTCTGCTTCTGGGCGGGCTGCTGGGGGAACTATTGCGCATTGAGAGGGCGATTGACCAAGTGGGACATTGGCTCGAGCGGCGGACCGGAGGCGCGGAGTCTCCCGAGCTTGACACCGCACCTGCTGACTCGCCCTCCGGTTCGACCACGTTCAGCTACGCCTTCCTCACGGCGAGCCTCGTCTTCTGCGTGGGACCGATGACGATTCTAGGCTCGATCCAAGACGGCCTGACCGGCGACTACACGCTGCTGGCGGTCAAGTCGACGATGGACGGCTTCGCCAGCCTGGCCTTTGCCTCGACGATGGGGCCAGGCGTGATCTTCTCGGCCCTCACGGTGCTAGTCTACCAAGGAGCGTTGACGCTGGGCGCCGGCTGGGCCGACGCGGTTCTCACGGATCCAATGGTGGCGGAGATGACGGCGACAGGCGGCGTCCTGATGCTGGCACTGGGCTTGGGCTTGCTGCAGATCAAGAAGATCCGGGCCGGGAATCTGCTCCCAGCGATCGGCATAGCGCCGATCATCGTGGCCGTTGTCGGGTGGATCAGCGGCTGAGACTCATACCCTTCTCGGGCCCTTCCTAGCGGGGTACCATCTTGCAAAGGAGCCCATCCTCGCTGTATGCCACTCAGCTCCCTGCCAGGCTGCGGCAACACATCACCCAGCGGCTGGGCCTCGCCAGGGCCTGCTTCATCAGGTGATGAGGATCTACTGGAAACCGAGCACCTCTTGAGCTATAATGGAGCAGAGACGACGGACGAGAACGAGGGTCTAGCTGAGATCGGTTCTCATCCATGGGTGTCCAACACGACTGTTTATGGGCAGCGGAGCCGTTTCCCTCTGCCCGGAGTTCTTGGGGGCGAAGACGATGAATGATCTGTTTGACCTTTGGGAGAAACCTACTTCGGCAAGCACGATGATCGCCGGTTGGTATCAGTGGGCCGACGCAGGGGAGGTTTCGTCCGGTCTGCCTCAGTACCTGATCGACATCACCGAGGCGGAGCAAATTGGGGAGATCATCCCACACGGCTACTATCTGTTCCAGTTTCCCGGCACCCACGATCTGTTGCGGCCGGTCGTGACGCTCGATCAGGGGTATCGCATCGCTCTGGAGGACCGCAGAAACGCCTTCTACGTCTCCAAGAATGGGGCGCGTCAATTCCTGATCTTCATCGGCGACGAACCTCATATGAACGTGGAGCAGTACAGCACAGCCTTCCTCGACGCAGTGCAGAGCCTGGGCGTGAACCGCGTGGCCATCGTGGCCGGGGTCAACGGGCCGATGCCCTATGATAAGGATCGAGAGATCTCCTGCGTCTACAGCCTGCCAGATATGAAGGAGGAGATGGAGGGTTACGCAGTCAGGCTGTCCGACTACGAAGGGGGAGCGACCATTGGCGTCTACCTGGCGGACCGCGCCGAAGAGCGGGGCATTGAGCTGGTGAGCTTCTACGCCATGGTTCCGGCCTACGACTTCTCTCGTGCCTCGTCCACTGTCCAGCGGGTCTCCGCCGAGGAAGACTTCAAAGCCTGGTACGATCTGATGCGGCGACTGGACTATATGTTTGGCCTAGACTTGGATCTCTCGGACCTGGAGGAGCGAAGTGCCGAACTCGTCGCGGCGTGGGATGCGCGGATTGCTCAGCTGAAGGGGAAGATGCCGGGCGTCGTTGAGTCCTACATGGAGGAGGTCAACGAGGAGTTCTCGGAACAGCCGTTCGACCCTCTTGGTCAGGCGTGGGAGGACGCCTTGGGTGATATCTTTGACGATGCCGAAGAAACAAGCCTCTCGTCATGAGACTCGGGGATCTGTCGAAGAAGGGACCATGGGATGGAATCTCGGGAGTTTGCGGAGGCACAATCTTGCCGACTCGTCTCTCGGGGACGAGGGCTACAAGCCGTGGATGTGATTCTCTAGGAATTTGACTTCTGGCATAGGTGTGCTACCATGATGGCGTAGTATGAGGTGATTGGATGCGGAGCAAACGGAAGACTGTCCAGGCTTGCGGATGCTGGACGGTCTTTCTTTTTGCAGCCAAGGCACTTCATGAGACGTAGGCTATAGCAGAAAAGGAGCAAATATGTTTGAGATTGAAGAGCAGAACGAAGAAGAGCTGCAGGTCAGCACTGAAGAAGAGAGCTTCGCCGAGGCTGAGGTTGCAGAGGAAGAATCATCCTTCGCGGCGACAGCAGAGCAGGAAGAAGTCGTCGAGGCTGAGGAATCAGGCGAGGCCGAGGAGACGGGCGAGAAGGTCGAAGGAACCGTCAAGTGGTTCAGCAACCCCAAGGGCTACGGCTTTATCTCTCGCGAGGAGGGTGAGGACGTCTTCGTGCACTACTCCGCTATCCAAGGCGCCGGGTTCCGCTCGTTGAGCGCCGGCGAGCGTGTTGAGTTCGTCGTCAAGTCAAGCGAGAAAGGGCCGCGGGCCGACCAGGTCCGATCCCTGGAGACCGACGTCGGCTCGGGCTGGCTGTAGAACACTCAAGCCAGCTATCTAGCTGAGACCGTAGACCGCACGGCTCATCCGCAGGCCGTGCGGTTTTTTGCATGAGCGGTTCAGACGTGCTACTATACGTGGCGGTATGGGATCGAAGAGCCGAGAGCGACGTCAGCAGGCCATCAAGCTGGCACTGGTCATCCTTCTCACAAGCACAATGTGCCTGACCGGGGCGCTTCTCGCCATCAACGCGTCGCCCCGATTGTCGATCAGACTGCTAGGACTGGAGCACATGGGCCCACTGAGAGATGCTCTCCCACCAGAACAAGCTCCCTTGAACCTGGATGGTAAGCCGCTCGATCACGTCGAACTCCAGATCCCCCCTTGTCTGGCAACCCCGTTGACGCTGACCGCAGCAGACGTGGGCTTAGAGACGACCACCGTCCTGATCGGTGACGCTTCGCTCCTGGGCACGACCACGTACCTGCTTAGCGTAGGTGAGGCATCTCTTAACAAGCTCGTGTGGGAGAGAGTCTTCCCCGAGGGTCGAGAGACCAACCGCTATCGCAACGGACAGATAGATCTCCGACCGGGCGGGCTGATCCTCTATGCAGACGTCAACCTGGGGCTTCGCCGGCAGCGCATGGGTCTACTGATGAGGCAAGAGGAGGGAGGGCTATCCCTCTCTCCCGGCGGCGTGATACTGAAGGGAGAAGTGTATGCTATGCCAGCCTCCAGATCATTGGTCCGCCTCCTCCTCCCGAGTGGGCGCCAGGTCCAGCGAGCGCTCTACGCGCTCACGGTGGTAGGACCGCTGCCGGGAGAGGCGCGCGTGGAGGCAGTCCGCTTCCACGACGATCGGCTCGAGGTGATGGCGCAGGCCACGTACCCCGCTCCCGCACCGCCGGACACCGGCTGGCAGCCGTTGGAGGAGGGCCTGGAGCTGCGGGAGATCGACGTCGCATCAGGCACCGCGCGATCCGGCGAGCGGTTATTGATCGTACGCCTGGATCCTCGGCAGCTACAGATTCGCGTCCAGTATGACCCGACGAATCCAAAGACCATCTCGGCGTGGGGAGAAAGGCTGGACGCCCTGCTCGTGGTCAACGGCAGCTACTTCGCCCCAGAGGGCGAGCGAGGGTATGAGACCATCGGTATGCTGATCAGCGATGGTCAGCGTTGGGGGACTCCCCTCCGCGACTACGCCGGTATGCTGGCCGTCACCAGCGCTGGCGAGGTGAGCGTGCGATGGCTGCGGCAGCGACCCTACCAGCCTGGAGAGCCGTTGGCGCAGGCTATGCAGTCTTTCCCGGTGTTGGTAACGCCGGGCGGCGTCCTGGGTTTCCCCGCTGATGCGGACGATGGCGCGCCGGCACGCCGCACGGCCGTAGCCCAGGACGCGGAGGGCAACATGTTGTTGATGGTGGCGCCGCGGGGCGCATTGAGTCTACACGAGCTGGCCGTCTTTCTGACCGAGTCCGACCTGAGGATTGACGCGGCGCTCAACCTGGACGGCGGAGGATCAACAGGGCTGTGGCTGAGGGCCGACACCGCGCAGATTCGGGTCGACTCCTTCACGTCAGTGCCCTCGGTCATCACAGTGGAACGACGGTAGAGTGGGTTCGAGGGCCAGAGCAATCGCCCGATGGAAGTGCAGAGCACCCGGACTTCCAGGTTTGTCAGATTGACTTCTGGGGGGGGATTCTCAGCTGGCTGGGCGTGGCTCTCAGAGCCCGTGATCGGTCAAGAGACACCTGAACCCTGGAGACTGGTCAGATGTTGACCCTATGGGTTCAAGATCGTATAATGATCAGAGTAGGAGGGAGCATGCGATGGTCCTAAAGGCGCACGTTGCAGGGGCGAGCAGCCACGAGACCAACCAGGAGGAGCACGATGCAAATCGCAGCTATCGAAGTGGTACCCGTCGAGCTATCGTTGCGTCTGCCCTATCAGACCGCTTATCACAGCGAAGCGATTGATAGCATCACGGCGGTCTTCATCCGCGTCGAGACGAAGCAAGGCCGCGAGGCCTGGGGATGCGCTGCCTTCGATCCGGCGATCACCGGGGAGACGCGAGACGAGGTGGTCGCCGCTTGTCGGGCGTGCGCCGAACGGGCCAGGGATCTCAACCCACTTAACATTGAGTTCGCCCTGGACGAACTGTCGCAGCTAACCCAGAAGACCCCATCGGCGCTGTGTGCCTTCGATCTGGCGTTCCACGACCTGCTCGGCATGGCCGCCGATATGCCGCTCTATCGGCTGCTTGGAGGCTACCGGCACCGCATACAGACCTCCATTACCATCAGCATCGCGCCCGTGGACGCGTCGGTGGCTCTGGCGCGTCGGCGTGCCGCGCAGGGCTTCCGCATCTTGAAGATCAAAGGGGGCCTCGACCCCCAGGAGGACGTACGACGAATCCGCGCCATCAACGCCGCCCTACCCCACTTCACACTCAGACTGGATGCCGATCAAGGGTACACGGTTCAGCAGGCCATAGACGTGACGCGGGCCCTCGACGGTAAGCTCGAGATGCTGGAGCAGCCCACGCCAGCAGACGATCTGGAAGCCCTCCTTCAGGTCACCCGGCGGAGCCCGGTGCCGATCTTGGCAGACGAGAGCGTGAGCCAACCCCCTTCGGCAATGAAGGTGGCCCACCTGCGCGCCGCCGATGGTATGAGCGTCAAGTTGAGCGCGTGCGGGGGCCTGGCCTGTGCCCGCCAGATAGACACCGTCGCCCGGGTCGCCCAGATGAACACGATGGTCAGTTGCGTGAACCAGCCGGCCTTGCTGACCGCCGCGGGCCTATCTTTTGCCCTGAGCAGTCGGAACGTAGAGTATGGTGATCTCGACGGGCATTTCGACCTAGTCGACGATCCCACGATGCCCGGCTTTCGCGTAGAGGAGGGCTGGCTGATCGCTAAGGACGTGCCGGGCCTAGGATGCACAGTCAATCTCTAGGCGTGCCCTCCAACCCGGTTGTTCTCATCTACAATGGCCTGCTACTTGTGGTCGTCACGGGGGCGCTGCGGCTGCTGAGGCAACTGACCCGCCGAGACCGCGTAGTGGCCTTCTTCCTGTCGGGCACGGTCGTTCTCGCCACGGGCGGCGCGGGGGCACTGCTCAGTCCAATCGGTCCCTTCGGCAAAGTGCAACTGCTGGCGTGGGCGACTTTCATCCACGGTCCGGTCTTCCTCCTCGGTTCGGGAGCCATCCTACACCGGTGGAGACGAGGTATTGCGCTGGGTTGCATCGGATTCGCCGTAGGCATACTGGGCGTTGGCGTCGACGCTTTCCTCATCGAGCCACACTGGCTGACGGTTGACCACGTGACGCTGTCGACGAGCGAGCTGAAGACCAGTGTGCGCGTCGCCGTGGTCGCCGATATACAGACCGACGCCCCCGGTCCTTACGAGAGGCGAGTTTTCCGTCGAGTGGCGGCCGAGCAACCAGACCTGATCCTCCTGGCAGGAGACTACGTACACCTGGCCGATGATGAGCAGTACGTAGCGACCGGAGAGACGCTGAACCAGATGATGCGGGATACGGAGCTGGACGCCCCTCTAGGCGTCTACGCGGTGCGGGGCAACGTCGACTGGCCAGACCGGTGGCAGGAGATCTTCGACGGCCTGCCGGTGACCACCTTTGAGCATTCTCGGACGCTGGATCTGGGCCCGCTAGTCCTCACTGGGCTGGCACTTCATGACTCGGCCAACACCAAACTCACCCTCCCGCCTGAGGATGCGTTTCACATCGTGCTGGGGCATGTACCCAACTTCAGTCTGGGTCAGGTCGAAGGGGACGTGCTGATCGCGGGGCATACCCACGGAGGACAGGTGCAGCTGCCTCTGGTGGGGCCGTTGATGACGCTGTCAAAGGTACCGCGCAGCTGGGCCTCCGGGGTGACCGAGATCGCCCCGGGGAAGACCCTGATCGTCTCCCGTGGCATCGGCATGGAACGAGGGAACGCGCCTCGGATGCGGTTCCTTTGTCGGCCGCAGCTGGTGATCCTCGATCTGGTCAGCGCCGAACCCTAGCCTTGATCGTCATTCGTCATCAAGCAGCTTCTGGGGGCTTTCCAGTAGCACGGGAATGCGGCGAAAATCCTCCTCCACCACGCCCCGCAGCGAGCCCCGGTAGAGCGCAGCAGCCGGGTGGTAGAGTGGTAGGTAGACGGTGTCGTCCATCCGGCGGGGCTGTCCGTGGATCTCGGAAATCAGCCCATCGGAGAAGAAGTGCTCCATAGCAAACCGCCCCAGCGTCACCACCAGGCGGGGTTGGATGAAGGCCAGCTGTCGCTCCAGGTACGGTGCGCAGGCCCGTACCTCGGCGACGTGAGGATCGCGGTTCGATGGCGGTCGACACTTGACGACGTTGGTGATGAAGACCTTCTGACGGTCGAGGCCTATGGCCTCCAGCAGCTGATCCAGATAGCGTCCGGACCGGCCGACGAAGGGCTCTCCTTGTTCGTCCTCACGAGCCCCGGGACCCTCCCCGATGAAGAAGACATCAGCACACGCCGGGCCTGCCCCTGGTACAGCCCTCGTTCGGCCGGCGTGCAGCTTGCAGCGGGTGCAGCCACGGACCTGGGAAGCGATCCTCTCCAGGCTCTCCTCTCTCCCCTGAGTTGCCTCGGTTGTCATAAGGACGTCCTTCGCTGGAAAAAGCCAACGCCGAGGCACGAGAACCTCGGCGTCGAATTAAGGGTGTGACGACGGGTACGCTCTCTGCAGGCCCCAGGCCCCTGCGCTAGAACGCTCCAAGCTGGCACTGGCCGATGCGGATCTCAAGCCGCTCGGCGGCATTCGCCACGTGCGTCTTGGGCAGGTCAAAGCGATTGGCAATGGCCCAGGCCACGGCGCAGGGTAAGCGTCCCACGATCAGACCCTCGCGAATGGCCTGCTCCAGCTCCGGCGATAGCTCCTCGGCTGGGTGTACGATCCGCTCCTCCCCATCGTAGCCGAAGAGGCCCAATTGACAGTGATAGAGTCGTAGGCCCAGGGTGTCGGCCATTTCTCCCACCTTCAAGGGATTGACGGCCAACTCCTCCGCGACGCGAAAGGCCGCGCCGCAGCTTAATTTGCCGTTCCGTGCTCTCTCGTGAACAGCCTCAGCAAGTTTGTCCTTCATCGTCTTCTCCCTCCTAATTCGCTAGACACGTGTTCGTGATTCCCCTCCTCGAAGAGGGCAGCTGGTCCTCAAACAGAACCGAAGAGATCCAGTAGATCCCGGTTTGCTCCCAGGGGATTGCCCAATCCCCCTCTACCGAGACTGCGCTTACTCCCCAACAATATGGTCGTGAAGAGCTGCCAGCTCCTCCTCGGAGTAGAAGTAGATGACCAGTCGACCGCCCTGGCCCCGACGTTTCAAGCTGACCTTCGTGCTCAGCGCCTCACGGAACTGAGACTCCAGCTCCTGCATCGCCGGTGAGGGGGCCCGTCTTGACCTTTTCTGCTCCCTCTCCCGACCGAGCAGCCGACGCACCAACTCCTCCGTCTGACGGACGTTCAATCCACGCCCGAGGACCGTCTTGAGCGCAGCCTTCTGCGCCTCGTCCCGCTCCAGCCCAAGCAGGGCCCGGGCGTGGCCTTCGCTAATCTCCTCCTCAAGCAGCGCCTCACGCACGGCGCGGGCCGCCTTGAGAAGCCGCAGCGTGTTGGAGACCGCCGTCCGACTCTTGCCCACCCGCTGAGCGATCTGCTCTTGCGTCAATCCAAACGACCCAGCCAACTGCTTGAAGGCCATGGCCTCCTCCAGTGGGTTGAGGTCGGAACGCTGGAGATTCTCCACCAGGGCCAGCTCCAGCATCTCACGCGGAGCCACGTCCTTGACGAGAACTGGCACTTTGGCAAGACCAGCCAAGCGCGCAGCGCGCCAGCGGCGCTCACCAGCGATCAGTTGATACCCGTCTGCAACCTCGGTGACCACAAGGGGCTGGATGATGCCGTGTTCCTCAATCGAAGCAGCTAGCTCCTGCAGATCCTGCTCCCGAATAGGTGACCGAGGCTGATGCGGATTAGGCGAGATGGCAGCAAGCGGGACCATAAAGATCCCCTGCCTAGCCTCGGCCTCCTCCGCGTCGGCGGCCGGGATCAAGGAATCCAAGCCTTTGCCCAGTCCGATCTTGCGTGGTGACATAGCTACCTCCGCAACCAGCTCTCCTTGTCGTCATCTTGCGCCGGACAGGAGAGCGGTATACCATCCCCGGTCCTATGATGGAGCGAGAACCGACGGCAGATGGACGACGGCGTCTCCTTCATCCAGAGACACATGCTTTGCTCTTAGCCATGCACGCCGGACAATCGACCGTCCCCTATCAGGACTTCCTCGGCCAGCGCGTCATAAGCCTCGGCCCCGGCTGAGCGGGGGGCGTGAACGTTGATGGGCACGCCGAAGCTGGGAGCCTCGCTCAGGCGAACGCTACGGGGAATGATAGCCTCAAAGACCCGTTTCCGAAAGTGACGCCTCACCTCGGCGACGACCTGTTCCGACAGATTGGTACGCGCGTCGTACATCGTCATGACCAACCCGCGCAGGGTCAGCTCGGGGTTCAGGGCCTGGCGAACCAGCCTGATCACGCGAGCCAGCTGTGAGAGCCCTTCAAGAGCGAGATACTCACACTGGACTGGGATGATGATGCCTCCTGTGGCAGCCGTCAGCCCACTCACGGTCAGGATGCCCAAGCTGGGAGGACAGTCGATAAGCACGTAGTCGTAGGCGTTACCAGAAGCCAGAGTCTGGAGAGCCTTGTGCAGCCGATACTCGCGTCGCGGCATATCGACCAACTCCACCGTTGCGCCCGCCAAGTCGGGCGAAGACGGTGCCAGCTCGAGCCCCGTCTGGTCGACCGAGCGGATGATACGGGCGAAGGGGATATCATTGACCAGGACATCGTAGGTGGAGAGAGAGACCGAGACCTTCTCAACCCCGAGGGACGAGGTCGCATTTGCCTGGGGATCGATGTCGATGAGCAGCACGCGCTGTCCCCGCTCGACCAGGTAAGCCCCCAGATTGACGGCCGTGGTGGTCTTTCCGACACCACCTTTCTGATTAGCCAATGCGTAGATGATGGCCATCGCTCTCATCGCCTCTCAACGCAACCCGTCTACAGTAAGCGACCTCCTCACAATGAGGTGTACCCGAAAGCCCTGGCCGGGTTACGGACCGAGCTGCGATGCAGTTGGCGAAGCGCGCAGCCGACCAAGCGTCGTGACCGCGCTGCAGCGCGTAGAACAGTGAGGCGGCAAAGACATCGCCAGCGCCCGTAGGATCCACGTCGTTTACGTTTGGCGCCGGAAAGCGGCGAACGTCCCCACGAGCGTAGATCGTGCAGCCAGCGGCGCCCTGAGTCAGCGCCAGACATCGGGACTGACGGGCATATCGGGCTACTAAGGACCAGTCGCGTTGGATGTCCTCCTCACTCAACACCACGGCATCCGCGTTTGAAAGGACGTGCTCAGCCTCCCTCCAGGGGCGGGGGCTGACGGATCCGGCGTGGTCCCATTGGCGCATCCACCCTTGAGGGGTTACCCCAATGAAGGCCTCCGCGAAGCTGCTCACCAGGGCCGGATCACACTCCCGCGCCACAGGACCTATGTGAATCAATCGGGCCTCCCATTCGTCGGGCACCGCTCCAGGGCCGAGAGGGGCGGCGACAGCGTGCACCATCTGCCGCCGCCCCGTCTCCGTGTAGACGTTTTCGAAGACGGTCGACGTTGGAGCAAGATGACGCTGAATCCGAACGCCAGCCAAAGGCTTGCCTAGAGCAAGATCGGGACCTGCGCTGGTAACAACCCCGACCCGGCATCCAAGAGCCTGAGCCGTCCGCGCAGCATATGTCACGGTCCCTCCCAGGGTGGAAGAGGCCCCCTTTAGGTCGCGCGTGGCGTGACCAATGACGAGATAGTCGAAGAGCAACGTGGACCGCCTCAGCACTGGCCCCGCCAAGGGAGGCTGGCACACGCTGAACTCATCGCTCAACGTGAAAAAGACCGGTCAACTCGACAAGATCAGCCGCTGGCTCGGTCAGAGGGCCATCGATGTGGACGAACCCCCGCGCCACTTGGCGGGGAGGATGGACAGCGTCATTCCTCTGGAACGATGGTGACGCGTCGCCGCTCCCCTTCGTAGATGCTCTCGGTCGTCACCCGCGAATCATCGTACAGGGCCACATGGACGACCCGTCGTTCATGGGGCGGCATAGGCTGAAGAATCACGGTCCGGTCGGTATCCACCGCCTGGTCCGCCATACGATGCGCCAAGTCACGGAGCCGCTCAGCCCGTTGCGCCTTGTAGCCCTGGACGTCCACCACGACGTGAACCCAACCCTTCATCTTGCGCCCGACGAGCAGACGCACGAGATGCTGAAAGGCATTGAGGACCTCACCATCGGGCCCGATAAGTATATCGGCCCCCGGCCCACTCACGTCGACGACCAGCGGAGGGACCTCCTCCTCGCTGCTAGGGCCAGGTTCAGCGCGCTCCACGGCGATTTGGGTGTCGTCAAGCCCCATAGCGTCCAAGAGCCCTCTGGTCACGGCTTGAGCTACGTGGGCCTTGTCCTCCTCGTCGGTCAACGCCGCTGCTTCAGGCTCGACCTCCGGGGGGGGCTCCCGCTCTGACACAGGGGCCTCCGCTTCAGATGGAGGTGCGGGTGGAGCGACTGGGGTCTCTGGCTTAGGCTTAGGCCTAGGTTTAGGTTTGGACTCAGGTTTGGGTTTGGACTGGGCGGGGGACTGGCGTTCAAGCTCCTTCGATGAGGTGACCTTGAGGCGAACACGAGCCGCTCGTGCGCCAAGACCGAACATACCCTGGCGGCCCTCATCCAATACCTCGACCTCCACCGCGTCGCGGGGAAGATCGAGACGTGCCAGGCCTGCGGCGATCGCCGCATCGACATCTTTTCCGGCAACTTCTATCATTGATTTCTGTTGTGACATCTAGACTGCTCCTCAACAAACGTAGAAGACAAAGCAGCTACTTCTTCGGGCGTTTCTTGGTCACGGCGGGCGCCTCAGTGCCCTCTCCTCGATCCGTGCGAATGAAGTAGTACTGAGCCATACCAAACAGGTTGGAGATAATGAAGTAGATAGAGAGACCGGTGGCGTACTGGAGAGAGATGAAACCAAACATCAACGGCATCATAACCTGCATCTGTTGGCTCATCATCTCCGCCTGCGAACCACCGTCACCGGCAGCACTACTAGGGCTCAAGAGCTTCTGCTGAAGCCACGACGTGGCGAAGACAAGAATGGGCAGGGCATACGACCACCACTGGACCGGGCTAGGAGGCTGGCCCAGATCCATGCCCAAGAACGTGTTCTGAAGCGGCACAAGCCCCGTCAGACTGGGCAGCCACTGGTCGATGAAGATACGACCAGAGAACTGGAAAAGCTGAAGGGGCGTGGAAGGAACGCAGAAGATGATGGCACGGTAGAGGGCAATCATAATGGGCAACTGAATCAGCAGGGGTAAGCATCCCCCAGCCGGATTGACGCCCGCCTCTCTCCACAGCTCCATCTGCTTCTGAGCAAGTTTCTCCTGATCATCTCCATACTTCTCGCGCAGTTTCTCGATCTCAGGCTGGAGCTCCTGCATCTTCTGCGCCGATCGTTGTTGGCTTAGCGTCAACGGGAGAATCAACAACCGGGTCAGGATCGTCATAGCAGCAATGGCCAAAACCGTCTGATGACCCAGATAGTTGTACAAGAGCAGCAACACATTGGCCAACGGGTAAATAATGAAATCTAGCATATTAGCTTCTCATCCTAGCCCTCTTCTGGCACCGGGAAGGACCACGCTTCACGTCCTCGATCCAGCTGCAGGGCGCGCAGACGCGGTGTTCCGAGAATAAGCGATTGGTAGACCAGCGAATCCGCCACGACAGGCTCCGACAACCCACGGCCTTCAGCAGGCGACGACCATTCTACGAAGCCATCGCTGGCGTTGAGGGCGTATAGGGTGCCGGTCCGAGCGTTGATGAAGAGTCTACTGCCATCCTCATTGAGCGTGATACCTGCTCGCACCGGAACGGGCTGGTTCTGATCCGTGACGAGGAACTTATGCCAGAGTTCGTCACCGCTCTGGGCATCAAAGGCATAGAGTCTGCCCTTCACGTCGACGGCGTAGACCGTGCCGTCGCGAACTGCGGGGCTACCCCAGAACCAGTCATCCCCCCGGAAATGCCAGCGCTCCTCACCTGTCTCAGCGTCAATGGCATAGACGGTATCGTTGAAAGCGCCGATGTAGAGCGTGCCGTCGCTGAGAGCAGGCCTGGCCCCGAAGGCTCCGTCCGTCTCGAACGCCCATTTGACGTCCCCATTGTCGAGGTTGAGCGCGTAGAGGGTTCGGTCCATTGAACCCACGTAGACGGTGTCCGAGACGATAAGGGGCGTGGACCAGACGCGATGCCCGGTCTCAAAGGTCCATTGGAGGGAACCGGTCTCTCGGTTCAAGGCATAGACATTACCATCACCGTTGCCGATGACGAACAGGTTGTCGGCCAGCGCTCCACCCTCGACGTACATCCCTGTGGCGCCGTCGAAACGCCATTGCTCTTGGCCGGTCTCGGCATTGAGCGCCCAGACGATGCTCTGGCGCTGGCTGAAGAAACCACCGGTCGTAAGCTGTGACGCGACGAAGACTTGTCCTCCATCACTCACAGCCGGCGTAGCGTAGAATACTCCCTGGTTGTTCTCCTCCGGGTTGCTGGGGAACGTCCAAAGTGTCTCTCCACTGGTCGCATCCATTGCGCGGGCCTGCTGCAGGTCCGCCACGTAGAGTTTCTCACCAACGACGGTCAGGCCGGTCCAACTGGAGGCCCTGACGCCGCCTGCACAGCCACTCGTAGCCAGGACAAGCACTGCCAGCATCACGAGTACGACGAGCGAGCGCTTTGTAAGAATTTGATTCAATGAACTATCCTCCAGATGATGGGTCATTCAACGGATGGCCCAAAGCCATATCTTCCGTCGTGCGCGTCACATCGAGCACGACGGACTGCCAAGCTCCTTCGTGTCGGAGAATTCGACGGATATGTCCTCTGATACGTTGGGCTCGGGCACAGGGTCATACCCTCCTGGATTCAGGGGATGACAGCGGGAGATGCGCTTCACAGCCAGCCAACCACCGCGCCACGGTCCGTAGCGCTGGATGGCCTGATAACTGTATTGGGAACAAGAAGGGTAGAAGCGACACGAGGGAGGAAGCACCCGTGATAGGGTGGATTGGTAGAGGCGAATGAGCCTCAATAGGATCACCTTCATATATTTTTCTTGTCTTCTTAGCCTGAAAACGCAATACCCGCTAGGCGTCGAACGAGGAAGCTACCCCGTTCTGGTAATGGTACCGAGTATTACGCCGGTTTCTTCTCCTCGGCGCTGAGATTGATTCCCTCACAATCCCGCCCGATTGAGCAATGAAGCCAGTGCCTCTTCAACCTCTCTCTCCTTCGCCTCAACGAGCTTCGGGCGAGCAATCAACATAACATCCCAGCCCTCAGTCTCAAGTCTTGGGTAGAGATGGCGCGCGGCTTCTCGCAAGAGACGCTTTGCTCGATTGCGTTTCACCGCGCCACCCACCTTTCGGCTAGCCGTAACGCCGACACGACTGAGCTCTAGTTCATTGGGACGGACGATCAGCACCAGCAGAGGATGCGCCCACGACTTCCCTTCGTCATAAACCCGCTTGATGTCACCACTGCGTCGGAGTCGAATTCTCCGCTCCATAACTCGGTGTATCCAGTGTCCCCCGGACAGATCGATCGATCACCGAGATCGCGGAGGCGCTGGCTAGCTCCCCTTCCAGTTTCTCTTCTTCGATTCCGGCTTACCAACGCTCAGTTGCTTGCGTCCTTTCTTACGCCGTCGCTTCAGGATTCTCCGACCGCCCTTGCTGGAGCGACGAGCAAGAAAGCCGTGCGTTCGTTTCCGTTTTCGCTTCTTTGGTTGATACGTGCGCTTCGGCATATCCTCCTCCTTCATCACGTCAAACTACGATACCGTCTCCCGGACGGGCGGTTGATCCCGTGGCTTATGTGACCGTCGTAGTACCACAGAAGCACTCCCACGCCCGTGTCCGGTGGCGTGGGAGAAGAACTCACCCGCGGATAGACGCCAATTACAGAACTCGATCGTGTATTATACCTTGATGAGCATCAGCGGTCAAATGTGCAAAGTCACGCGTGCTGTCTCCACCTCCCAGGGCCTCGGCTGAAGCGCCGATTCGGCCCCAACAGGCGACAATCCCTGAGTACTTCCGAGCAATGCCCGATTGACAGGAGAGGCCCAGCATCTATAATTGAGCAGAGTCGCTTATGCGAATTGGTATCGACGCACGTATTGCACACTACTCCCGTGGAGGGATCCGCGGCTACGTCGTCCATCTACTCGAGGCATTGGCTGAGCTAGATGGAGATGCTAGGTACCACATTCTGCGTAGCCGCAAGGACCAGGCGGGCCTCCCATTGCCCGCCGCCTTCCGTCACGTCGCGTGCTGGACGCCCTCACATCACCGAATGGAGCGCTGGGCGTTGGGTGCCGAGATCGCTCGACTGAGACTGGACCTCCTTCACAGCCCTGATTTCATCCCTCCCGCTTTCGGCTATGATCGCTCGGTCATCACGGTCCACGATCTGACTTTCCTCTACTACCCTCGTTTCCTCACGCCTGAGAGCCGCCGTTACTATAATGAGCAGATCGAGTGGGCCGTCGAACAAGCCGACCACATCCTGGCCGACTCTCACGCCACGCGGGATGATTTGACGTCCCTGCTGGACGTCAAACCGAGCAAAATCACCGTCATCCACCTCGCCGCTGATTCGTCCTTTCGCCCTATGTCGGAGGCGACCGCGCGCCGGGTCGCCGATCAGTATCACCTGGAACCTGGCTTCCTGCTCTTCGTGGGCACCCTGGAACCGAGAAAGAACGTGCCCGGCCTGCTACTAGCCTACCGCATGCTACTCGACCAGGCAATCACCAGCGAGCCATTGGTCCTGATCGGTGGCAAGGGTTGGCTCTATGAAGAGATTTTCGACCGCGCTGAGGCGTTGGACCTGAGTGAGCACGTGCACTTTCTGCACGGCGTGCCGGATGACCACCTTCCAGGCCTCTATAACGCCGCCAGCGTCTTGACCGCGCCCTCGTTCTACGAGGGTTTCGGGCTTCCAGTTCTGGAGGCCATGTCTTGCGGCACACCGGTCGTGGCAGCCAACCGAGCTTCCTTGCCCGAGGTCTTAGGAGACGCCGGGCATCTCGTGGACCCGGAGCGACCCGAGGAGATCGCCGAGGCGCTAACCCGCGTCTTGACCGAGCATTCCGAAAGGGAGCGTATGCGGAAGAGCGGTCTGGAGCGAGCCAAGGCCTTCAGCTGGGAGCGCGTAGCCCGCGAGACACGGGCGGTCTATCAGGAGGTACTCAGCTGATGCGACTTCTTTTCCTGACCCCTCAGCTCCCCTACCCCCCTCAAAAGGGAACGGCTCTGAGGAACTGGGGGCTGATCCAAGGACTGGCGGAGCGTCACGATGTGAGCCTGCTGTCGTTCCACGAGCCGGGGAGAAGCCTCGACCTCGCACCGCGCCTAACCGCCGTATGCGAGCGGGTCGTAACTGTGCCGCGGCCTGAACGCTCTCGGTACGAGCGTCTATGGGACATCCTCTCCACCCGGAAGCCAGACATGGCGCTGCGATTGGCATCACAAGCTTTCGACCGAGCACTGAGGGACTGGTTAACGGAGAAGTCCTTCGACGTGATCCAGATCGAAGGCATTGAGCTGGCTCCCTATCTTGATGCCGTTCAAGACGCTCACCAAGACGCTCTGGTCGTCTTCGACGACCACAACTGCGAGTATCTGCTCCAACAGCGCACTTTCCTCACCGATCTATACTCACCGATGCTTTGGCCAGGAGCAGCCTACTCCTTTGTGCAGTGGCAGCGGCTGCGCCGTTACGAGGCAGACATCTGCCAACGGGCTGACAAGGTGCTTGCCGTCTCCAAGGCCGACGCGGAGGCCTTGAGGAAGCTCCTCCCCGACCTCGACGTGACTGTGGTTCCAAACGGCATCGATACGAAGGCGTACGAGCCTGCAAGCGCCGAAGTCGATGCTCCGTCATCAGATGACACGTTGGTCTTCACGGGGACGATGGATTTCCGGCCCAACGTGGATGCTGTGTTGTGGTTTGCCAAGGACGTGCTCCCCCTCATACAAGCTGACGTGCCCAACGTCCGCTTCCTGGTGGTTGGACAGCGCCCCCATAGACGCCTCAACCCCTTGAGGAGGCATCCAGCTATCACGTTAACCGGTTGGGTGGAAGACGTACGCCCCTATTTCGCCGAGGCCACGGTCTACGTGGCGCCGCTTCGCATGGGGGGTGGGACGCGCCTGAAGCTACTGGAAGCGATGGCTATGGGCAAGGCGATCGTAGCGACCTCTTTGGGGGCCGAAGGGTATCCGGTGCAGGACGGGCGGGAGCTGATCCTGGCAGATACACCGACGTCCTTTGCGGAGGGGGTGGTGTCTCTCCTGAGGGACAAGGACCGCCGTGCTGACTTGGCACAGACAGCCCGAGTCTTTGTGGAGGAGCAGTACGACTGGCACGCGATCGTGCCGCGGGTGGAGAAGGTCTATCAGGGATAGACTGGCGCGGAAAACAGAAGACCGCCGAGATGATCGGCGGTCCTTGCGTTCAGATGAACCTGAAGTGGTCGATCAGGCGGGCACCAACTCCCTGCCTTCCTCAGGCAGACCTTCCGCTTCAGCCTCTCGGATCACGAACTCCTCCTGCTCAACGTCCACCAGAACCGTGGCCCCCTCAGCAAACCTGCCCGCCAGGATGGCGTCGGATAGGGTATCCTCAACCTGATTCTGGATCACTCGACGCAGCGGACGCGCACCATACTCCTCGCTGTACCCTTTCTTGGCGAGCAAGGCCTTGGCGTCCTCAGTCACCCACATCTGCAGATCAGACTCTGCCAATCGCTTGCGCACCTTATCCAGCTCCAGATCGACGATCTTCCCGATGTCCTCCTTCGTGAGCGCGTGGAAGACGATGACCTTATCCACGCGGTTGAGGAACTCGGGGCGGAACGTGCGCTTCAGTCGATCAAGCAACTTGTCTCGCATCTCGTCATAATCCGAGTACCCATCTGAACTGCCCGTGGGCCGGGCAAAGCCCATGCTTGTCCGTTGCTTGATCATCTGCGCCCCAACGTTGGACGTCATCACGACGATCGTGTTGCTAAAGTCGACCTTTCGTCCTCGGGCATCCGAGAGCTGGCCCTCCTCCATAATCTGAAGGAGCATGTTGAACGCCTCGGGATGCGCCTTCTCAATCTCATCCAGGACGACAATGGAATAGGGGCGCCGACGAATCGTCTCTGTGAGCTGTCCGGCGTCATCATAACCCACGTACCCAGGGGGAGCACCGACCAGACGAGCGACATTGTGGCGCTCCATAAACTCGGACATATCGAGTTGGAGCAAGGCGTCCTCGCTGCCGAACATGAACTCGGCCAACGCCTTGGTCAGCTCCGTCTTGCCCACGCCCGTAGGCCCGAGGAAGATAAAGGAGCCGATGGGACGCCGCGGGTCCTTCAACCCTGCCCGGGCACGCCGAACCGCCTTGGCGATCGCAGTGACCGCCTCGTCCTGTCCCACGATACGCTCGTGGATAGCGTCCTCCATCTCCAGCAAGCGCTCCTGCTCCTCGCTGTGGAGCTGAGTGACCGGGATGCCGGTCCACATAGCGACGACCTCTGCAATGTCCTCAGGTCTAACGGCGACACCGTTCTCCAAGAAGTTGGTCCTGCGATCAGCACGGATGACCTCCAGCTCCTCCTGTAGATCGAGCTCTTGATCACGCAGCTCGGAGGCTTCCTCATATCGCTGTTCGTCAATCGCCAGCTCTTTGGCCTCCTTCACCTCCTTCAAATCGCCAAAGATCCTCCGCAGATTCTGAGCGTGGGGGGTCTTGTACATGCGGACCCGAGACGCCCCCTCATCGATCAGATCGATGGCCTTGTCTGGCAGATAGCGATCGGTGATATAACGGGTGGAAAGCCGAGCCGCAGCCTCCAGGGCCTCATCGGTGATATGGAGCTGATGGTGACGCTCGTAGGGCTCACGGATCCCCTGAAGGATCCTGATCGTCTCCTCCACTGTGGGCTCTTCGACGACGATCCGCTGGAAACGGCGCTCCAATGCCGCGTCGGATTCAATGTGCTTCCGGTACTCGCCCAGTGTGGTGGCGCCGATGCACTGGAGCTGCCCCCGGGCCAGCGCGGGCTTGAGAATGTTGGCTGCATCCATAGAAGAGCCAGCTGAGCCAGCCCCGACCAACATATGCACCTCGTCAATAAACAGGATGCAGTCGCTCTCCTTGAGCTCGTCCAAGACCTTCTTGAGACGTTCCTCAAACTGCCCGCGATACATAGTCCCAGCGACCAAAGACCCCATATCAAACTGAAGCAGACGCCTGTCTAAGAGGGGCTCGGGGACCTCGCCGGTGACGATGCGCTGTGCCAATCCCTCGACGATGGCGGTCTTGCCAACGCCAGGCTCTCCAATCAGGGCTGGATTGTTTTTCGTTCTTCGAGCCAGAATCTGGACGACTCGCTCGATCTCCCGTCGACGTCCGATCACCGGATCGAGCTTGTGTTCCTCAGCAAGAGCGGTCAGATCGATGGCCAGTTTATCAGTCGTTGGCGTGTCCGAGGACTGACGCTCCTTGGTTCGCCCCGCGACGACGGGTTCCTGCTGCAAGATCTGTTCAGTGTAGCGCCGAACCTGGTCGTCCGTCACCCCAAGATGCTTGAGGATGTCAACCGCAGTGCCATCACCCTGGCGGATGAGACCCAACAAGATGTGATGAGTATCAATTCGAGCTGCACCCTGGTGCCGCGCTTCCTCCTTTGCCAGTTCGAGCACGTGTTGGGTACGCGGCGTAAGATCAAGGTCCTGCTTGATCAAGGACGTACGTTGTCGCATTGCGCTAAGTCGCTCAACCCAATGCTCCACATCACCAGATTGGAGGCCCAGATGGTGAAGTACCTGACTGGCCGTTCCTGCTTCTTCACGCAGAAGCCCCAACAAGAGATGCTCGGTACCGATGCGCGCGTGGCGCATCCGCTTGGCCTCTTGTTGAGCCAACTTCAATACTCTCCGTGAACCACTGGTGAAGTATTTCATTAGCTTGTCCATAAGTCTAAACTCCACGCTCAAATTCCGCGGTGGCGATGGGATCGACGATGTTCGTGCATTTCCTCATACAAGCGATGAGGTAGGCTGACCAAATTATAGAGCGTTTGGTGCCTAGCCGCAAGTTGAAGAGGATAAGAACAGTGTAGGTGTATCCCTCGGCGCAGCTGCTTGTCAGGTATAAACGTGTTGTGTAAAATGGGACTCAGGGGGACAGTAGCCCCATGCTATTCATAGGTGCGACTTCAAAGCAAGGAGGAAAGACCTGGTGGAAGAGCTCAAGCGACGCATCCGAACAGAGGGCAAGAATCTGGGGAATGGCATCCTGAAGACCGACAGCTTCATCAATCACCAGATCGATCCCGCCTTGATGGTGCAAGTTGGTCGCGAAATGGCGCGGCGCTTCGCCGATGCGAACGTCAACAAGGTACTAACGGCGGAGATATCCGGGATCGCTCCGGCCCTGGCCACAGGACACGCTTTGGAGGTCCCGGTAGTCTACGCTCGTAAGACGAGACCTGTCACGATGACAGGTCCTGTCTTCGTCGAGGTTGCCCCCTCACACACCAAAGGGCGCGACGTTTTCCTTATGGTCTCCACGGAGTTCATGGATCGTGGGGACCGGGTCCTCGTGGTTGACGATTTTCTGGCCACCGGAGCGACTATCTCGGCGCTCGTACGCCTGGTGAGTCACGCCGGAGCGGAGCTAGTCGGTATCGGCACCGTGGTTGAGAAAGCCTTCGAAGGAGGTCGAGCAGCTCTGGAGGCTCTTGGCGTGCCGATCGTCTCGCTCGCCGTGGTGACCGATATGAGCGGTGAACGGATCACGCTGGCCTAGTCCAGCTGGGGTGCTCCCCACAAACGCGGAGGCGATGCTTTGAACCGTGACATGATCGCTGTTCTCGACTTCGGCTCGCAGTACACCCAGCTGATCGCGCGCCGCGTGCGCGAAGCTAACGTGTATTGCGAGCTGTTCCCGTGGGACGCACCTCGCCGGGATGTGCTGGATCTGGACCCACGCGGGTTTATCCTATCGGGTGGCCCATTCAGCGTCTACGCGCCGGACGCCCCGCATCTGCCAGCCTACGTACTGGAGCAGGGTCGCCCCGTGCTGGGCATCTGTTACGGTATGCAGTTGTTGGCCCACCACCTCGGGGGCTGTGTAACGGGCGCTGACAAGCAGGAATACGGATCGGCGACAGTCGATCTGCTGGATCTGGAGACGCCGCTGTTTTCCAGTTTGCAACCCAGATCGACACACCTCCAGGTCTGGATGTCGCACGGAGATCGAATCGAGGCAGTCCCCGAAGGCTTCAATATTCTCGCGCGCAGCGACAACGCCCCCATCACGGCGATGGGAGACGTGGAGCGCAAGCTCTACGGCCTGCAATTTCACCCCGAGGTCGTGCATACCGACCGAGGCAGTCAGATTCTGCGCAGTTTCGCCGTCGATGTGTGCGGTTGCACACCGGGCTGGACCCCGACATCCTTCATCGACCAAGCTATGAAGACGATACGGGAACGGGTGGGTGAGAATGGCGTGATATGCGGGCTCAGCGGAGGGGTCGACTCCTCTGTAACGGCCCTGCTCGTCAATCGGGCTGTCGGAGGGCAACTGACGTGTGTGTTCGTCAACTCTGGGCTGCTTCGCCAGAATGAGCCCGAACAGGTTGTGCACACGTTCCGAGATCGGCTCGGCATGCAGCTGGTACCGGTGGATGCAACTGAGAGCTTCCTTGACGCCCTGAGCGGCGTGACGGACCCGGAACGTAAGCGCCGTATCATTGGCGAGCGCTTCATCCGCGTCTTTGAAAGGACAGCCACACAGGTAGGTAAGTCCGGCTTCCTGGCCCAGGGCACGCTCTACCCCGACGTGATCGAAAGCCGCGGTCCAGAGCGACAGGCCGCCGCGCGCATCAAGACCCATCACAACGTGGGGGGGCTACCAGAGGATATGGACTTTGAGTTGATCGAGCCACTGCGCTATCTCTTCAAAGACGAGGTGCGAACAGTGGGAAAGGAGCTGGGCCTGCCAGATGAGATCGTGTGGCGACAGCCGTTCCCAGGCCCGGGACTCGCCGTGCGCATTATCGGTGAGGTAACCCGGAAGGGTCTGGAGACGCTCCGAGCCGCGGACGCTATCTTTCTGGAGGAGCTGGGTAGGGCGGGGCTCCTGCGAGAAGTCGCAGCCGGAAGGAGCTCCTCTGAGCTGCCAGCCCAAGTACAGCAAGCGTTTGCTGTCCTACTGCCGATCCGCAGCGTGGGCGTGATGGGCGACGAACGCACATATCGGAACGTCATCGCCCTCCGCGCTGTGACTACGGAGGACTTTATGACGGCGGATTGGGCGCGTTTGGAGCACGGTCTCCTAGCGCGCATCAGCAATCGGATCGTAAACGAAGTGCCGGGGATCAATCGCGTGGTTTACGACATAACCTCCAAGCCTCCCGCGACCATAGAATGGGAGTGAGCCCTGAGATGCCAGAAAGATGCCCTGCCCCAACTAACGACGAAGAAGACAGCCTGGAGCCAACTGCCGCCACCCTTCGCATCATAGACGGCGCTGCCCTCGACGATGCTGCCCCATTCGCTGACATTCTGACGCCGCTGACCCGAGCGAAACGGAGTCGGCAAGGGGAGAGGCTTTTCTTCTTGTTCTACCCAACCGGCCGGGACCTCCCTCATCTATGTCGCGAGATCCGGGACGTCGTGAGAGAGACGTATTGGTCGACGTCGGGCAGCGTCACGGCGGCGCTTCGACGCTCGATCTCGGTCGCCAACCGCTATCTCTTTGAGCATAACCTGAACGCCGATCGTTCCAACCGTTGTTATGGAGGCCTAGCGTGTGCCGTCCTCCGCGGTAGCGACCTTTTCCTTCTGCAAGCAGGGCCCGTTTGGGCCTGCATCCTCCAGAGAGGGGAGTTGAGGTGCTTCCCTCGCGGAGAGAAACTGGCGCATATCGGCATAGGCCCCTTTGCCGACGTGCGCCTTCACCACGTCTTGGCAACTCCTGGCGACTCGTTGCTGCTGTCTCCACACACGCTACTTCGGGACGCGAGCGAAGAGGGGCTTCGTCGCGTCCTGTCCTTGGGGGACGTTGATAGCATGGCAGCGGGACTGGAGCAAATTGGAGATAACGACTTCGCTGCCCTCGTCGCTCACTGGCAGAGAGCCACAAGACCGAGGGTCGCACCGGCCCCAGCGCCTGCTGAGACGAAGCGCTCTGAGACCTCCCCTTCACCGGGACCAGTGAAGGGGAGCCGCCTTCAGACTCGCGAGCGGATTGAGCCAGAACCCCAGCTGGCGGAGAAACCGGTACCCCGGCCGGCTGCCGGTACCGCGGAACCGGGGCCCGATGGCAAAAGGAGTGTCCGTCTGCAGCAGGCTGCGCTGGCCCTGGGTAACGGACTAAGGAGCGGACTACGTCGCCTGGGCAACGCTCTCGGTTACTTGTGGCACGGCGTCGCCGCCGCAGGGGCCGGCATGCTCGCGCTTGGCAAGTGGGTAGGCGGTGCCATTGCCGCGACGGCCCGCAGCATGCTCCCGGGATCGGAGCCTGCCACACAGCGCCGGACCCGTCACCGTGCCCCGCCGAAGGAGGATAGACGAGTCATGGTGGCCATCGCGGCTGCCATTCCAATTGTGATCCTGGTCGTCGTGTTAATAGCCTACCGGGAATTCGCGGTGGCATCGCGTCTCCAGGGCATCCTCGGCCAAGCTGAGGAGCAGATGGCCCTGGCGCAAGCAGCCGATGGCAACTCGCCGGAAGCGCGCACTCATTGGGAGCAGGCTCTGGGGCACATTGAAGCCGCTGCCACGCTTCAGCCGGGTGAACCGTCAACCGAAGCTCTCCACGACCAAGCACGGGAGGCTCTCGACCGCTTTGACAGAATCAAGCGCCTGACGCTGACCGAGTTGGCCGATTTCAGGTCCGAGAATCAGGAGCGCCGTCTGGTTCTCCACGGAGAGACGCTCTTTGTGCTGGACACTGAGGAGGACTGGGCAGCTCAAGTGGCCCTCAACGGCGTCAATCCTGGAGGCGCACGGGCGGAGGATGGAGACGGCGAAGGGCGAGATCGTCCACCGGTCCTCATGCGTACAGGGCAACAGGTCGGAGGAGAGGTCATCGGGCCCCTCGTCGATGGCGCTTGGGTCGAGGGAGAAGAAGGACGACAGTCCAGTGCGCTTCTTGTTCTTACTGAAGAGGGCCAGCTGATCAGCTACGACCCCGCGTGGCGAAGCGCCAGCGGAGCACCCGAGCTCTCTCTCCCAGAGCTGGCCTCACCACCCCGGGGAAGGACAGTGGCCGTCGGATCCTATCAGGGGCGATTCTACGTCCTGGATGCCACCGCCGAAGGATCGGGACAGATCTGGCGGTACAGGCCTGAGGGCGACAGCTATCCCAGCCAACCCGAGCGCTACTTCGCCTCCTCAGCCTCTCAGAATCTTGAGCAAGCCCGCGACATGGCCATCGACGGCGACATCTACATCCTCTACCGAGATGGTCGCGTCGACAGATTTCGTGGTGGTGAGACTCAACCGTTTAGCATCGCAGAGATTCCGGATGGCCTCGAAGAGGTCGTGGGGTTCGCGGTGGATCCAAGGGGCGACGGCACCGTCTACATCGCCGACCGAGGGAATGAACGAATCGTCGTGTTAGGGCCTGACGGGAGCTTCCAGTCACAGCTTCGTGCCGAGCCCTCCCTAAAGTCCCTAGAGGCTTTGGCCGTCAACCAGGCGGAGGGACGCCTCTACGTGCTGGCCGCTGGCAAGGTCTACGCCGGCGCACTGCCATAATGGTTGGAGCGATTGCTTCTGATATCTGCCCGTGCTATAATGTCTGACTGTGTCGACTGGCCTTCCTGGTGAGTACAGGAGAAGATGGCGCGGTTTCGACGTATTCAGGCCGGGCCTAGAGGCAGGGAGCCAGTTTGGGTTGTCGTTGACTTGGAAGCGCGTGGAGGTCAGGGGTCTTGCAGGGTGAAGGAAACGAAGTCAGGCGCTCAGCCAGCGTCATTCAGAGCATATTCACCGCCGGTCTCGTCGTGCTCTTTATGACGATCTCTGCTGTGGCAGGGGTGTTTGTCTTCGATCAGGTACGGCGCTACATTGCAGCTTCTGACACTCCTCCGCCTTTCACAACCGGACCTGTCAGCAGCGATCCAGGCACTCCCACTCCTGATCTGACGAGCCCCAGCAACGTGTGGACGGGCAAGGAACGCATCAACATCCTGGTGATGGGCATCGATCAGCGTCCCGGTGAGGAGGGGGCCTTCCGCACCGATACGATGCTGGTGCTGACGCTTGATCCTGTCAGCAAGACCGGAGGGATGCTCTCCATCCCTCGCGATCTTTGGGTCCCGATTCCCGGCTACGGCGTGGGGCGCATCAACACGGCTCACGTTCTCGGCCAACTAAACGATCATCCCGGTGGCGGCCCGGCGTTGGCCGTTGAGACGGTGGAGGCCAACTTGGGCGTCCCAATCCACTATTACGCACGGGTCGATTTCAACGCTTTCGTCGAACTCGTGGACCGATTGGGGGGGCTCGACATCATGGTGGAAGAGGAGATCGACGACCCGACATATCCCTCCCACGACCCAGCTGATCCGTACGGTTACGATCCACTCCACATTGAGGCCGGTCAGCACCACTTCGACGGAGAGATGGCATTGAAGTACGCACGGACGCGCCATTCCGCCGGTGGAGATTTCGATCGCGCCAAGCGTCAACAGAAAGTACTCAAGGCCGTATTTGAGAAGGTAACACGGCTGGATATGCTACCCACCTTATTGGCTCAAGCTCCGCAGATGTGGCGCACGCTTCAGGACTCTGTAGAGACTGATCTGACGCTCGACAAGATCATCGCTCTCGCCCGTCTGGCCAGCGAGGTGGATCCTGATGACATCCAGTCTGGCGTCATCGATGAGCGATACACGGTGTTTCACGAGACAGATGACGGTAAGCAAGTCTTGATTCTGCTGCGGGACAAGACACGGGAGCTCAGGGACGATATCTTCACAAGCGAAGAGCCAGCGGGCGATGAGTCAGAGGACCCAAGATCGAGGCTTGCGGCGGAAGCGGCCACGATTGAGGTCCTGAACGGCACCTTCACGACAGGGCTGGCGGCGGACGTTACAGAGCGTCTCCGCGCTGAAGATCTGAATGTAACGCATACGGGGAATGCCGATCGTCAAGACGTTGAGGCATCCCTAGTGGTCGCCCACACGGACAAACTCTACACGGCTACGTATATCGCCGAAGTCTTGAATCTCCCCCAGTCGGCGGTGGTACAGGGCTCTGAGCCAGCAGCCGACTATGACGTCTCGGTGATCCTTGGCGCCGACTATCGTCCTCCACAGTAGATGGAAGAGATTGAAGCC
>Ga0207797_1000514_pt1 | contig 29919 bp, 24 predicted proteins | sample PRCRCaboRojoPR_6_FD_187275 | JGI IMG/M metagenome (GOLD analysis project Ga0207797, IMG submission 187275) | Marine sediment microbial community from Cabo Rojo, Puerto Rico - PR CR 10% Liquid 1 (SPAdes) | ecosystem: Environmental > Aquatic > Marine > Coastal > Sediment | place: Cabo Rojo, Puerto... | reverse complement strand
ATCTGAAATCGATGGTCTCAAAAGGTACATTTCGGAAAGACCTCTACTTTCGTCTGAAAGGACAGGTGATCAATCTCCCGCCTTTACGTTATCGTATTCCAAATGATATCGAACAGTTAGCGTACTATTGTGTTCATTCATTAAACGCCCGGCGCAAAACCCGGAAAAGGATTCATCAGGACGTACTGCCGGTATTGCATGAATACAGGTGGCCCGGAAATGTACGGGAATTACTGAATACCGTCACCGCCGCCTATTACGAAAGCGAGCAGCGCGAATTGATCCGGGAGGAGCATTTTCCGTCGGATATTCGCCAACCCATGGCCCAATCGCTCTATCACGATCCGCAGGAACATGCGAAATGTCTCCTTCAGGAGTTGACCCAGGAAGGCAGGGACTTTTGGGAGGTTGTACACCAACCCTATCTGCATCGTGATCTCAACAGGACGCAAGTACGGCAGCTCATCCGGATTGGGCTCGAACAGGTGAATACCTACAAGGAACTTGCAACCCTGTTCAATCTGCCGGCAGAGCAATATCAGAAGTTTATGGATTTCCTCCGGCATCACCGGTTGCATTGATATGGTTCTATCTCAAGAGCCATTGTTAATATAAATTCCTAATTCTACTTTAGTTACAACTTATCATTCCGGTGATCAACCGAATTATCCTAACAGTAACACCGGTTCTTTCTGAGTATATTCAACTCTCACCTGTTTAAGTTAAAACATTTATTATATATACGATATCGCTTAAATATTAATTTTGATTGTTTTCGATAGTATCGGTAATGTTTTACACAAAAATACTTTTCCTAAATAAATTCTGATTAATTGTTGCAATTGGTAAATAGCTTCCTAACTTTTAGTTTATTCGATGATCGAAAATGCACACAATGAATACGTGAACTCAAAACGCTGAAGAACACAGGGAGGAACTATATATGGCAAAATCATCCAATCTGGGATATCCTCGAATTGGTGCTGATCGGGAGCTGAAACGCGCACTCGAAGGGTACTGGCGCGGAAAACACTCGCGGGAGGAACTCCTGACCACAGCAAAGGCACTCAGACAGCGGCACTGGCAACTTCAACAGGAACAAGGGATCGATCATATCCCGTCCAACGATCAATCGCTGTATGACCACGTGCTGGATACCGTTGCAATGGTTGGAGCGGTACCCGAGCGATATTCCTGGGATGGTGAGACGGTGGATCTGGATACCTACTTTACAATGGCCAGAGGCGCGCAGAGCGATGATGGAAATGTCTCCGCCATGGAGATGACCAAATGGTTCGATACCAACTACCATTATATAGTACCGGAGTTTGAAGAGGGACAGTCTTTCCGGTTGGCTTCCACAAAAGTAATCGATGAATACAGGGAAGCGAAAGAGCAAGGGGTGGAAACCCGGCCTGTTCTCTTAGGTCCGGTGTCGTTTTTACTCCTTGGAAAAGCTGAGAACCCTTCGCTTGATCCCTTATCTCTGCTCGAAGATCTGTTGCCGGTGTACCAGCAGGTTCTTTCACGTCTGGCAGATGAAGGCGCAGAGTGGGTACAGATCGATGAGCCCTATCTGGTGCTGGATTTGGAAAAAGCTGCATTAAATGCCTACCGGACGGCCTACTCCTCTCTGGCAGAGGCTTCAACCGATCTCAACATTTTACTCGCAACCTATTTCGGTTCACTTGAAGAAAATCTGGATACGGCACTCGATTTGCCGGTCGAAGCGATTCACCTGGATCTGGTACGGGGACAGGGGCAATTACAGGCAGCGCTGGAACAGTTGCCGGAAGACATGAGCTTATCCCTGGGAGTGATTGATGGAAGAAATGTCTGGAAAACGAACCTGGACGAAACTCTCGAATCAGTGGAATCAGCGGTGGATGTCCTGGGAAGTGAACGGGTATTGATTGGACCGTCAAGTTCATTACTGTACGTCCCTGTGGATTTGGATCAGGAACCGGCACTGGATGAGGAACTCCGGAACTGGCTGGCGTTTGCGAAGCAGAAACTGCGGGAGATTACGTTGCTCACCCGGGCGGTCAATGAAGGTCGTGATGCCGTCTCGGAGGCCTTTGAAGACAACAAGCGGGCTTTGGAGGCACGGGAGCAGTCAACCCGGATACACCGGGAAGCGGTCCGGGAACGTCTTGAAAACGTATCTCCGGATATGTATCAACGGGATAGTGACTTTTCGATCCGAAGACAAAAACAGCGGACCCACCTGGATTTACCGCCGCTTCCAACCACAAGTATCGGTTCGCTGCCTCAGACCAGGGAAGTCCGGAAGCAACGGGCAGCCTATAAAAAAGGAGATTTAAGCAAAGAGGAATACGACGAGTATCTCAAAGAGCAAATCGCGGAGGCGATTCGTTTTCAGGATGATATTGGAATGGATGTCCTCGTGCACGGCGAATTCGAACGATCCGACATGGTGGAGTTCTTTGGCGAACAGATGGAAGGCATTGCCATTACCAGAAATAGCTGGGTGCAGAGTTATGGTTCCCGGTGTGTGCGGCCACCCATTATCTATGGCGATGTTACCAGGCCGGGACCGATGACTGTGAAGTGGTCCGAATATGCACAATCCCTGACTGACAAGCCCGTAAAGGGTATGGTGACCGGACCGGTGACGATCCTGCAGTGGTCATTTGTCCGGGATGATCAGTCCAGACCCGAAACGTGTACCCAGATTGCCCTGGCGATCCGGGATGAAGTGGATGATCTGGAGGATGCCGGCATCGATATCATCCAGATTGATGAGCCGGCACTCAGAGAGGGATTGCCGCTTCGCAGACGAGATTGGGACGAATATCTGGAGTGGAGTGTCGGCTGCTTTAAACTGGCCAGCTCCGGGGTGGAGGATACAACGCAGATTCATACCCATATGTGCTATTCGGAATTTAACGATATTATTGACGCTATTGCCCGGATGGATGCTGATGTTATCTCCATCGAATCCTCCCGTTCCAAGATGGAACTGCTTGACGCCTTCGTCGACTTTGACTATCCCAATGAAATCGGCCCGGGGGTGTATGATATTCACTCGCCGCGGGTACCGGATACTGACGAAGTTTCCGGGCTTATACACAAGGCCTTACAAGTGCTCTCCGATGATCAGGTATGGGTGAATCCGGATTGCGGATTAAAGACCAGGAATTGGGAAGAAGTTCGCCCTTCACTGGAACATATGGTCAATGCGGCAAATTCCGTGCGTCAGCAATTGACCAGTGACACAAGCAAATCAACAGTTTGAGTGAGTTGGCGGCTGCCGGGCGGCACAACCGCCTCTTGAACCGGCTAATCTTCAATTAAGAAACGACTGGAGGTAAGAAGATATATGAGTACGTATTTGTTTACTTCGGAGTCTGTGACAGAAGGCCATCCAGATAAAATTGCGGATCAGATATCGGATGCTGTTCTTGACGCCGTTTTAGCCAAAGATACAAACGGCCGGGTGGCCTGTGAAACCTATCTGACCACCGGAATGGTTTTGGTCGGCGGCGAAATCACCACCGATGCATACGTCAATATTCAGGAATTGGTTCGTGGCACCCTGAAACGGATTGGGTATACTAATTCTTCCATGGGAATTGGGTTTGATGCCTGTTCCGTGCTCAATGCGATCGGTGAACAGTCTCCCGACATCGCAATTGGCGTAAATGAAGGTGAAGGTGAGTATGAAGAGCAAGGTGCTGGTGACCAGGGGATGATGTTCGGTTATGCTGTAAACGAAACCGAGGAGTTGATGCCGCTGCCGATTCAGCTAGCCCACCGGCTGACGAAACGCCTTTCGGAGGTGCGGAAAGAAGGAGTGTTGCCTTACTTGCGATCCGACGGGAAATCTCAGGTGACGATCAGGTATGATGAGGAAACCCGCACGCCTGTAGCTGTGGATACTATCGTGATTTCCGCACAACATGATGAGGACGTCAATCTGAAGCAGCTTCGCCGGGAGATCAAGGAGAACGTCATCATACCGGAAATCCCGGATCATCTCGACGGGAAGGATGAGATGACACTTCACATCAACCCCACCGGCAGGTTTGTAATTGGAGGTCCTAAAGGCGATGCTGGACTAACGGGTCGCAAGATTATGGTGGATACCTATGGGGGAGCTGCTTCGCATGGCGGGGGAGCATTCTCCGGCAAAGATCCGTCCAAGGTGGATCGTTCCGCTGCCTATGCTGCCCGCTATATCGCCAAAAACATCGTGGCGGCCGGACTAGCCGACCGCTGCAGTGTTGAAATTGCCTATGCCATCGGCGTGGCTGATCCCGTGTCCGTTCATGTGGATACTGAAGGGACAGGCCGGGTTGATAATAGTGCGCTCGTTGAAGTGGTCCGGGATATTTTCCCATTGAAACCCAAAGCGATTATCGATCATTTTGATCTGTTGCGTCCCATTTATGGGAAAACCGCGGCGTATGGGCACTTCGGTCGTGATGAATTTCCCTGGGAACAGACGGATAAAGCAGCGAAACTGGAAGAAGCATTGACAGCAGTCAGAAAGGAGGTCGCGTGAACTACGATATTGCGAATATTGAACTCGCCCCGGAAGGACGCCGCCGGATTGAATGGGCGGACGAGCAGATGCCGGTATTGGCGTCGATCAGAGAGCGTTTTGCCAAGGAGAAACCGCTGGACGGTGTTCGGATGTCGGCCTGTCTCCATGTGACAACGGAGACGGCCAACTTAATGCGGACACTGAAAGCCGGCGGTGCGGAACTGGTGTTATGCGCCTCGAATCCACTCTCCACCCAGGATGATGTGGCGGCTTCACTGGTCGCTGATTACGGTATCCGGGTATATGCCATCAATGGTGAAGACAAAGATACCTATTATGATCACATCCATGCCGCAATCGACAATGAACCTGTAATTACAATGGATGATGGGGCGGATCTGGTCTCCACCATGCACTCCGAGCATCCCGAACGGGCGGATGAAATCGTTTGCAGCATGGAAGAAACTACTACCGGGGTGATCCGGCTGCGGGCAATGGAGAAAGACGGCGCTCTGAAATTCCCGGTTGTTGCGGTCAATGATGCGAATACCAAACACCTGTTCGATAACCGGTATGGAACGGGGCAATCGACCATCGACGGTATTATCCGGGCGACAGATGTACTGCTGGCAGGGAAAAAATTTGTGATTGCCGGCTATGGCTGGTGTGGCCGCGGACTGGCTATGCGCGCTGAGGGAATGGGGTCGCACGTCATCGTGACTGAAGTCGATCCACTGCGTGCCCTGGAAGCGGCTATGGACGGCTATTCGGTTATGCCCATGGATGAAGCGGCGGAAATCGGCGATATTTTCTGTACCACTACCGGAGATAAGAGCGTCATTGCCGAAAAGCATTTTCGCAGGATGAAGGATGGTGCAATCGTCGCCAATTCCGGCCATTTCAATGTCGAAATCGATCTGGACAGTCTGGAAAATATGGCCTCTTCCGTGCGGGAAGATGTCCGCAATCACGTTGATGAATTTGTGATGGAAGACGGTCGGTCCATCTATGTGCTCGGTGAGGGACGCCTGATTAACCTGGCGGCTGCAGAGGGACATCCGGCCAGTGTGATGGACATGAGCTTCGCGGTCCAGGCACTCACCAGCGAGTGGGCGATCGGTCAGGAGGATCTGGGAGTAAAGGTGCATACCGTCCCGACTGAGATCGACGAAAACGTGGCCAAACTCAAGCTGGCTGCCATGGATATTCAGATCGATACACTCACGGATGAACAGCGTGAGTATCTGGAATCCTGGAGTATTGGAACCTAATTCTCCTCCGACGCATTCAGGGTCGGGATATCCCGTGTTGAATCACGAGGATTCATTCCGGATATCCCGGCCTTCTCTATATGGCAAAAGAGAGATCTGAATCAGCTTTCCGAAATTCTATCAGAGGGAGGAAGTAGATGTCTGTACTGGTCGTGGGTTCAATTGCACTTGATACCATAGAAACCCCCACCGATCGCCGGGAGGAAATCATCGGCGGATCCGCCACTCATTTCAGTATTGCGGCAAGTTATTTCGGCAATGTATTGCTGGTGGGAGTTGTGGGAGATGATTTTCCGGAAGAGGGATTTACCCTGTTCCGTGAGCATGGAGTCCAGACTGATGGTCTCCAACAAATGGCAGGTAAAACTTTTCGGTGGACAGGGCGATATCATGAAGATCCGAACAAAAGGGATACACTGAATACCGAGTTAAACGTGTTTGAACAATTTTCTCCGGAGATCCCTGAATCATACCAATCTGCAGATCTATTATTTCTGGCGAATATTCATCCATCTCTGCAAATGGAAGTGCTCGCTCAGGTCGGGGATCCGGATTTGGTCATTACCGATACAATGAATCTCTGGATTGACACTGCCCGGGAAGAACTCGATCGGGTGATTTCCCGTTCGGATATTTTGATTGTGAACGATGAAGAGGTGAAACAACTTACGGAAAACCCCTCACTCTATCAGGCGTCCAGGCAGTTACTTGACCGGGGTCCTGAGTATATTATTGCCAAGAAAGGCGAGCACGGTGCAATGATGGTGAGCGAGAACGATCTCTTTTTTGCACCGGGTTTTCCGGTGGAAGATGTTGTGGACCCCACTGGTGCCGGTGATTCGTTTGCCGGTGGTATTGTGGGGTATTTGGATCAGGTGGGGGAATTTTCCGCCGGGACATTACGTCGGGCAATTGTCCATGGCAGTACCCTGGCGAGTTTTGACGTGGAGGCGTTTGGGGTAGAGCGGCTTCACACCCTCTCGGATGCCGCCATCAATCAACGATTTGAACGATTTCGCGAGATGACGGCATTCTAACTGGAAAATCGTTTGTTTATCTTTCTTACAGGAAACCGGACACACCACGCCCTCCAACTACTCACCAGTCGATTTCAGGATTTCCCGCCTCATTTCCGGGCGTTCCGTAATTTAATGCACGTGGGTCTCAGGCGTGTTTACAGACTGAATCCTTTTGGCAGTCTGCATTGCATTCTCGAAATTTCGCATGCCCATCACTGAAATATTGCATCCCATTGGAAAGGGAACAGGCAATTCACGATTGGTTTCCAGCAGCCTGGTCCAGATTTTTCTGATCCACTCAGTGGATTCTGCGGCAGGATCGTCGGCAGTTAGAATCCGTTCTTCTACGCTGTCAGGAATGTAGACGCCAAGCCACCGCAGGAAATCCACGTCCTTTTTTGAAGAAATCGGCGAAAAGCTCCACAGGATCATTGGTGGTGTGGTATCTTCCAGGAGAAGTAACTGCGAGAGATCTTCCATGAGTTTCACAGGCGAATTCGGCTCGGCGATAATTTGTGTAGTAAAAAAGTCGGCGCCGGTCTGAATTTTCCGGAACATCCGCTCGGGCTCATCGAAATCCTTGCGGCGTCTGGTGGGAATGGAGATGTTCCCTATCAGCAGATCGGTCGGAGCGGTGCCGTTGCCCGGATTGTACCGATGTTCACCATGATTGAGATATCTGCGGACCATCTCATTACCATCTGTTACCGATGGACCGGGATAATCTGCGGTACTTGACTCTCCTCCCACAAGCACCACCGTGTCCAGCCCGTATTCATGGAAGGTGTTGAGCATCCATTCTTCCTGTCGTTCCGGAGGATGCTTCACGATGACCCGGTTGATAATAAATCGGCTCCCGAGAACGTCCCTCAGCGTCTGCGCGTATGCTCGCGGCTGGATCCGGTTTTTGAATTCATTTCTGCGTTGCCCCCGATCGCCTTTCTGTGATTCATCCTGGATTTCCGGGAGATTAATGCCGGTGATATCCACATGCTCTTTCCATTCCTGTAAGCCCGCAGCATGTTGTGAAAAGCGTTCTTCGTGTGCTTCGCGTTTTGGGGTAGCGACCTCTATAAATAAAGGTGAATGGCTAAACCGATTCACAGCTTTAGTGATTCTCGGTTCAAACTCCATATAGTGATTTCCTCCTTGGTTGTTAACTTGATTAAAATGTACATGGGATTCACGCCAAAACTCGATTGATTATATAGAATAAATATTTAATTATCAAATACTTATGGAGAGAAAAAGCGCTTGGAACCTGCTTAAGCCGTATCTACGGTTTGTGCCATGGAATGAGGTGCATGCAGAAAAGAGTGGCAAAAATATACGAAGAATATAACTTGAAAAAAATCAATATATTATACCTTGATATTATCGCAGGGCATTATAGATTATCAATGAATTCAGATTGAAGTCAGGATCTGCTTAAACATTTCCCTACTAAATACTGGAGATAATGGTTAACTGATAATGTAAATGAAGGAGTGATATATGGAAGAGGTAAAGGAGCAGCAATCTTTCGGATCGAATCCGGTGGAAGTGCGTGAAACGGATCACTATCAGGATGAATATGTACGGAGTTTTGTTGAAAAATGGGATGAATTGATTAATTGGGAAAACCGGGCCGAGAGTGAGGGAAGTTTCTTTATCAAAACATTAAAAGAACGAAACGCACAGAAAGTATTGGATGTGGCAACGGGTACCGGATTTCACTCGCTCCGACTTTTGCAGGAAGGATTTGATGTGGTGAGTGCGGACGGCAATCCGGAGATGCTGGCCAAGGCCTTCGATAATGCCCGTGAACAGGGGCACATTCTCCGGACGGTACAGGCAGATTGGCGTTGGTTAAATAAAGACATTCACGAGGAATTCGACGCTGTGATTTGTCTTGGAAACTCATTTACACATCTGTTTTCCGAGCATGACCGGCGCAAAGCCCTGGCCGAATTTTATGCAATGCTGAAACACGATGGAGTACTGATCCTGGATCAGCGAAATTACGATGCAATCCTTGATCACGGGTATTCGAGCAAACATATCTATTATTACTGCGGAGAACAGGTTTCAGTTGCACCGGACCACGTAGACGAAGGGCTCGCGCGGTTCAGGTACAGATTTCCGGATGAATCGACATTTTATCTGAACATGTTCCCGTTGCGGAAAAAATATATGCGCAAGCTTATGTTCGAAGTCGGGTTCCAGCAAATTGAAACCTACGGAGATTTTCAGGAAACCTATCGTGAGGAAGAACCCGATTTCTTTATCCATGTGGCTGAAAAGGAATATGGAGAACGGATTGAATAAACGACAATCAAAAGGAGTAATTTTATGACAGAAACAACAACAGCGTATACAGAAACGGTAGAAACTGCCAGAGAATATTATAACAGCGATGATGCTGATACCTTTTACTACACCATCTGGGGTGGAGAGGATATCCACGTCGGCATATACGATTCCGAAGATGAGGATATCCGGACGGCGAGTCAGCGGACGGTGAATAAAATGGCAAACCGGCTGGGACAACTGGAAAACGGCTCAGGAAAACATGTCCTGGATATGGGAGCCGGATATGGCGGCGCTGCCAGGTACCTGGCCAACCGGTTCGGTTGTGAAGTGGTTGCGCTGAACCTCAGTGAAGTGGAAAACGAAAAAGATCGCCAGATGAACCGTGAACAGGGGTTGGATGATAAGATCCGGGTCGTGGATGGCAATTTTGAGGAAGTGCATGAACCGGATGATTCTTTTGATGTCGTCTGGTCCCAGGACTCATTTCTCCATAGCGGAAACCGTAATTTGATTTTCGAGGAGGCCGCCAGAGTGCTGAAGGATGGCGGTGAGTTTGTCTTTACCGATCCCATGCAGGCGGACGATTGTCCCTCCGGTGTGCTCCAGCCCATACTCGACCGGATTCATTTAGAGAGTTTGGGATCACCGGGTTTTTACAGAGAACAGGCGGAACGTCTTGGACTAAAAGAGGTAAGTTTCGAGGATCATACTGAACAGCTGATTAACCATTATTCCCGGGTGTTAGATGAGACTGTGAAACACGAGGATGAACTGCTGAAAAGAATCAGCAGGGATTATATCGAACATATGAAAGAAGGTTTGAAGCACTGGGTTGAAGGTGGAGAAAACGGATACCTGGTCTGGGGGATTTTTCACTTTAAATCCTGACTGAACCGGGACACTGATCCTGGGAAGTTACGCTATTGCGGTAGCCCGGCCGAAGGAGAATTCGTTCTCCGGGGCCGGGCCACTTCACTAGAATTTGTGTTAGAACCCGTTCCTGAATTTGTTTTTCTCACTTTGGTTTTATGTTTTTGTTGAAAACTTTACATTCCATTCGATATGAATTTTCAAAGGTGTTTTACATCAGAAATAACTTATTTTAATTTGTTGCATAACGATTTTGTTATTAATTAAGTTTTTATATATTAATTAAGCTATTTATTATCATCTTTAAGGTGATAGATTTTGTAATTTTTCTGTTCTTTTCTCATGGCAGTAATAAGTTGGATTTTCACTTTAAAGTGTCAGCTTCCCCGGTTACATTTATCCATGTCAAATAATTGAGTTGAGAGTGCTGGTTAAGTGTAATAGTATATTGAAAGGAGGAAAGATGGAGCAGCGAGGTGGTTTTATCGTGCGAGTAGCGACTGTGTTTGCTGTTCTTGCCGGACTATTTATTTTTCATGGTGAAGTGGTGGCTGCGGATGATGACGGGTTCAGTATCGGTGGGGCACTGCGGTATAATTTTGTAATGGAGAATTATGACGGTGCTGCAGATAGTCCGCTGAATACGTATTTCACATTCGACACCTGGAGAATCAACGTGGACGGGAGTGCTGCAGGGGTTGATCTGAGCTTTGAGTACCGCTTTTATCCCACCTTTGGTTCGCATTTTATCCATCACGGCTTTTTGGGATATTCTCTGACAGACGATCTTTATATGGAGCTCGGTGCAACTCAGGTACCGTTCGGAATCACCACCTACGCATCCCATTCGTGGTGGTTTCAATCCCCGTATTATGTCGGACTGGAAGATGACTATGATATGGGGATCAATTTCGATTATACTCCGGTGGAGAATGCGAAAATCTCAGTGGCCTATTTTCGTCAGGCTGAACCGGAAGGTCCGATCTTTGGTGGTGATGTAACTTTCGGTAACTCGGGGGCAGGACGCTATTCATATGATGTTACTCCAACCCAGGACAAATCGATTCGTGAGCTGAATACGGTGAATTTGCGAGCCGCCTATACGGTAATCGAGGGCGTTGAATTGGGTGTTTCCGCACAGTTCGGTGGCATTTACAACAGTGCCAGTGACCGGACCGAGATGGCAACGGCGTTTGCGGGACATCTGCTTGCGGATTACATGGGGTTTAACCTCAAGGCCGAAGTGGTGCAGTACGATTACAACGCTCCGAGCAATGATCCGACCGTCGACGAGCCGCTGGACATTATTCCCATGGGGGCATATGGATTTACCTATGATGTTGCCGCGGAAGCAATGCAATACGTGGCCGGTCTGGCCTATTCCATCCCGGTGAATATTGGCCCGATATCAAGTATCCAGCCCTATGTGGATTATACCTTTACGGACAAAACCAATGAGAATTTCTACGACATGCAGCAGCTTGTCCCGGGCATGTTAATTACCGCCGGTAGCATTTACACATATGTGGATTATGCTATGGGTGTTAATCATCCGTGGTTGACCTCAACGTTCGGACAAGGTTTGGGTGTTGGGATGGAGGATGCACCGTGGAATGCCCGTTTTAATGTGAATATTGGGTATTATTTCTAGGAGAGAATACCTAATCTGAACAAAAAGGAACAGTTGTATGGCAAAGGTACGTGTGGAAAATCTCTATAAAATCTTTGGAACGAATCCCCGTCGGGCGATCCCGATGTTGGAGGAGGGAAAGTCCAAGAACGAGATTCTGGACGAGATAGGCTGTACTGTTGCTGTGAATAATGCCAATCTTGAGATCGAGCTTGGCGAAATCTTTGTGGTGATGGGGCTTTCAGGCAGTGGTAAGTCGACGCTGCTCCGCTGCGTCAACAGACTGATTGAACCAACCGATGGGAAGGTCTACCTGGATGACGATGCTATCAGTGTACTTGATGCAGGCGAGGAAAAGTTGCGGGAAATCCGACGGTCGAAAATGTCGATGGTATTTCAGCACTTTGGACTTCTTCCGCACCGCACGGTTGCCAACAATGTGGCATTCGGTCTGGAGATCCAGGGAGAAGAACGGGAAACACGCCGCAAAAAGGCGTACGAGGTGATTGAAACGGTCGGATTGAAAGGATATGAGGAGATGATGACCGGTGAGTTGAGTGGTGGTATGCAACAGCGCGTTGGACTTGCGCGGGCATTGGCGACCGATCCGGAAATCCTGCTCATGGATGAGGCGTTCAGTGCACTCGATCCCCTGATCCGTACAAACATGCAGGATGAGTTGCTGGAGCTGCAGTCCAAAGTGCAGAAGACCATTATCTTTATCACCCATGATCTGGATGAAGCGCTCAAGCTGGGAGACCGGATTGCCATCATGAACCAAAACGGTGAGATTGAGCAGGTAGGTACCTCGGAGGAGATTCTCTCCGATCCCGCCAGCGAATATGTTGAAGCGTTCGTAGAGAACGTGGATCGCAGCAAAGTGATTACCGCAACGGCAATCATGTTCGATCATCCTGAACGGATCGTGAATCCCAAGGATGGACCGGGAGTGGCGATCCGTCGGATGCGGAAGTGGGGGGTGTCTCACCTGGCCGTTACGGACTCCGAAGGGAAGTTCGAGGGATTTATTTCCATCGATGATGCAGCAGAACTCCAACGGAAAGACACCCGGACACTGGAGCAGGCGATTAGTGAATCTGATCGGACCATTTCTCCGGAGACGCCGGTGGCGGATATCCTCCCGTTGGTATGGAACAGCAATATCCCCGTGGCGGTGGTGAATGAAGAGCATGAGATGGAAGGTATTGTCTACCGGCCTTCGGTCATTGCTGAAATCACCGGTGAGGAACTGGAAGAGGAAGAGAAACTGGATGAAGTAGAAGAGCCCGATCCGCAGGTATCGGAGAAGGAGGTGGACAATGATAGATCTTAAACTCGGAGAAGGTATTGAACTGGCCATCAACTGGCTTAAGGCCAATTTCACCTTTCTCTTCGATGGCATCAGCAACGGATTGACAGGGGTCATCGAAGCCTTTGAGTCTATTCTCCTCTTGCCACCGGACCTGCTCATGATAGTGATACTGGTGGCGCTTGCATGGTGGATCGCCGGCCGTGGTGTAGCCATATTTACACTAGTCGGTCTTTTGGTGATTGACAGTATGGGATTCTTTGATGAAACTATGATGACTCTTGCCCTGGTTGTGACCTCAGCCCTGGTTGCATTGGTTATCGGAATCCCGGTAGGCATCTGGGCTTCACGCAGTAATGCAGTAGCCAGTATTATCAGGCCGATCCTGGACTTCATGCAGACCATGCCGGCGTTTGTCTATCTGATCCCGGCGGTAATCTTTTTCGAGCTGGGGAAAGTCCCGGGTGCGGTGGCAACTGTAATCTTCTCGATGCCTCCTGCTGTCCGACTGACCAATCTCGGCATCCGGCAGGTGCACGAAGAGGTGGTGGAGGCTGCACAGTCCTTTGGTTCGACGGACCGGCAGCTCCTGTATAAAGTCCAGATCCCCCTGGCGTTACCGACGATACTTGCCGGTGTGAACCAGACGATTATGCTAGCCCTCTCAATGGTAGTTATTGCTGCCATGATTGGCGCAGGAGGATTAGGGGGAGAGATCCTGCGAGGAATCACCCGGCTGAAAATCGGTCTGGGATTTGAGAGTGGCATCGCGGTGGTTATCCTAGCGATTTTCCTGGACAGGATAACCCAGGCACTTGGAGCAGGAAGTCAAAATCAATAATGTGAATGAACAAGGAGGGAATATCTATGCGAATTATTCGAAACAAGGCTCTCTTGCTACTGGTCGCCTCCCTGGTGGTTGGCGTTTTCGTATTCACCGGGTGTGCCCAGCAAGGCGAGCAACAAAAAACTGCTAATCTGGTCTATGTGAACTGGGCTGAGGGTATCGCCTACACCCATCTTGCCGAAGTCGTACTGGAAGAAAAGATGGGGTATGACGTCACCATCACCTCGGCTGATGTTGCACCGGCTTATACCTCGGTAGCCAACGGCGATAACGACGCCTTCATGGAATCGTGGCTTCCGGTGCTGCATAAGAACTATATGGACAAGTATCAAGAGGATCTCACTGATCTCGGCCATGTGTATAAAGGCACCCAGAGCGGACTGGTGGTCCCCTCTTATGTTACCATCGACTCTATTAATCAGCTCAACAGCGTAGCGGACCGGTTTAACGGTAAAATCACGGGAATTGATGCCGGTGCCGGAATTATGGGGACCACGGAACAGGTCGTTGAACAGTACAATCTGGATCTCGAGCTGATTTCTTCAAGTGGACCGGCCATGACCGCCGCTCTGAAAAGTGCTGTTGATAATGAAGAATGGATAGTCGTGACCGGCTGGAAACCCCACTGGATGTTCGGACGCTGGGATCTGAAATTCCTGAAACAGGATGCCGACAAAATGATGTGGAAAGCAGGCAACATCCACATTATGGGGCGGGCGGACATCAAACAGGATAAACCGGAACTGGCCCAGTTCCTGAGCAATATGTTCTTTACCGATGCTGAGCTGGCAGATCTTATGGTGGCTGTGGAGGAATCTGATCAGGATGTCGGTGTAGTTGCCCAACAGTGGATGCAGGAAAATGAAGATGTAATCAAGGATTGGATCCCAGAGGGAGCACAGACGGCAATGGCAGAATAACTCCCTGAGAGTGTTTTGCGATTACGGTGACACCGTAATCGCCAGCTCATTTTCGGTCCTGTAAGAGAAGCACCCTCTACACCGGGGTGCTTCTCTTTTTTATAGTCATCCGGGTTGAGAAAGAGGTGAGTTTGCCGGTCGATTCATTCGATCCGAATTAAATGTGCGAAACTAGTACTTTGGCCTTTATCTGAAAGAGACTCCTACCCCGAGATTTATACTGTTATACCTGCTCAGCGTATAATCGAGATTAAACCGTAACAGAAGTAACTGGAGCTGGGCCCCAATCGTTGCTCTGAACTGATTATCCCCGGCGATATCGATTTCGATCTCCTCGGTCTGCCCGGGAATCATCGGATGCTCAAAGCTGTATTCAGCGTTCAGGTTACTGCTTTCAAGACCCAGTCCCCCGTATACTGTGAGCATAAGGAGTGTTTTGCTCACTTCCGCATGGAGAATTGAACTATTCACAGTGACCGGTCCGAGTTCTGTTCTCTGGAAAAATGCGCCGGCGGCGATATCGACCGGAAAAAATGGGATGGGGATGAACTGGTCAATGCTGATTCGTCCTCCGATTCCCCTCAGGGAAAAATCTCCGACATCGTCACCTATGCTGTAGGTAGGTGTGAACCGGATCTGGAGTTCCGTTGAATAGGGTAATCCCACACTGGCCTGAAGATTCGGGAGGGCCCAGAAGGGGATGTCGAATCCCCGGGGGATAACATCAAATGGCTGGAGAGTATTTTCCAGTGCGTTCCGTACCATGGATTCGTTGAGTTCGCTGTTTTCCTCCAGTACTTTGTTCGTGGCATAGTCGATGTCAGGTCCGAGAGGTGGGGGGTCTTCCGAACCGAAAAAGGTAGGGGCATTTTCTGCTGCGGGATAAAGCTGACCAGCATCAAACTCAACGCTGACAGTTCGGTCATCCACGGGAAGTTCGACAGGAACCATTCCTAAGGCGCTGGTCCGGAATCGATAAGTTTTGGCATCATCCGGGATGCTAATTCCCGATGCGCTGATGGTGAGATCGAAGCCGAGTAATTTGTGTACTTTTGCGGTTCGTATGATTCCGGAATTTAACCCGATTCCGGTTCCCGTGACCACCGGTGAAAGATAGCCCTCGGCATTCTCGGTTGCCAGTCGTTCAAGCCGGTCCTCAAAACTGCCGTTGGATTGCGCCTGTAGGGGAACACCTGTGATGACAAAGAGTAGTAATAAAACAGATATGCGTATCGGTCTCATTGCAGCCTCCTCAGTCCTGGCTTTTGAGACGTAGAATACATATTCAGGTGTTTGGAGGCAAGAGTCTTTTCTCGTCCGGTCGGGTAATATTGCCCCTTTTACTCATGGTGAAAAAACTATAATTTTACCAACGAAATTATGGACAGACCGGAATAGAAAACTATGACAGCTGAATCGGTAAATGGAGAACAAATCCGGGAAGTGGAGCGACGCCTGGCTTCCTATTTAGATATCTCATCGAAGAGTAAAAGTAAAAATGCCTACTTTTTTCATGGGCTCTGGCATGATGAGGATGCCTATCACCAGGCACAGCGGGCGTTTGACCAGACGAACAATGATCTCAACATCCGTATTCAGAAACAGAATGGAAAGGGACTGGTCCGGGTTTCGTTCGATGAGGAAGCCGGCGATAAGCCGAAATACTGGCTACATGCCCTGCTATTCCTGCTCACAGTGGGAACAACCCTTTTTGCCGGCGCTTTAATGGAAGGGGTAATGCCGTGGCCTGATCTCACCGGGCTGATTCATGGTGTCCCTTTTTCCGCTACCCTGCTCATTATTCTTGGCACTCATGAGCTCGGCCATTATATCACGGCCCGATATCACAATGTCGATGCAACGCTTCCGTATTTCATTCCCGCACCGACCTTTATCGGTACGTTCGGTGCTTTCATTAAAATGAAATCGCCTATCGTACATCGAAGAGCGCTACTGGACATCGGAGCCGCTGGTCCTATCGCAGGTTTCGTGATGACTGTACCCGCTCTTTTCATAGGGCTGAGTATGTCAACGGTGGTTGAGGTAGGAGCAGTGGAGGGAAGTATCCAGTTGGGGGATAATCTTTTCATGTGGCTGGCGACGCAGGTGATGTTTCCCGATCTGGGACCGTCGCAGGAAGTGATGTTGAGCCCGGTGGCATTTGCTGCGTGGATCGGCTTACTCGTGACGGCACTGAATCTCCTTCCCATCGGTCAGCTGGACGGGGGACATATCGCCTATGCCATGTTTGGGGAGAAGCATACCTGGATTGCCAGGATTGCGTTCGTCGCATTAATCCCGCTGAGTTTCCTCTCGATGAACTGGTTGGTGTGGGCAATCCTCATTCTTGTGCTCATCCGAATTCAGCATCCTCCGATTCTAGAACAGGATACCCCCCTGCCGCAATTCCAACGAATTATCGGGTGGGTTTCTCTGGCGATCTTTGTCGGATCGTTTATTCCGCAACCGATCAGTATGTAGTCTTTCCGCTTGCAACTTGCCCCCCCATCCATTACTTTTTTTCGAAGTCTTCGGGGCATGGTGACCCTTTCAGAGGGAAGGGAATTCCAGACCGGCGGTGATTCCTCTGGCGATACAGGGAGGAAAAGTCCGCGAATCTTCTGAAGTTTGAGAGGATTGAACCGGTGAAACTCCGGTACCGACGGTACAGTCCGGAAGGGAGAAGGCTGGACACCGGCACAGACCTGCCGGAAAGGAATACAGGTGACCACAGCTCTCCTAACGCCCCGGGTAACCATCGAGGGCGTTTTTTTATGGACATATCTGCCAGTTATATGAAAAGGGCCCTGAGTCTGGCCACAAGAGGGCGGGGGAATGTGCATCCCAATCCGCTGGTTGGGGCTGTGGTGGTTAAAGATGGTACTGTCATCGGTGAGGGAGCACATACACAGCTGGGTCACTCACATGCCGAAATCAATGCGCTCCGCGATATTTCCGGTGATCCTCATGGTGCCACTATGTACGTCAACTTAGAACCCTGTACTTACCACGGGCGAACCCCCCCGTGTGTGCCGGCAATTATCAACGCCGGCATTCACAGCGTGGTGGTTGGTACCGAGGATCCCAATCCGAAAGTCAGCGGTTCCGGTATCCGCCAATTGCGGGAGGCAGGTATCGAGGTGAAGGTTGGAGTGCTGGAGCAGGAGTGCAGGGAATTGAACCGGGGATTTATCCGTTATATGGAAACGGGATTTCCATGGGTGACTCTGAAGCTGGCGAGTACCATCGATGGCTTTATTGCAGACCGGAATGGTGTAAGCAAGTGGGTGACCGGCAGTGAGAGCAGGAAACTGGTTCATCAGTGGCGCTCTGAGCACGACGCGGTACTGGTCGGTGCAAATACCGTCGCTACTGATGATCCGCAACTCACCGTACGCGCGGTTGAGGGGGCAAATCCGGTACGGATTGTAGTAGATAGCCGACAGGTAGCGCCAGAGACGGCCCGGGTATTCCGTGATGCCGATGCAGAAACTATTCTGGTAACCGATCCGGAGAGCGGTAATGGACAGTGGAAAAGCAAGCACGGTATACAAACCGTCACTCTGTCCCCGGATGCCGGAGGCATGTTTGACTGGGAAGAAATCCTGAGGAGGCTAGCTGGTGAGAAGGGGATTCTATCCGTATTTGTGGAAGGTGGGGCTGAAGTGGCCTCTTCTCTGATGCGTTCAGGGTATGTAAATGAGCTCATCATCATGACCGCACCGAAAATTATCGGGCAGGGCCTGTCACCTTTCCGGCACATCAGTCTGCCATTGGAGGGGGCAGTTCAATGGTCGATCTATGAAACCGGAAGATCCGGCAAAGATTCGTATGTACGATATCGCAGCAGGGAAAGGGGATAGCCGGTGTTCACGGGAATTATTGAAGAGATTGGAACCCTGAAACACGTTCAGCGCCGTGGTGACCGGTTTGATTTGAACATTTCTGCATCGGAAGTCACCACGGATCTCCGGGTTGATGACAGCATCAACGTGAATGGGGTCTGTTTAACTGTGGTGGAAGTGGCGCATAATGGATTCGGCGTACAGGTTGTCCCACAGACTCTCCGTCTGACCGCACTTGCCGACTATCAGGCCGGCGATGAGGTGAACCTGGAGCGGGCAATGGCGGCAGGAGGCCGCTTCGGGGGGCATATTGTCCAGGGACATGTCGATGAAACCGCTGAAGTACTGTCGATTCGCCGGGAAACGGACCATGCCTTTTTACGGTTACAGCTTTCCCGGGAAATGAGCGAATACTGTATCAGACAAGGGAGTATTGCCGTTGATGGGGTTAGTCTGACAATAGCGGATCTTGCCACCGGTGAAATAAAAATTGCCCTGATTCCCCATACACTGAAACAAACGACGCTTGGTACGCGTCAAACCGGTGATTTTGTAAATATCGAAATTGACGTTTTGAGCAAATATGTCCGGCAACATCTGCAGCAAATGGATCAGCGATCAGAGTTGACATTTGACTGGCTTAAAGAACAGGGTTTTGAATAATTATGGATTTCAGCTCTATTAAAGAAGCCGTTGCGGCTTTTCGAAATGGTGAAATTGTCATTGTGATTGATGACAGAGAGCGCGAAAACGAAGGCGATTTCATTATGGCCGCAGAAAAAGTTACCCCTGAATCAGTAAATTTCATGGCGAAACACGGACGTGGGCTCATCTGTGTTCCCATGACCGGTGACCGTGCCGACGAACTGAATCTGGATCCTATGGAATCAAAAAACACGGCCCTGCATGATACTCAGTTCACCGTCAGCGTGGATTATCGCCATGGGACCACCACCGGGATATCTGCCCATGACCGGGCTTTGACCATTCAGAAACTCATTGCGGAAGATGTGGAAAGTGGTGATTTTGCCAGACCAGGGCACGTGTTTCCGATTGTAGCAAAACGAGGTGGTGTCCTCCGGCGTGCAGGACATACCGAGGCAGCGGTGGACCTGGCAAATCTGGCCGGGCTCAAACCGGGAGCAGTGCTGTGTGAAATAATGTCTGAAGATGGCAGCATGGCACGGTTTGAGGAGCTTCGTCGCATATCGGAAAACTTTGATATCCCACTGATTACCATTGCGGATCTGATCAAGTATCGCAGGCACGAAGAGAAATTGATCCGCCATATCCAGACTGTTGACTTGCCCACAAAGGAGTATGGTACCTGGAAGTTGCATCTGTACCAATACCAGATTGATAATGTGAGCCATGTAGCCCTGGTCAAGGGAGAAATCAGCCCGGAAGATCCGGTACTGGTGAGGGTTCACTCTGAATGTATGACCGGGGATATCTTCGGATCAGAGCGATGTGATTGCGGCGAGCAGCTGGATTTTGCGCTCCGGACTATTGCGGAGGAGGGGACCGGTGTTGTGTTATACCTGCGGCAAGAGGGCCGTGGTATTGGGTTGAAACACAAGATTCTTGCCTACAAGCTTCAGGAAGAGGGTTATGACACCGTTGAAGCTAATGAACAACTTGGATTTTTACCCGACCTGCGGGAGTATGGTATGGGAGCGCAGATTCTGGTTGATCTCGGTGTCAGACAAATGCGGTTAATGACCAATAATCCGAGAAAATACGTTGGGTTGAATGGCTACGGGCTCAAACTGGTCGAGCGTGTTCCTATAGAAATTGAATCGAATGAGAATAACCGGCAATATCTTCAGACGAAACGAGATAAAATGGGGCACCTCCTGAAACTGGCTGATAAGGAAGAATAGCGAGGATAATTATGCAGGTACATGAAGGACAACTATCGGCGGAGGGCAAACGCCTTGCAGTAGTTGCCGCCCGCTTCAACGAGATGATTTCCACCAAACTCATTGAGGGCGCCAGGGATTGCTTTCTCCGGCACGGTGGAGACGAGGAGGACTTCGAGGTGTTTTTTGTCCCGGGCTCGTTTGAAATACCGTATACCGCCAAACGGGTAGCCGGCAATGGAAAAGTGGACGCGGTCATTTGCCTCGGGGCGGTAATCCGGGGAGCAACACCTCATTTTGAATATATCGCCAGTGAGGCCGCAAAAGGAGTAGCGCAAGTCGGTTTGGATTCTCCGGTTCCGGTGATTTTCGGAATTCTGACCACGGATACCATCGAGCAGGCAATTGAGCGGGCCGGAACGAAAGCGGGAAACAAAGGATGGGATGCTGCGTTATCTGCAATTGAAATGATAAACCTGCAAAGTGATCATCTCACGTGATTCGACGCACGATCTTACCCGTTATTTCCGTGATTATCATTCTATGGGGCATGCTCCCGGGATACGGACAGAACCGAATCGGAGACTGGCAGTCCTTTACCAATATGATGGATGTGTACGGAATTCATGCGGTTGGGGACAGTATCTATGCAGCCACCGGTGGAGGATTGCTGGTATATGATATACAAAGTGAGCAGTTCGCACAGATCACCAATATTCGGGATCTGACCCATACTGACTTTCGCGATATCCTGTTTGACCATAACGACCGGCTGTGGCTGGCGGCCGGATCTCCCCGGGGCGATGTAAATATCTGGGAACCCGGGTCAGGGCTTCACCAGGTGATCCCCCTGGACCAAACCAGCACCATTGCTCTGACCGAACTGACTCTCCATGAAAACAGTGTATTTGGTGCAGCAATCCGGAATCTGGAACCGACAGTGATTCATTATACCCGTCTTGAGAACGGGGAATATGATTTTAAAGATTTTTATAACCAGTTTCCGGTTGTTATTACGGATATTCTCGATATTGCTGTATATCGGGATCAGGTGTATTTGGCAACTCCCGAGGGTGTGATCCGTTCGGATCCCCTCGATGAGGATCCCAATCTGAAAGCGGATACCTCATGGGAGATGTTTACCTTCGATACTGCCCCCCACGACATTTCCGCTTTTCTGACAGAACAGGATCAGCTGTATCTCGCAGATACCTTAAAGGTATACCGGTATGATGGAAACACGGTCAATTTGCTGGAAGGGGAAGACTTCCCCGGACAAACCCATGCTATGCGAATGGTCGGGGAGCGGTTGCTTGTCGGAACCAGTCGGGGTCTCTATCGACGGGATCAGGAGGAGTGGCAGCTGTTAGGCGGTCGGGAAATACCGGTCAGAGCAATGACCGAGAGTGAAGACGGAACATTGTGGATTGGTTCCGGGGGATACGGAATTGCGACCTGGAATGGGGCAGAAGGTGTGTGGCAATTCCGGCAACCGAATTGTCCGTTCGCAAATCAGTTTTCCGCCATGACGGTTTCGCCAGATGGATTACTGATAGCAGCGAACACTCGGGGGGTGGCGATCTATGATGGAAATCGCTGGCACAATGTGTTGAATTACAACAAAATGCCTGCCCAAGACCGGGGTCTGGTTGATTTACTCGCGGTCGACAACGGGGAGTCATACTGGTCTGCCGATACGATTCGCGCACGCGCAGCGCGTCCGTATAATGCGGTTATCCGGGGGCAGGATCAGCTGTTTGTTTCCCATGAAGGGAGCGGAGTGTTGCAGCTTAACATCCGGGATTACAGTGAGTATCAGGACTATGATACCACTAACGCACATCTGACGGGGTCTGCGGGTATCGGTACGGGGGGGGCAAATTTTATAGTTACCCGCGATGTAGCCGTGGACAATGAGGGTGTGATCTGGATAGCGAATGCATTTCCCAGTAACGGAAATGCACTGGCAGCCATATCACCTGACGGTGCATGGATGCATTTTAATCTCCAGGCCTCAGGAGTGGGCTTGGCGTTAAATCATCTCCCCAGAGAAATCGCCGTGGATAACCAGAACCGTATCTGGATCGGTTCCGGTCAAAAGGAATCGGATCCCCAGAGCAGAGGGGGGATTGGAATGCTTGATTATGCGGGCACCTTGTTCGATACCAGTGATGACCAGTGGTTTTGGTTCAACCAGTCCCATGGACTGAGTGGAATGCACATACTCAGTCTCTCCATTACTTCAGATAATGAGCTGTTCGTTGTAAGCACCGGGGAGCGCCGGGTGCAAAGTTACCGGATTCCCCAGGGAATTAATTCAAGTACCGAAGTGCGCTTCAGTACTGATCAAACTGAACTGTTTCTCAGTAACTTCAGTATTTCAAAGAGCTATGTTGATGTCCGGGATAATACCTGGTTTATCGAGGAAGCCAATGGCGTCAAAATGCGGAAGAGCAATGGAGAATTGTTGAATGGCGCCGAGGGATATAATACGGGAAATACACCGCTGATAAATGATAATGTCTACACCGTCACGTCAAATCCCAAAACCGGAGTAGTGTATTTTGCCACGGAATTTGGCATCTCTGCCGTGACAACCCCGTATGCCGCGGAAACCCAAAATTTCAGTGAGATCTATACCTTCCCGAGTCCGTACTATGTCCCGAATACTCAGGCTATGGTGATTGATCAGCTTCCGGATGAATCGGAGGTAAAGGTGATGACCCTGAACGGTGAAGTTATTCGTACACTGACGGCTGCGGACAATGAGGTGAGGAATCGACAGGCATTCTGGAATGGCCGTGATGAGCAGGGAAATCTGGTGGGATCCGGGGTGTATTTTCTCTACTGTTATACTCAGGACGGGCAGGTCGAGACTACAAAAGCTCTTGTGATTCGGAAGTAATACTCAAATGATATTCCATAGAAACTAGAAATCCCGGATACCGCTCCTAACCACAATCAGGTGTAGTCATCCAGTTCGTCCAGTACTTCCTGAATCATGTATTTCCGCTTGTGATAAGGCAGGAACGCACTTTTAAATCCGTTGATGATTACCTCTTTGAAATCGTCAATGGTAAAATTGTAATACCGGTGCGCTAGCTCGTATTCTCTGGTGAGTGTAGTGTTTGAGATCAGGCGGTTATCTGTATTCAGGGTCACCCGGACATCATAATCGAAATAAAATCTCACGGGATGTTTTTCATAGCCCTGCACACTCTTGGTTTGCACATTGCTGGTAAGACAGATTTCAAGAGGAATCCGGTGATCCGTTACGTAATTCAACAGATCGCCATCTTCCCTGAGCCGGGTACCGTGACCGATTCTGTGTGCATTGCAGTAGTGCAGCGCTTGGTGGATGCTCTCCGGACCGTAGGCTTCCCCTGCATGAAGTGTCGTATTGATGTTGTTGTTCAGAATCAGATAAAACGCTTCGCGGTGGTGTTTGGCAGGGTAGTTCTCTTCGGCACCTGCGAGATCGAAGCCCAGGACGCCCTTGCCTTTGTAGGCTACCGCCAGTTCGGCAAGTTTCAGGGAGACATCCGGACTGATGCTGCGGATACCACAGATTATTAAACCGGTGAGAATAGGATGATCCCGCTCTGCACGTTCCAGACCCTGAAGCACCGCATCGATGCTGTCCGTTTCCGACATCCCATACTCGGTGTGCAGAACCGGGGAGTATCGTACTTCGAGGTATCGGACATTTTCCTTCGCCGCATCCTCAGCCAGTTCATATGCCACCCGTTCCAGGGCTTCCGGTGTCTGTAATACCGAGAGAGTGATTTCAAACTTATGAATGTATTCTTCCAGCGAATCAATGGAAGTCCCCACCGTCACGGCCTTCTCCAGCTCCTCCGGGTTGGTGCTTGGCAGGGTGACCCCCTGGTCGGCTGCCAGCTCTATCATCGTATCCACACGGAGCGAGCCATCCAGATGACAGTGCAGATCTGCCTTGGGCAATTTACGCAGGATCTCCTTGCTCAGATTCATTGTGCGTTTCATAATATAAGCACATAATATAGGGCTTTTAATTACTTCCACAAATGAATCAGCCGTTGTCGCCGGGAATTCCCTCACATGTTCTTCTTTTCCTATAATGAGTCAGTTGTTGCATTAGTGCATTCCAGCTGACACATTTGATTTTGTTATGCGGAGAACACTGGTCGGGGAGGTGAAATGGACAGGGAGAACGATATAATGGACGGGAAAACATGTGTGGTTACCGGGGCAACAAGTGGAATTGGCCGTGTATCTGCCCGGGCACTGGCGGAGAAGGGAGCCACTCTGGTTGTAGTCGGTCGGAACGAAGAAAAATGCCGGCATACAGTCCGGGAAATACGGGAAGCCACCGGGAATAAGGACGTGGAATATCTGCTGGCAGACCTTTCAATTCAGCAACAGGTGCGTCAGTTAGCGGAACAGATACGGGTGAGATATGATTCTCTAGATGTATTGGTGAATAATGCCGGGGCGATTTTCACTTCCAGGCAGGAAACCGACGACGGGCTGGAGAAGACTTTTGCGCTGAATCATCTGAGCTATTTTTATCTGTCGAACCTCCTGATTGACAAGCTGAAAGAATGCGCTCCTTCACGAATTGTCAACGTTGCTTCAGGTGCACACCGGGGACATCAAATTGATTTTGATGATCTTGCCCGCCAGCAAGGATACCGGTCGCAGCAGGTGTACGGAGAGTCAAAACTTGCAAATATCCTGTTCACGTATGAATTGGCCAGGCGCTTAGAGGGAAGTGGGGTGACGGTGAACGCTCTTCATCCGGGATTTGTGGCGTCTAACTTCGGTACGAATAACGGACCGCTGGTCACCTGGTTCATGAAATTCCTCCACCTCTTCGGCCGGAGTCCGGAGGAGGGGGCGGAGACTGTTATCTATCTGGCGTCATCACCGGAAGTGGAAGCGGTGAGCGGCAAATATTACATGGACAAGGAACCGGTGAAATCTTCACCCGAATCCTATGACCGGGAATCGGCATTGAAACTCTGGGAGATCAGCATGGAAATCACCGGACTTGAGGTGACAGTATAATCTCCGGTTCCGCCCCGTAGTCCCATTTGTACTGAGGTTGCTTTGGATATTTCTTACTAAGGTAATATGATATTAATCTGTAAGGTTTTATGGGGAGGACTGGTTAAAAATTCATTTGAATTGCGGTTCGGGAAGTTGTAAACTGATTACGTTTTTCGCGCAGTAAACCTAGAAAGAGATCAGAGAAACGACTGAAACAGACAGGAGGGCTGTTTATGCTGAAACGGATATGCATGGTGGCGGCGTTTGTCATACTAGCGTCAGGAATGGCATTTGGCCAGGAGCTCAGCATCGACAATGAGCAGGGGGCCCGGCATTTGAGTGAAGGAGATGTCTACGTGCATGGCCGCCTGGCACTCGGTGCCGTTTACGGCGCCAATGTTGGGTTTGTTGCCGGAGGAGAATACGGGTTGAAGGAAGGTTTCCTGAATCTCGGAGATTTTCCTGCCAGCCTCGGAGTGGGAGCATCACTGGGATATTCATCCTATACTGAATCCTACCTATTCGGGGAATGGAATTATACCAATATCCTGCTTCTCGGTTCAGTGTACTATCATGCTGACGTATTAGATGCGGAAGAAATCGATACGTATGTGGTTCTGAACCTGGGATTGAATATTGGAAGTGTTTCCTGGGAGGGATCTGGAACCAGGGATTACGGAGACTCGTATGGTGGAATCGTTGCCGGTTCCGGTCTGGGTGCCAGGTACTTCCTCTCGGATAACCTGGCTGTTACCGGTGAAGTCGGATTCGGCATGGGATTGCTCCGGCTGGGTATCGATCTGGGGATCTAACACTGGTATTTTCTGTTATCCGGGACACATTAGGTGTCCCGGATAATAGCTCCGCCGCTGTTCTTAATAGTTTGGCAAGACTGGATATCCACGGGTCTTCCCGGATTTATTCACGACCCTCCCTGTATTCATGCTCAAGTACTTCCCTGCTTTTTTCCTCCAAGTCTTCCTCCTGCACTTCTGACACCTCCTGAAAGCGCAGGCCCTCCCGCATAAAATACAGCAGTCCGAGACCTGTCACCGGCAGGTAATTCATCAGGTGAATTACGATGGCGAAGCCCAGCGCCGGTTCTCTGGGAACTGCATAGAGAGCGAGTCCCTGAATCATGGCATAGTGAAATGTCCCCACGTATCCGGGTGAACTGGGAATCATCACCCCAATAGTTCCGATGAGGAAAATGACAATTCCGGCCCAGAAATCCATCCCATAGATCGCGTCAAAATTGAATGCACGCAGCATAAAGTAGGTTGACCCGGCGAATAACAGCCAGATAATTCCGGTCAGGAACAAAATACGCCCATAGTTGTGGGTAGCTTTCAGCCCGCTGAGTCCCCGAAGGAAGGAGCGCAGAATTGAAATCAACTTTTCCTGCAGGAATGCCGGGAATATGCGAAATATTTTTTGGAATGTATTTGCTGTTTTGGTCTCGAAGAAGGTTAAGGCTATTACTGCAGCCAGTAAAACCAGGGTGATTGCAGAGAGCACTATCATACCTGACTGATACCGGGCCGGCAGAGCACCGCTAATCACAGCGACCATTAAGAATGTGAGAAGTCCCAGAGAATCCACCAACCGCTCAACGACGATACTGGCAAGACCAGCGGACTTTGAGACCGAAGTTTGCCGGTTCAGGGCGTACGCACGCAGTAATTCTCCTAACCGGACGGGCAGTACATTATTGCCCATATATCCAATCATAGTGGCACCAAACAGCGGGTGAGTTCGTATATGTTGGACCGGTTCAAGCAGGTAGTGCCATCGTCTGGCACGAACGAGGAAGCTGGACAGAAAGAGGAGGGCGGCGGGCAGGAGATACCACCATTCCCGATCCTGCCCGAGCGTGGCAAAAAATTTATTCCACTGGATATCCCGGACTGCCAGGTAAGCAAATAGAACGCTGAGTGCAAGCCCAATTGATATTTGCAGCGCCCGCTTCATTGATGTCCTGAACTTAACTCATCTCCCGCATAAGGACAACAAGAAGGGGAAGTCGCGAGCAGGGTTATCGGAATCAGGTATGGTGAATCCCATTTATACATTCTGGTATGTATTTCCTACATTACCACATCATTGGACATGTGGAATGTCATTATTATACCAGGGGGATGGTATGGATCTCGGGATTCAGGGTAAATGTGCTTTTGTTGCCGGTGCAAGCAAAGGGTTAGGATATGCTGCGGCGCTGCAGCTGGCCAAAGAGGGTGTGAATGTCGGTATATGCGCCCGGACGGAATCGGAACTTCATGATGCGGCCGGGCGAATTCGGGAGGAAACGACAGTTGATGTGGTGGCATTACCGGGAGATGTAACGAATCCGGAAGATCTTGATGAAATTTTTCAGGAAATTGAGCGACGATGGAACCGGCTGGATATTCTGGTGACAAACGCCGGAGGTCCGCCTGCCGGAACATTTGATCAGACGGACCCGGGTCAGTATAGAGAGGCCACCGAGCTCAATTTGCAGAGCACGGTGGAGATGGTACACCGCGGGATCGATCTCATGCGAAAACATCAGTGGGGACGGGTAATTGCCATCACCTCATTATCCGTGAAACAGCCCCTGAATAATCTGATTCTCTCCAATACTTCCAGAGCTGGTGTGGTGTCTTTTTGCAAAACAGTAGCGAATTCCGTGGCTGAAGAAGGTATCACGGTGAATGTGGTTTGCCCGGGACATTTTAAAACCCAGCGGAGTATCAATCTGTTGGAGAAATGGGCAGAGGATTCCGGAAAAACGGCTGATGAGATCGAACGGGAGCAAACTGCCGACGTGCCTATGAAGCGCTATGGTGAGCCGAAGGAGCTGGCGGATGTTATCACGTTCCTGGCTTCAGAGCGGGCCAGCTATCTCACCGGCACTTCTATTCAGGTTGATGGCGGAACGGTGAAGGGCATTTGACCTGTACACCTCTTCCTGATCACTCTCCAGATGGCGGTTCTCTGACTCATTATACCTTAGTACTTAAATTAAGGGCCTTTTTCAATGCGCAGCATGGTTTATTATAATCTGATGAGAGTGGGATCGGGTGGAAAAAATAAATCAGCGAACAACCAGAGGAGAAACAGATGATCACACAGATAAAAGTGATTGGTGTTCTTGTTGGATTGTTACTACCGGGGCTAGTCTTCAGCTACTCCACGGGCCCTCCGAACGGGCGGACCGGGGCCCCGGGTGAACAAACCTGTAATGCCGCGGGATGTCATAATTCGTTTGAACTGAACGAAGGTGACGGCTCTCTGGAATTCAGCAATATCCCTGAAGAGTATCAGTCCGGCCAGACCTATACGATCGAGTTGACGATACAGGATCCCGGGCAGAGCCGTTGGGGTTTCGAAGTGGTGGCGCTGGATGCTGATGAGAACCAGGCCGGAGAAATGGTAATCACGGAAACGGACAGTACCCAGGCGGAGACTGATGCATCCACCGGCCGTACATATGTCAAGCACACCAGTCAAGGCACTCACAACGGAGTTGAAGATGGACCGGTCAGCTGGACATTTGACTGGACGGCTCCCGAAACGGATGCGGGAACGGTGACCTTTTATGTCGCCGGGAATGCTGCGAATGGTAACAATACCAACCAAGGAGATTACATCTATACCAACAGTCAAACGGTATCGGTGGAGGCCACCGGCACGGAAGTGATCTCCGGGAAGATTCCGTCGGAGACAGCGCTCTATCCGGCATATCCGAATCCGTTTAATCCCGAAACCGTAATTGAATTTTCACTGGCCAGAGCAGGGCCGGCCGAGCTGATTGTAACCGATTTGCGAGGACAGGTTGTCAATACCCTGACTTCCGGACAACACACGGCAGGAATCCATCGGGTACGCTGGTCCGGTGCGGACCAAACCGGCCAAATGGTTCCCAGCGGAGTGTATCTCTATTATCTGCGAACGGAGAATAAGAGGTTTACACGCCAAATGACACTTGTCCGCTGAGGATTGCTTTTACAGAGGGCGTATACGAAATTTTCCAGCGAATTTACACAGCGGGCTGTCATATATCATACTTGATTTATGTGGCCAAAGTCCGTATGAGTTTATAACCAACCGTTCATGCCGGAGGCAGTAAGCAGGTGTCTGCCGTTATACAATACTGGATTGAATGGCAGCATATGTGCGTTCGATGTGACTTCGGGCTGGTTTCTGTGATCGGATTCCTCCCGTGGCAGACTGACCGGGTATCGGGATTATACCCGAGGATTTGCGATCAGTATCAGTACGTCATAACTATGCCGGATATTGCAGTTATTTTTCTATATTTACGTTCAACCATTCACCAGCAGGTGGTTAAATAATGAAAACTCCCATAGCCCGAAGAACGAGATACAGACTGTGGACAACGAAATGGCTGTGGATTCCTGTGTTAGTTATGGTAATTGTACTACTCGGCTGCACCATATCCAGAAGTCCGGTGACCGGAGAGAGAGCATATTATGGGTATACATGGCAGGAAGAAAAAGACCTTGGCGCACAG